>OLHE01000131.1_pt1 | contig 70335 bp, 101 predicted proteins | sample 1605821 | NCBI WGS metagenome assembly OLHE01 (sample SAMN03283250) | human gut metagenome | biome: human-associated habitat; material: feces | host: Homo sapiens | place: USA | collected 2013
CTGGAGGACATCTCCACCGGTGCGTCCAGCGACCTGCAGCGCGCCACCGATACGGCCCGCGCCATGGTTACCCGCTACGGCTTCTCCGAGCGGATGGGGCCTGTCGTCTACGGCAGCGACCCCGGCGAGACCTTCCTGGGACGTGACTTCGGCCAGGGCAAGGGCTACTCGGAGGCTATCGCATCCGAGATCGACAACGAGATCCGCGACATTGTGGATGAGGCCTATGAGACCGCCCGCCGCACCCTGACCGAGCACATGAACGAGCTGCACAAGGTAGCAGGCGTTCTTATGGAGCGCGAAAAGATCAGCGGTGAGGAATTCAAAACATTGATGGAAGGCGGGACCCTGCCGCCTTATGACCTGGGCAGGGGCGAGACCGCCCAGCCTGAAGCACCTGCGCCGGATTCTGCCGCACCTGTGCAGCCTGCCGAACAGCCCGAAACCCAGCACCCTGCCGAGCCGGCCAACCCCCAGCCCGACACGCAAGAGTAAAGAGTAGGTGTAACTATGGATCAGAATTTTTCCCTGATGGCGCAGTCCCGCGCCAACTACTATACCGCCGGAAGTCCGGTGCAGTTCGTGCGTGTCGAACTGCTGAAGGGTGACACGACCGGTGAGGTCGCCGTCTGCCTGACCTTCAAGAATGTCGGCACCGAGCCGCTGACCGGCCTGGTCGTCCACTTCAAATGTAAGGATGCCGCAGGTCAGGTCCTGTGCGAGGATGACTTCTACTATGAGCAACTCAACGCCCAGCCCGGTGCCGTGTTCGGCAGCGATGACGCTGTCTATGTCAGCGACACGCCGGTTTCCAGCGTGGAGGTCGAGCAGGATCGCGCGTTCCTCAATGGCCGCGGCGTCGACCTGCGCAATTACAAGCGTGTTCGCTTGAACATGCCCCGCGTACTGCCCGGCTCCATCGCCAAGACGCTGCAGCAGCGCACCGGCAATGTCCAACTGACCTGCGTGCCCCAGGACACCGAGTACGGCTGGTTCTGCGCCTGCGGTGCGTTCCATCCCAATGAGGAAAACACCACCGTCTGCTCCGAGTGCGGCGGTGACCGCGCCGGTATCAAGGCAACGCTGACCGCTATTCTGGAGGAGGCCCGCCAGGCCGCCGAACGCCAGCAGCAGGAGGTCAACGCCGTCGCCAGCAGTGTGGCCCCGGTGCCCGCTCCCGCACCGCAGCCGCAGGCACAGCCTGCCCCGGCTGCCAGCGACCCGCGCGCCATGGCCAACGCCGTGCAGGCAGCCATCACCGGTCAGCAGGACATCCCGCCGCAGAGCGCCTATGAGCCCGAGCAGGCAACCGCCGCGTTTGAGCCCCAAGGCAGCAGCTACGCCGATGACGACGAGGATGCCGAGGCCGAGCGCGTCCGCCGCTACGCTCCCAAGGGCCGCCTGTTCGACGATGATGAGGACGACGATGAGGGCACCCAGATGTACGATACCGATGACCTCGACTACGATGACGAGGACAACGGTTACGACAAGAAGTCCAAAAAACGCGGCCGCTACGCCGATGACGACGAAACCAGTGAGGACGACGTCATGGCCGAGCGCATCATCCACCTGGCCCCGCCCATCACGGCCATTGTCTGCGCCTTGATCGTGGCATTGTCTCTGGTCTATCACTTCGTTCTGGCATAAAAATTGCCGGGCCGTTTCCCGAATGTGGGGAGCGGCCCGGTATTTTTGATTTTTCGGCAATATCCCACGGGCAGATATGGAATGCGCCCCTACGGATAACAGCATCGTCGCTTGCAGGGGCGGATACTTCCAGCCGCCAGCCGCGGCAGAGCTTACTTTTCTGCCGTCAGTCGTTCGTACGTCTTTACGATTTCCGGGTCATTCAGCTTGATGACCCTGCCGGAAAGATACTGCAGCGTGTTTTCCTCGGGGATTCTGCCAAACGTCAGTCGCTGGGCGCAGAGAGCCTGTGTTTTCAGCCCGGTGCGCTCGTTCATCTTGTGGTTGCCGTACTTGTTGTCGCCCAGTACCGGATGACCCAGATACGCCAGATGCGCACGGATCTGGTGGGTGCGGCCCGTGATCAGCCCAATGCGGCAGAGCGCAAACGGCCCTGCCTGTCGGATGACCGTCACCTCGGTGATGATCTGCTTGTAACCCTCGCTCTCACGGGCGTGGATGCGCACCTTGTTATTTTTCTCGCTGTGCTGCAGCCATGCGACGAACCGCCCCTGCGGCGGTGCACCCACCGTGATGGTCAGATACTCCTTTTTCATCATATCGTCGCGGATGATGGCGTTCAGGTCGCGCAGCGCGGCGTAGCTCTTGGCGGCCAGCACCAGACCTTCGGTGCCGCGGTCCAGCCGGTTGCACAGCGCCGGGGCAAATCGCTTTTCTGCGTGGGGATCATACTCGCCCTTGGCCTCCAGATAGGCCGCAAAGGCGTCCACCAGATTGGCGTCGCCGGTGCGGTCACTGTGGCAGAGCAGGTGCGCGGGCTTGTAGAGCACCGCAAAATTTTCATCCTCATACACCACGGTCACAGGCGGCTGCCTGCGCGGCGGCTTAGCGGTCTTGGCGGTGGGCTTGCCCACGGGGAAGAACTCGTCGTTGATGTACAGCTCGATCAAATCGCCTGCGCTCAGGCGGGTATCCGGCTCGGCGCGCTTGCCATTGACCTTGATGCGCTTGTTGCGGAACGCCTTGTACATCATGCTGCGGGGCATATCCTTGGTCACGCCCTCCACAAAGCGGCTCAGGCGCACGCCGTTTTCATTGGGTCCTGCGGTAAAACTTTTCATCGTGTCCTCTTTAAAAATTCATCAGTAAAAACGGTTGGCAAAAGTCTTTTTACAGTATATAGGAAAACATGATTCGTATAAACTGTAAATCGACATACATACGATAGAATGAAAGCTGTTGGATTTGGTTAGAGTGTGTAAAATGCGAATTATTCGTACACATTCTCTACACTAATTTCCAGCAGCTCTTTCATTCTATTTTATTTTTTCAATTTCAGTTCTTAACCATTCATTGGTTCTTTTTGTGTAGACACGTTCTGTCAAATCTTTGATGGAATGGCCTACAAGATATTTGATCGCGTATTCGTTTACGTCGTATTGTTTAGCCATTGTGACGAACTGAACGCGACAATCGTGAGGGGAATGCTTCCCAAAATCGAGCGTTTTGCAGACAAGCTGGAACCAGTCTAAATATTTGGCATAATATATGAAATAGTCATGCTTAGACTTATCTCGGGGTGCGGAAAATAGATATTTGCTGCCTAGAGCTCTCGATTCAGCATAGTGCTGCTTTACAATTTCTTGGATGTTTGGATGTATCGGAACTACTCGATTTGTGCCGCTTTTTGTTTTCTTCCCACCTGTGAATGTCATCTTATCCAAGTCGACATTCTCGAGTAAGAGTTCGCATAGCTCGGTTGGACGCCATCCGGAATAGCAATCAACGTATAGCAAATCTGCATGTTCAACCTTACCAATGGCAGCCTTTAGTTTTTCCATTTCCTCATTCGTGAAGTTGATGTGGCTTTTTATCTCATCATCGGTCTTGGTCTCAAGCGTTACAATCGCGGCTGGATTTTTATCTGTAATCTCATTTAGGATAGCATATTTGAACATAAGTGACAACAACATTTTTATATATCGTTGCATGTCAAGTGTTGGAGTACGCTCCGAGCCTTTCACAGTGACGGTTCCATGCTCCATGCAGTATCGAACATGATGCGTTCTAACTTCAGAGACTTTAAGATTTGCGATAGAAGAACAATATTTCCATGCTGACTTGTATGTCGCAATGCTCTTTCTTTTTGGATAAAACTCCGCGGACCATCTATCATATAGCTCGCTTACGGTTATATCTTTTGAAAAGTCAAATGGGTTCTTATTATACTCCATGAGGGCCTGATAGGCATCATTGTATGTTTCAAAATAGGATTCTGGTTTTAGAAGTTTACAGATAGGCCGACCTTCTTGGGTCTTACCTACAGATACCATAGCTCGAAAAGGTTTCCTAAGCGCTCGTCCTTTGATTTCGGATATTTGTCCGAATCCATTGGGCAGGCGCTTTCTTTTATTGCTACGAGGTTTGCGGATGCGAGTAGCTTCAGGCTTTAAGGGATAGCCGCAGTGAGGGCATAAAACGGCCTTGTCGCTAACTTGAAGCTCGCATTCTGGACATTTGATTAGCATTGTCAGCACCTCCTTTACGGCCATTATATTCTAAAGTGTAGGAATAGTCAACTCCTACGCTGTCAAAAACTTGCATTTTTTGTTAGTTCAGGACACAGGTGACGAAATCCTATGCTAGATTAAAGTCATCCAAATTATGGCAGACTTATTTGGATATACTCAACCTGCATAGAATAAGGAAGGAGCACCTATGACTATTCCTGAATTCGGGACCGGTTCGGTTCCAGTCTCTGTGGTGGCTAAGGTCTACGGGAAGGACGCGGCATGGGTTCGCGCCGGTATCATAGCCGGATGGCTGCCTATCGGTGTCGCTACAAGAGCCGGAGAGGCAATTACCAAAGTCGAAGACATCGATTCAAAGCTCGGACGTATCAACTTCTACATTTCGCCGAGAAAACTGTGGGAAGAAACAGGATACGTATGGAAAGGAGAACGTTATGTCGACTGTCATTAGAGCTGAACTTTCACATAAAAGCAAGTATCACATTGATAAGCATCGGTATTACGAGCTCAAACATTTCTGTCTCCAATATCCGAATTGGAAGAAATCTTACGCAGAGGTCGATGCTATGGCTCAAAATGGGGAACACGAACGAACCTCTCCTACGAATCGAGTATCGGACATAACTGCGGCCTGCGCTGAGAAGAAACTCTATTATCTCAAGCGAATGGAGTTGGTGCATGAATGTGCGAAGCTGGCAGACCCTGACCTGTCCGAATATATAGTGAAAGCAGTCACTTCAAATCTAGGTTATGCATATCTCAAAACTAAGTTAGACATGCCTGCATCGAAAGACATGTACTATGACCGCTATCGTAAATTCTTTTGGCATTTGAGTCAGGCGCGGAATTAACAGGTGGTTATATGGAGGTGATGTGTATGATGATTGATATTTTGAAATGTCATCAACCTAATAAGGACGGCATCGTCAAGATGATGTATCGCGCTGACTTTTGTGGTCTACAAAGATTGAGTAAAGAAGCTCATGAGAATGGAGATTACAATAACGAACGGCGGTATAGTCAGAGGGCTGCCGTCGCATTGTATAAGAGTGTTGATGATAACTCATTCTCTCGACGTTGGCATATCGCTAGAGGTTAAGAACCAGACCGCTGTAACATGCGGTCTTTCTTTTACGCGAATCAAACGGGTGGTTATATGGAGGTGATATTGTTATGGAACCAATGCCGGAAAACCTTGAATATTATTACGCTGGGGATGACAAAGACAAGCCCATCAGAATTTTTGTAAGGGACCGAGAGGTCAAGGATAAAATCAGATGGTGCGTGGCGTCGCTATCCAGTGAAGAGGCAAAGAGGCTTTGCGAGTTTTTACAAGAAACACTTAAATGATCGATTAGACCGCTTGTTGCAGCGGTCTTTTGTTTTTACGCGAAATTGGCAGCTCGTAATAAGGAATACTATTTAATGGAGGTATACACTATGAAACTTATCCCTGTTAATGGACTGCCTGAAAAGGTTACGCACAGAGAGTATCTGAAAGCAGGACAGAAGGCTCTTGAGGAATTCAAGAAGATTCCGGACAAAGTCGTTGAGGTGACTTTTACAAAGGAAGAATATTCGAATCCTTACTCGGCCGTCTGTATGATGAACCAGATCATCGTGCGCGATTGCCTGAACATGGCTGCCCTTATGAGAGATGGTAAGTCGTATCTCGTAAAGCTGTATTAAGGAGTTGGGCTCCGTAGAAACACGGGGTCTTCTCTTTTATATTTTTAAGGACTCAGGTTACGGAAAGAGGTGGTAAATTCATATCATAAAAATCCCGGGGAGGAAAATTCAGAAAAACAGTTTAAAAGGAGAACGTTATGGGATTCAGTATTGGTTATTTCATTTGCGGGTTCATTGCCTGCGTGATTGGACTCATCATTGGATGTACATGGACAACTCATTTGTTTTCAGGCAAGTATCTGGTAGGTGAACTTCGAGTAGACCGTTCGGACGAGGATGGTCCTTTTTGTTTTATGGCTTTGAAGTCAGACTGCGGCGATTTCATCAGTATGGACTACATTATGCTGAAAGTAAAAAGAGAAGATTTCCTTCCGCGTAAATAACATCACGTTATATGGAGAAATCCAAATTATATTTTTTGGAGGATTATTTATGAAGTTCGTAAAAACTGTAGATCAAATTGCATTTGGAAATCACAAGCTAAAGAATTTTGGTCTTGCGTCGCTTTTGATTGGTGCCGCCGCTACTGTCGCGGGAGTGCTGACAATTGGTGCAAGCGAAACAAATTTTTATGCGAAGGATGATGAAGGCCAGGCGCTTATGCAGGGTGGGTACGATACATTCATGGAAGTTGTTACAAACAAATAACTGATTTTTCAAAAAGACCTTATGGCAACATAGGGTCTTTTCTTTTTACGCTGATATTTCACTTGCTTATATGGAACCAATTACATTTTGAAAGGAGAAATTCAAATGGACACCAATTCGGAACTGTTGAACAAACGTATCGAGGAGAGTTTGAAAGCTCTGCCTGACTTGGAAGCAACAGACCGCGAGAAACGAGTCAGAGAGCTCGAATCGCTGTACAAACTTAGAATTGAGGAAACGAAAACCGAAACGGAAGCCCGTCAGAAAGGTGCAGAGCATATGGATGCTATGTGTCAGGCACAGGCCGAAGCTAAGGAACGCAAAATCAATTTCGGGGCGCGTTTGGCATTTGATGCTTTGTCACTCGGATTGCAGCTCGCGGCCTACAGCTGCTTCATTAAGGCCGGCTTCAAATTCGAAGAAACTGGTACGTTCTGCTCGAAGACATTCCGGGATGTCACCGGAGGATTTATGAAATTCATTAGAAAGTGAGGTTACAGGCCCTATGGAAACATGGGGTCTTTATTTTTAGCACATATTATGATACAATTAAGAAGTAGCGCAGGAAGGAGTGCAACTATGAATAATCTTATTAAAATTATTTTTGCAGGTGCAGCGGCTATTGTAGCTGGCAAAACTGTATCCAATGCCACAAAAGAACACGCTGAAGAAACCATGCGCAATAAAGAGGCTCTCCTGAAATTTGCAACCAGAGAGCAAAGGCCCGAAAAATAACAAATAACATAAGGAGTTAGACTCCCTGCTGAATAAGCGGGGAGTCTTTTCTTTTATATGCGATATTTTACCGAAAAGCCAAAATATTACACAACTATGTTCGGCGAAACCTATCATTGCAATCATCCTATCTATAATACTTGTACTTTATATAAAATTGGATATAAAGGAGTAGGTGTAATTCAACAACGATACGACGCTCAAACAAAGCATACGTATTGGACCGAGATAGACCCGTGGTTATGCGATATTTTGTATTTAGCACCCGGATTTAAAGACTTCTTCAACGAGTATGCGGCTGAACCAACAGGCAATCTATATCCTACTGTGAATGTGCGCCAAGTTATGTGGCGGCTGCGAATGAAACCTTTAAAACGGGAACGTTGGGAGACTGTGTTTGACCGAAAGACTTTGTAACGGCGCGAAAATCTCAGGGTGTATTATGGAAACAATGTAGCTCAGTTTGGTAGAGCGCCCGGTTATTCGGGAGGTCACGAGTTCAAATCTCGTCCTGTTTCTTTTTGTTTTATATTTTCAGCAAAGGAGACTTTTGAATGAAACTCAATCGTAAGCTCATAGAACAGGCATTCCGTGAAACTGTCAAATTCGTCGAACGCCAGTCGCCGACAATTCTCACCGGACTCGCCGCCGCAGGTGTAGTGACAACTGCTATCATGGCTGTTCGCGCGACGCCTAAGGCTATGGCTATTCTCGAAGAAGAAAAGCTGAACCGTGCTTATGCAGGTAAAAGCGAAAAGCTCAAAGCGACAGAAGTTGTCGGCAAGTGTTGGAAGTGTTATGTGCCGACAGCGTGCATGGCCGGTCTCACGATTGCCTGCGCCATTGGCGCCAACTCGATTAACCTTCAGCGCAACGCGGCTCTGAGTTCGTTGTACTCCGTCAGCTCAGCGGCGCTCAAGGAATACGAGGATAAAGTGGTTGAGACCGTTGGTGAGGACAAGAACACTGAAATTAAGCAGGCCATTGCTAAGGACCGTATCGCAGCGGCTCCTGCGCAGAATGATATTTCACTGGTTGAGCCTGATGACGTTATCGTCTACGATTGCTTCTCCGGACGTAAATTCAAGTCAACCATTAACAAGATTCAGGCCGCCGTCAACGAAATCAACTATGACATCACCATGTCCAGCGATTGGAAAAGCCTGAATGAGTTCTATGGAGAAATTGGCCTGGATGAGATCAAGCCCGGTGATGCTATGGGCTTTGGCACTGACAATCTGCTTGAGCTGGATTTCAGCGGTCAGCTCGATGACAACGGCAGACCGATTGTGGCTATGGACTACAAGGTTATGCCCAAACCAAAGTATTGGGGAGAGTGCTGACAAAAACACTGAGTTCGCAAAAAAATCACCTGCTTATGTGGAAAGGAGGTAAATTATGAAACCGAAGATGAAAATTTCGATGGTCATGGGTATTCTTGCCTATGGATTGACTATGGTTGGCGCGGCGTTAAGCCAGTACGTAGCTATGAAGGAGTGGAAGGATGAAATGACCGAGAAAGCTGAAGACGAGGTTAAACCATTACCTAAGTCCAATAAATAAGAGCTTAGACCCTGTAGAAATACGGGGTCTTCTCTTTTATATCTGCGCGATTTTTTCACGGCCTGATATGGAGGTGATAAAAATGAGTGTCAAGAAACTCAAGAAAATTTATTGTCGAGTCGTCGGAGTCGAGACTTTTGCCGAGGCGATGTTTAGGACTCTGGTTGGAGTTGGCGAGTTTATTTTCTTTGCGTGGATGATTAACGACATGATTAACACTCTTGTGGCCAGAGGGTACTAAGGTACCCTTTTGGTTTTATTTTTGAAGAAAGGAGAAAACAGATGAATCAGGTCATTATTATGGTCGAATGCGCCAGCCAAAAAGAGGCTGATGATTTCTTCAAGAAGCTGTGTGAGACATTCAATCTTTTATATTCCAACGAGTTCAAAAGCAGCGCTATTGCAGTAGACCTTCTGAACGATTTGAAGAACACCGTGAAAATCACTCTCAAAGGGAATGACGCCATCAATAGCTATCCTGTGATTGAGAAATTCATGAAGTGGTACGGAGCATGAACCGCGCACTTGAATTGCAGATACTCGACCAATTCGCGAACGAAAACTATTTCGAACCCGCTAAAAATTGGCCGCGATACGAAGCAATGTATCGAAGCTGCTGCCGCTGGGCCCTTGATGAAATCCGCAAAGAATTCGCGGCGCGTCCTCAATCAACCGTGCTTGATATTTTAAGCGACCTTTACGCCGAGATGGAGACTGCTATGGCCGGAGCCGATGAATGCGCTCGCTGCAATGGCATAACACCCACCCCGGCGCTTGTCTTTTCAGTCGGACGTGAAATGACTGAAATCGTAGCTGGATTATATTTGTAAAGGAGAATAATCACCATGCTTATTATGCGTAAAATTCCTCTCGATGTTCCTGTGAAAGAACTGACCGTTGGAGACGAAATTCTCATTCACACCAAGTCCTTCGGCTCGCAAATCCTGGATGTAGTCCGCGACGACGAACGTGGGCTGCTTCTGATGTTTGAGGATTGCATTATGGAGAGCGCCATGAACGAAGGGGATACGAACAAAGGCGGCTTTGCGGATTCGTTTCTGAATCGTAGACTCTATTACGAACTCAAACCCGAATTGCCCGAGTTCATCACACGCCGCCTTATCAAGTTGTCGGTTCCGACCTATGGCATGATCTTCGGCCACGATGAGTTCTACGACAAGTTCGAGCCGGACTCTGACGACCAGCTGCCGTGTATGAAAGTATGCAAGAACCGCATTGCCACTTTGGAGGACGACACTCGCTGGTACTGGCTGTGGAACACTACCAAGAAAGATGTTTCTGCGGCGTATTTCGCCCTTGTGGGCGGCCGTGGCCTTGCGTACTTCTACAATGCTGGCAATGTCGTTGGCGTGCGCCCGATTATCCTTATCGAGAAGTAATCCCGCGGCGTCATGCCGCGATATAAAAAGGAGCATCTTATGAAAATGCCAACAGTATCCTATAAGCAAGCCGCACGCGTCTTGCGAAAAACGGCTGTAAAACAGGCGCCTGTACTTCTGACAGTAATTGGCATCAGCAGTATGGTGTCATCTACGGTTTTGGCTGTACGAGCGACACCGAAAGCCATTCTGTTGAAGGAGAAAGCCGAGATGGAGAAAAATCGTGATATTTCGGCTTATCAGGAAGCGCAAACCCTTACACCTGTGGAACTGGTTCGGAGTTGCTGGCGCTGTTATACTCCGGCCTTCATCATGGGCGTGTTTGGAACGGCCTGTCTCATCGGCGCCAACAGCGTCCATTTGCGCCGCAATGCTGCTCTCGCCGCTGCCTACGCTTTGTCTGAAACGTCTTTTAAAGACTACAAAGAGAAAACTGCTGAGGTCGTCGGTGAGAAAAAAGAGACCGAAATCCGCAACGCAGTAGCTAAGGATGCCATCGAGAAGAATCCACCGATGGAAGCCGCCATTATTGAAACGGGCTTTGGTAACAACCTGTGCTACGACCCAATCTGTGGAAGGTATTTTCGATGTGATATCGAGAAGCTGAAATCATCGCTGGTTGAGCTCAATATGAGCCTGATTTCCGAAGGCTGGGTGTCTCTCAACGATTACTACGAGCGGCTGCGGCTGCCGGAAAGCAGAATTGGCGACGACCTTGGTTGGAACCTGAATGAGTGCCACGGTACAGTCCAGCTGAAACTGAGCGCACAACTTGCCGATAATCTTGCACAAACGCCTTGTATGGTCATCGGATTCCAGCACGGCCCTATCTACAACTACGACAGCCTGTAACTCCGCGAAATATGCATAGAGTTATACGGAAGAAATTCCTAAATTTAATATTTACAAAGGAGTAACTAAAATGGAAAACGAAGAAATTATGATGAACGAAGAAACTTCTACTGAGGAACTGGTTCCTGTGGAGGATAACGCCATCGACGATACTGCGTTGACTGTCGAAGAAGAAAGCTCTGAGGGCGGCTCTGCCGCCGGTGCGGTTGCACTTGTAGGTATGGGCCTCATGGCCGTCGTTGGTACGGTACATGTGGTCAAGACCTATGTTGCACCCGCAGTGGCGAAAGGAGTCAATGCCCTCAAGGCAAAATTCGGCAAAAACAAGGTCGTCGAGGGCGAGGCCACGGAAGCTACCGAAGGGGAAGCGGAGGACACCGTAACGGAGTAATCCACGAATCCGGTAAATAAGAATTTACTGAAAGCCAAAGGCTTATGGAAACATAGGCTTTTGGCTTTTTCTTTTTTGTGCTTTGAAAGGAGAACAAAGCTATGAGTTTTTGGAAAAACGCATTCGTGTTTGCTTCCGGCGCAATCGTTGGTGCGGCTGCTTTGACCGCGTTTACCGGTTATCAAGCATTCAAGCTTCTGAAGAAAAACGACACCCTGTACAGTGCCGTGGAAGAAAGTGTGAAGGCTGGTGTGCATACCGGTGGGAACGAACTGGGCAATCGATTGGCAAAGATTGTGACCGATAAGGTGTTTGACACGAATCAAAGAGATACGCATATCAAACATGCCTATGTCCCAACAATCGATGCGGCGGCACAGTTCTTGGCCAAGTATCCAGATACAACGCTCAGATATACCGATAAAGGATACGAGCTTACATGGGAGGACTGATGTGACTCGTTATATTTTCAGAGGCCAGGTGCTCGACCAATTTGGCGGCATCCTTGACCGTCATTGGAGAGGGGAGACGGTAGCCGGTTCGCTGGCTAAAGCAAAGTCTAACCTCAATTACCAATGGAAAAAGACCCATAATTTCCCGTCCGGAGCCAAAGTAATTCTGGATGGACATTATATTTCAGAAGAATTGAAGAAAGGAGCCTGAAATGGCTGAAATCGAATTTCCTAACAATTCCCATGCTGCACGAGAAGGCAAACGTCAGGAGAAACCGCGCGTAGAGAAGGTCGTCAATGGCACAACCAAACTCAAGCGCAAGAGCGAGGCCCGTAAATTCGCTGATATTTTTATCAGTGACGACATTGACAGTGTCAAGAACTATGTCCTGATGGACGTGCTGGTTCCGGCTATCAAGAAGGCGGTTGTGGATATTGTCTCTGATGGCATTAACATGATTATCTACGGAGACACTTCCAAGCGGAGTAATTCGGGCACCTCGAGGGTCGCTTACGGGTCGTACTACAGCGGAAACCGCCCGGAACCCAGGAGCACTATCGGCAATCGCACGGGCCTCGATTACGATATGCCGATTTTTGCAAGTCGTATGGACGCTGAGGAAGTCCTGACCACACTGGAGGATATGATCGACCAGTACGGAAGTGCTTGCGTGAGCGACTTGTACGATGCGTGCGGTCAGACTACCTCGAATTATCAGCTCAATAAATTCGGTTGGACAAGTCTGGCCACCGCGTCTGTTGTCCGAGTTAGGGACGGATATATGCTGAAGTTGCCAAAGGCAACGGCACTGTGAAAGGAGTGATACTTTGTTCACCGATAAAGAAGTCTTTTCTACGTGTGTAGAGAAATATAATTGCTTTAATGCCGCTGTTCGTAAAGGGTCCGCGGTGCTCGAACCGATGAACGACATCGAGCGTTATGTAAGCATCGTCGAAAAGATGCAGAAAACGTTCATTTCAAAAAACCACGACTACGGCAATTCGTTTGCCACTACCTGGCGGGAATTTGGGGATAAGGGGCCTATTACTGGTGTTGCCCAGATTTCCCACAAATACCACCGCCTGCTGAATCTCGCCTTAGGAACCAAACCTCAGGTAGATGAGAGTATCGACGATACGCTGATGGACATGGCCAACTATTGCATCCTCACGCTTATGGAGCTGCAAAAAGACCGTGCCAATAAAAACGAGAAGGAGTAATTACCATGAAATTCAATGTAACTGATATTTTGAAAACCGCAAACCGCAGCCTGTCTATGACCAAATTGAAGATCGCGAAGCACAGCCCGGAAATCCTGCTGGTTGCCGGTGTTGTCGGCACTGTGGCCTCCGCCGTGCTGGCCTGCCATGAGACAACCAAGATTTCTAAAATTCTGGATGACGCCGGTGCCACTGTTGACGCCATTCACGACTGCATCGAACATCCGGAACGTGCGGAGAACTATACAGCCGAGGATGGCCAGAAGGACCTGCTCATCACTTACACCCAGACGGGCGTGAAGTTGGTCAAGCTGTATGCACCTTCCGTGATTCTTGGAGGTTTGTCCATTGCGGCCATTCTGGCGAGCAACAACATCCTGCGGAAGCGCAATGTCGCTCTGGCCGCAGCGTTTGCCTCTGTCTCCGAGAGCTTCGACGCCTACCGTGGTCGGGTCATCGAGAAGTACGGCAAGGACGTCGACACCCAGCTTCGTATGGGTGTGAGCGAGCAGGTCGTTCAGCGTACCGTTACTGACGATATGGGCAACGAGAAACAGGTCGACGAGATTGTCAAGGTATGCAACCCTATGGGCTCTCCGTATGCAGTCTTGTTCGACGAATGCAACCCCAATTGGCAGCATCAGCCCGAATACAATCTCATGTTCTTGAAGGCTCAGCAGCAGATGGCCAACGACCGCCTGCGCGCGAATGGTTTCCTCACTCTGAATGATGTTCTCGACAGCATCGGCTGCAAACCTACCAATGCCGGTTTGGTCGTTGGTTGGGTCTATAAGAAAGATAATGACGCCGGTGATGATTTCGTCGACTTTGGCCTGGACGACAGCCGTGAGAATGTTCGCGATTTCATCAACGGGGATGAGCCCTCTGTCTGGCTGGACTTCAACGTTCAGGGCTCCATCATGAACCTTATCGACTGATTTATATTTTCTGAACCAAAGGAGGAATCTGCAATGTTGAATTTTATATCTTATACTTTCGCTGCATTTGCCGGCATTTTCTTTGCTGGAGGGATTGCGGTGCTCTCCGGCGGAAAGGGGAAATAAATGGAGGGTCTCGACAACATTATCGAAGTAATCGATTACATGCTGAATACCCGAAGAAAGCGCCACATTATTGGCGGAATCCTTATCAGTATGTCGGCCCTGTTCGGTGGGCTGGCAATCACCGCTATCACAATTAAACCGGAGGACGATGATGAATAAAGTTTTATATTTTGGTTTGGTCATCGGAGCAGCCGTAGCAGGAGCCGCGGTTGCTCTTTACTATGCCAAAGATACCGAGCGTAAACGCGCAGACGAGGAAATCGCCCAGATGCGTGAGTATTATACCAGCAAAGAAGAAAAAAACACTCACGCTGCTAAGGCCTCGACAACGCCTGAAAGCAAAAATAAGAAGTCTCAGGAGATGCGCGATTATCAGAAAATCGTGAAGGAAAACTACGAGCAAAAGCACACTCCTGATGGTCCCACAGTCATTGCGCCTGACGAATTCGGTGAGAATCCCGGATATGACAAACTCAGCATGACTTTATACGCAGACGGCATCGTGGCCGATGAGAACGATGCGATCGTCGAGGATATGAACGACTGCATCGGCTTCGAAAGCCTGGCTCACATGGGCGAGTACGAGCCTGATATTTTGTACGTCAAAAATGACCGTTTGCGCGTGTACTACGAGATTACACGAGACCTGCGCCAATACGAAGAAGTGGCAGGAAGTCTGCCTTATAGTCCGGGGGTGACCTGATTTGACAAAAAATGAGACGTCCGCGGCATACTTCGAATGGCTGTGCGGTTTTGTGTGTGTCGGGTATCGTCGGGATGGCCTCAGCTATAAGAAGTTGCTGAACCGTCTCAACGAAATTGATTTTCAATTTAGCATCGCCATGGATGCGAATCGCGAAGCAGATGGTCTTGACCTTCGGTATCGCTTCGGTAACGAAAAGCACATTCGGAACTACATTATAAATCGTTACCTTGACGATCATCCATGTAGTGTTCTCGAGATGATGGTAGCTCTGGCGAATCGCTGTGAGGAAACCATCATGGATGACCCCGAATACGGAGATCGTCGCGGCCAATGGTTCTGGGGTATGATTACCAATCTCGGCCTTGCCTGCATGGATGACCGTAAATTTGACGAGATGTACGTGAACGAAAAGATAAATGCCTTTATGAACCACGAGTATTCCCGTAATGGAGAAGGCGGACTGTTTTATGTCCGTAGACCGTATACCGACATGCGTCAGGTTGAAATCTGGATGCAATTAAACTGGTATCTTGACGAATATGAGGTGAAATAAATGAAACATCTGGCTGTTTGGAAAATTTATGGGGCTTTTAGTCCCTGTGATTTGGCTACGGCCAATAACCTGAACGCTGAAACTCTCTACAAGGTTGCGAATGCTACCTACAAGTTCGTAAAGGGTCAGAATCGACTGAACACTGTTATCTGGTTGTCACTGGTTGGGTCCCTTATGCTCATCGACATGAACCACAAAGCTATCGAGAACCTGCGTGCTCAAAACTTGATTCTTGCCAAGGGGATTGACAAGCTCAAGACGAATACTAATGCGGAGGAGACGGAAATGTAATGCTTGACTTCCTGCAAGTGTCAACCCGCTCGAAGGCAAAGGGGGTGACCGAAATTTACCCAAAATTCGTATTGAAGTCTCAGTCTACGGATTTGATGATTCGAGGCGGGGACTTTTATGCGATTTGGGTTGAAGACCGTGGGCTCTGGTCAACGAACGAGTTGGACGCATTGCGACTGATTGACCAGGCCCTGGATGCCTATTCCATAGAACATGCCAACGAATTCAGCAGCTCAACATTCACGCTTCACATGTGGGATGCTGAAAACGGTATGATCGACACCTGGCATAAGTTCTGCCAGAAGCAATGCCGAGACAATTTCCACATGTTGGATGAGAACTTGATATTTTCTAATGTCGAGCTCAAGAAAACCGACTATGCGTCCAAGCGTCTGAAATATCCGCTGGAAGAATGTCCAACTCCCGGCTGGGACAAGCTGATGTCGATTTTATATTCTCCCGAGGAGCGCCATAAAATCGAGTGGGCCATCGGCTCTATCGTGACAGGAGATTCCAAAGAGCTTCAAAAGTTCATGGTTCTGTACGGCCCTCCCGGCAGTGGCAAGTCGACGGTGCTTAACATCATCCAGCAGCTATTTGACGGATATTACTCGGTGTTTGATGCCAAAGCCCTCGGCAGTGCCAACAATTCTTTTGCCTTGGAAGCATTTAAGACCAATCCGCTTATCGCCATTCAGCACGACGGCGACTTGTCCCGTATCGAAGATAACACCCGTCTGAACAGCCTTGTTTCGCACGAGCTTATGACCGTGAACGAAAAGTTCAAATCGGCATACGCTAATCGATTCAAGGCTTTTCTCTTTATGGGTACCAATAAGCCTGTAAAGATTTCCGACGCGAGGTCGGGCATTCTTCGCCGCTTGATTGATGTAGAGCCAACGGGGGAGAAACTGAATGGCAAAGAATACCACAAGGCTATGAAGAAAATTCCATTCGAGCTTGGTGGCATTGCCTGTCACTGCCGTGATATTTACCTCGAGGACCCTGAGTTCTACGATGATTACATCCCTGTCAATATGATGGGAGCGTCAAACGACTTCTACAACTTCGTGAGTGATTCATATCCTGTCTTCAGTAAGGCTAACTCGACATCTCTGAAAATCGCATACGAGATGTATAAAAACTATTGCGAGGATGCCAAGGTAACCTATGGCTACAACAAGCGCCTGTTCAAAGAGGAGCTTAAGGCTTACTTTGATATTTTCCAGGAAAAGCACATCGATGCGGACGGAAGTACCATTCGAGGGTGGTACGAAGGCTTCCGAATCGACAAGTTTGATGGAAGCACCGGAAAAAAGCCTGAATCTGCGACTGTAGTCATGCCGGCGATTGAGTTCAAAGAGCAGTCTTCAATCTTCGATGATATTTGTGCCGATTGTCCGGCCCAATATGCGAATGACGGAGGCACCCCCATCAACCGCTGGGACAAATGCCGAACTAAACTCAAGGACTTGGACACATCCAAGCTCCACTACATCAAGGTTCCCCAGAACCATATCGTCATCGATTTTGATCTGAAAGGAGGAGACGGAGAGAAATCTTTTGAACGCAATTTGGAGGCTGCTGCGCAATGGCCCAAGACCTACGCAGAGTTGTCCAAATCCGGGCGCGGTATTCATCTTCATTATATTTACAGCGGAGACCCTGTACAGCTCAGCCGTATTTATGACGACGACATTGAAGTGAAAGTATTCACGGGAAAGAGCAGCCTTCGCAGACAGCTCACCAAATGCAACAACCTTCCAATTGCGACCATCAGTTCCGGTTTGCCATTGAAAGGAGATACAAAAATGGTGAATTTCGATTCCGTGAAAAACGAGAAGGCTATCCGAACGCTTATCAAGCGGAACCTCAATAAGGAATACCATGCAAACACTCGTTCAAGCGTAGATTTCATCAAGAAGATACTGGACGACGCCTATAACTCCGATACAACCTATGACGTAGGAGACCTGTACAATGCCGTGCTGAACTTCGCAGCCAACTCGACGCATCAGAGTGATTACTGCATCAAACAGGTGGCAGCTATGCACTTCTCAAGCGATGATATTTCACCGGCTGTCAAAAACGACGAGGCACCCATTGTGTTCTTTGACTGCGAGGTGTTTCCAAACTTGTTCCTTGTCAACTGGAAGTACCGGGGCAAGGACAAGAAAGTCGTTCGTATGATTAACCCGACTGCGAAGGACATCGAGAAGCTTATTCGGTATCGGCTCATCGGTTTCAACTGCCGCAAATACGATAACCACATGCTCTATGCCCGTATGCTCGGTGCACCTAACGAGGAATTGTACAAGCTGTCGCAGCGAATCATCCGCGGAGATAAAAACGCGTTCTATGGCGAGGCCTATAACATCTCTTACACTGATATTTATGATTTCAGTTCCAAGAAGCAGTCTTTGAAGAAATTCGAGATTGAGTTGGGCATTCACCATCAGGAGCTTGGCTTGCCTTGGGACCAGCCTGTGCCTGAAGAAATGTGGCCTAAAGTCGCCGAGTATTGCGACAACGACGTCATTGCAACCGAGGCTGTATTCGAATCGCGCTCCGCAGACTGGGTGGCACGGCAGATTCTGGCGAGTTTGTCTGGTTTGACTGTTAATGATACCACTAACCAGCACACTACCCGAATTATATTTGGTTCGGACAAAAATCCGCAGTGGCAGTTTAACTATCGCGAGCTGTGGAAGCCTGTTCCGTATACCAAATATGAGGAGCTGCGAGAGGCTTACGGGCACGACTACGACTTCCGCGTGTGGAACGAGAAGGGCGAACCGCAGTATCGCAGTTATATTCCCGGAGAGGAGTTGCCTGTTGGTTGGAGCATCATGCCGTTCTTCCCGAATTATGTCTGGACCGGATACAAGTCGTACTGGGTCTATGATATTTTGGATGCCACACGAGCCAGAAACGATGAGGCCTATCTGAACGAGCTTCTGAACGCCCAAAAAGATGTAGAGACTTGGTGCAAAAAGACAGGAGAAAAGCCCCTGAATTTCATCGAAGAAATTCCCGAGGATGACATTTCTGAAAAACATTATAATGTCATCGAGGAAGTCGGTGAAGGCGGCTATGTCTACGCAGAGCCCGGCATGTACGGCAACGTTGGTCTGGATGACATTGCGTCTATGCACCCGTCCAGTCTGATTGCCGAAAAGCACTTCGGCAAGTACACGAAAAACTTCGAGGATTTGAAGAATGGTCGTGTTGACATCAAGCATCAGGACATCGAAGCTCTGAAAAAACTGCTGGATGGCAAACTGGTTCCGTTCGCAGAGTCTATCGTGGCCGGTACTGCCGATTATACTTGGGATGACTTGGCTTATGCGCTGAAAATTGTCATCAACTCGGTGTACGGACTGACGTCCGCGAAGTTCAGCAATCCATTCCGCGACCCGAGAAACAATGACAACATTGTAGCCAAGCGTGGCGCTCTGTTCATGGAGACACTTAAGAAGGAAGTCCAGAGACGGGGATTTATCGTAGCGCACATAAAGACGGATTCCATCAAGATTCCGGATGTCACTGACGATATTCTTGATTTTGTCGATAAATATGGCCGTGAGTACGGTTATATTTTCGAGCATGAGGCTACTTACGACCGTATCTGTCTGGTAAACAACGCCGTGTATATTGCCAAGTATAATACTCAAGGTATCATCAATAAGGGCGGCAAACATGCAAACGAATGGACTGCCACAGGCACCCAGTTCCAGATTCCGTATGTTTTCAAAAAACTGTTCAGTCATGAAGAAATTCAGTTTGAGGATATGTGCGAGACTAAGCAGGTGTCCTCGGCCATTTATCTTGATATGAACGAAAAACTACCTGAAGGCGAGCACGATCGTCACTTTGTCGGTAAGGTTGGGTTGTTCTGTCCGATGAAACCTGGCGCTGGTGGAGGACTGCTGGTTCGGGAATCTGTCGACAAAAAGACCGGCGAAACCAAATACGACTCTGTAACCGGGGCAAAGGACTGGCGCTGGATGGAATCGGAAATGGTCAAGGTTCTCGGAAAGCAGGATGATATTGACAAGGACTACTACAACAAGCTCTGCGACAATGCCATTCGTGATATTTCCGAATTCGGTGATTACGAGTGGTTTGTATCCGACCAGCCGTATGTAGGACCGTGGTACGAAGATGGCAGACCGCAGTATGAGCCTGATATTCCGTTCTAAACGCACTTTTTTCAATCTCTAATATGGGAATACAACCCATTAAAACAATTTGGAGGTATGAAAAAATGAAAACTTTACTGAAAGTCTCTGGAGCTGTTGGCACCGCTTGGTTGCTATATTACGCGGGCGTTTTGGTTGGTGGAGGAGTTGCATGTGCGGTTTTCGATAAAAGAGATGGCCACCGGTCCGATGACTCGGTTAATATTGAAACTTATGTTAGATGGTTACGACACAGCCCAAAAAGTTGATGGTGTTTGGGATATTACAATCTAACCCACTAAGACCTTATGGCAACATAGGGTCTTTTCTTTTTAAGGAGGAGTATGTTGAAAGCAAAAGATATGTTTAAAAAGCTCGTCTATACGTACAAAAACAAAGACGAGTTTCAGGTGACGGACGCGGACGTGGCTAAGGTTATCCGCAATATGTTCGTCAAGGAGACCGAAGACCTGATCATCGAGCGCGACATCAAATACACTTGGCAGTTCGTGAATCTGTTGACTGAGCAGAATGACAAGTGGAATGCATTGACCCGCATGTTCAAGAACAACTTCGGTTCCAGTCCCATCAGCAAAAACGACTTCCGTCGCCGCGTTGTCAAAGAGGAATGGCCTATGTTTACGGCTGAAATCCCGGCTATGAAACGCGACACCATGCCCGAACTCGAAACTGTCCTCAAGAAAGTGTAAAGGAGAAACTTCTATGGAACGCAACAATAAACTCGCAATCGATAATGCCCGCATCATCTTCAAGAACTTCACCGGCAAAGACGATAAGTTTGGCCGTGAGGGTGACCGTTCTTTCAGTATTGTCATTGAGGATGATGCGCTTGCCGAGCAGCTCGCCAACGACGGCTGGAACGTCAAACCGCTGACGCCGCGCGACCCTGATGAGAAGGTCAACCATTTCATCAAGGTGAAGATCAGCTTCAAAGTCCGCCCGCCTAAGATTTGGCTGCTGACGAATCACAAACGCACTCTGCTGGACGAGGATACCATCGCCACGCTTCAGTACGCCCGCATCGAGAATGCCGATGTGGTTGTCAGCCCTTGGCGCTGGGAGGTCAACGGCAAGACCGGTATCGCGGCCTACCTCGAAACGCTGTACGTAAAAATCGAAGACGACCCGTTTGCCGACAAGTACGCCGACTACGAGAGCAGCGACGAAGTGCCGTTTTAATTGATATTTAGGGGTGCCGAGTGGAGGCAGAGTTAAATGTCCGTGGTCACTCAACTGGGCGAGTGATGTGTCAGCAAGGAAACAGCCCCTACTGATATTTTGGAAAGGAGATGGCCAGATGAAAAAATTCACCCTCAAAGATATTCTGAGCCGTGCTGCCAAATGGGAGCCGCCTGAAAAACGCGAGCCAACACCGAAAAAAGTTGCGCAATCCGAGAAGAAGCCGGTAAAGCCTGCAAAAATCCCAGAGAAAACTGACTACAGCAGAGAATTCATTAAGAAATTTAACAGTCTGGCCGCCTCCAGAAGCCGCTGGACAATTTGGGAAGACTTTGTTGTTTTGTTCGCCTGTTCCATTTCTAATGCGGTGGACCAGACTAAGGAGCACTATGATATTCGGGAACAACGGTACCTGCGAACCATCAAGAAGTATACCAAGGATGAAGCCGAGGTCTTTCCTGAATTAGCCGCTTTAGTGATTTGTACTCTTGATGAAAATCCTGAGCAGGACTATCTCGGAAAGCTCTTTATGGATTTAGACCTTGGCAATGAGCACAACGGACAATTTTTCACACCGTATCATGTCTGTCAGCTCATGGCCGATATAAGCTGTAGCCTCGGGGATGATATTTTCAGCGTGAAAACGGTCAACGACCCTGCGTGCGGTGCCGGAGCCACACTTATAGCAGGGTATCATACCTATCGGAAGCTGTACGCAGAAAAAAACCTCAATGCTCAGAATTACATTTTGATGTATGCTCAGGACATCGACGAAACTGTCGCCCTCATGTGCTATATTCAGCTGTCGATGCTGGGGATTGCTGCTGTGGTGAAAGTAGGAAATACATTGACAGACCCCATGTGCAGCGGAGATTCAACCGAAAACTACTGGTATACGCCTGTATATTTCCTGCCACCTTGGAGTGACCGAAGGTTGATTCAGGAGCTGTGCGAATTGATGAAAGGAGACAGCAATGAAAAAGTTTAAGACTGGTACTGTGTATGGTTCGGATGAAGTTACCGACCTACTTTGCATTGATGAGAATTTCGGAAAATTTGTCAATGAAAGCTTTGACCGACACGAGAACTGCGATTGGGGGTGACCTCTGCGACGAAGATAAAGCCGCTAATGATGATGCTCTCGAACACGGTGGTAGGCTCATGAGCGCTTACAATTGCCCGGATTATCCTGACGGAAAAAATCTGGATTGTCACGGAAGCAGACAGAAGCTGTACGACGGTGCTATTCCCGCATGAATATTGATATTTGCAGAAAGGAGAAACCAGATGAATATTACCACATATGTAAACCATCTGAACAAAGATTTTTGTACCTGTAGTTTGCCCGACTTTTACAAAAAGATTGCCGAACATACAGGATACACCGTAACAGAAAGTACGCGGTACGACTGCCGTAAAATCTGCTGCACGGACGCTGTCCGAAAGGCTATATTCCAGTATTTTTTGTCTGAAGGGTTCATGGCCCGGGAAATTGCATTTCTTTGGTGCAGTTTTGGACCGAAAGCTAATCTTAAATCCACACCCGGATACGGTGAATACAGAGTGTCGCTCGAGCCAGGTGCTATCTACGAAAAGGGGGCAAAGAAAAATGACTAAAATTCTTGGAGGCATCTTGCTGATTGCCGCGGCTGTGATATTTGCAAGCATCTTTGCGGGACTTGCTTCCGTTGGCTGGACTGTGATGGTCCGGGTTATGCTTGAGACATTCAAGTTCATCGGCGCATTCCTGATTGCAGTGCTGGGAATCGCGTTGTTAGAGGTGTAAGGATGAAAGATGATTAACTTATACGACTTCCAAATCAAAGCCATCGAGCAAATGAAAAACGGCTGCATCCTCTGTGGTGATGTTGGGAGCGGCAAATCCATCACAGCGCTGTCCTACTACTATTTGCAAAATGGTGGTGACCCCGATAGCTTACAAGGTGGTGATTATATTCCTATGGGCGACCCGCCGAAAGATTTGTATATCATCACCACGGCCCATAAGCGCGACAGTATGGAATGGGAACAGGAGATGAGTCGGTTCTTGCTCTCGCCTCATTCCGAAGTCAATCTCTACCGTAACAAAGTCGTCGTGGATTCGTGGAACAATATACAGAAGTATGTCAATACGTATGGCGCTTTCTTTATATTTGATGAGCAGCGTGTGGTTGGGAGCGGAAGCTGGGGCAAAGCGTTTCTGAAAATTACCCGGCGGAACCAGTGGATTCTTCTGTCAGCCACTCCTGGCGATACCTGGCAGGATTATATTCCCGTCTTTGTTGCCAATGGATTTTACAGGAACAAAACCCAGTTCTTGCAGGAGCACGCCGTCTATTCGCGCTACACGAAGTATCCGAAGATTGACCGATTCGTACATACGGGAAAGCTCTGCGCGCTACGGAAGGATATTCTGGTTCCAATGGACTTCCATCGTGGCGTTCAGCTCCATCATGAAGAGATTTATGCCGAGTTTAACAACCATGCGGTCAAGGAGCTTTGGAAAACACGTAGAAATCCTTGGACACAGGAGCCTATTATCAACGCCGCAGAGCTCTATTACGATATTCGGAAAATCGTGAACTCGGATATTTCCCGGCAGGTCAAGCTCTTAGAGATTTTTGAGGACCATCCGAAAATGATTGTGTTCTACAATTTCGACTACGAGCTTGATATTCTGCGTGGAATGACCTTTGGAGACGCTGATGTAGCCGAGTGGAATGGCCATAAACACGACCCGATACCAGATGGAGATAGCTGGGTCTATCTTGTGCAATACACAGCCGGAGCTGAAGGCTGGAATTGTATCACCACTGACACGACAGTGTTCTATTCGCAAACATACTCCTACAAAGTTGCCAAGCAAGCCGAGGGGCGAATCAATCGTATGAACACTCCCTTCAAAGACCTGTACTACTACCATCTTACCAGTAAATCCTTCATTGATATTCGTATTGCGCGTGCCTACGATGAGAAACGCAATTTCAACGTCAATAAGGATTATAAGCGGTATTATGGTGAGTTCAAGGTGACCGCATAATTTTCATGGCCTCGTATGAAAGGAGTGTGATCTATATGATTACAAATAATGGAATCCAAATGCTGAAACTAATGCACTTGCGCAAGGTGCTTACGGCCTTCGAACCGATTGCCGGCAATATTGGTGAAGCTAACAAAAATGCTTTGAAACTTATCGACGTCACGAATGCCGATATTTACGACAAAACCATGGAAGTTAGCGAGCAATATCTGCAATCGTTGGTAGCGGTCGGCGCCATGGCAAAAATGGCATTGGACGGCTTGGCTTTATATGACAAAATATGATTAACTCCTAAAAGACCTTATGACAACATAGGGTCTTTTCTTTTAGACGGAGGAAAAATGGCAAAAAAGCTCGATGAACAACAGAAACGTTGCGCGGACTGCATTTACCTTAAGAAAGTAAAAGACCTTAATGCAGAATGGCATTTCACGAAATTCTGGATTTGCAGCGCGTGTAACATTGAAATTCATCATATAACCGACAACGAATGCCATGTTCTCAGCGAGAACTATGGTTGATATTTGGAAAGGACTTGATTATAATGTTCGGTTTTATTGCAGGAATCTTCACAGGTGCTATTGGAACAATCTTTGTCATGGGCCTGGTGAGCGCCGGAAAGCCCACTAAGAGCGACATGCAGGTTGAGCGCAACCACGCGAACGTCTGGAAGCGCGAGGCTAAACAGTGGGAGACCGCCAGCATCCGCCTTCACGACGAACTGCGTAGTGCTACCCGCATGGCCCAGTATTGGCGCGCTCGCTGCATGAATGCACACTGCAATTTTACCGCTGCGTGTGATGGTGAGGGGCATTATCCTGCCGACAACGATGCTCCTACTCGTGAAGAGAAGCTGGTCAGTGATATTATGGACGCGGTTGCCGTAGTGGATAAGAAAGATGAGGCGATTCCGGCATGAATGAAGGAATGCTACTGGTAGGAGTCGATGAGCTTCAAAAAGCATACAAGAGTTGCCGAGATATAGCCATGGAAGCGGACAACATTCGCACCATGGTCCAGCAATGTATCAACGGTGATTGCTCCGAAACTGAGCTTAGGGAAAACCTTGATATTCTGAAGGTCAAAATTAACAAAACCAAACGGATACATGAGCGAATGGCTAAGGCATACCAAATCATTGAGCGAGCTCTTGGTTGATATTTGAGGATATAAAATGACTTACACACGATATGCGATCGAATTTCGTAGGCCGAATGATGAAGCTATGCTACATTCCCTAAGATATTTTGCATGCTACGACACCTCGGTCGAAAATGCAATTAAACGGCTAAAAGATGAGTGGCCTGATGCCATTGTCCTTGATGTGAAGATTAGGAGAATAACTGTATGAACAACCGTAGAAAAGAAGTATTTTTTGACATGTATTGCAAGACCTGCATGTATTACGAGCAGGCATCGTATCTGCATCCGTGCAATGACTGCCTGAGCAACCCTTACAACGAAGACAGCCATAAACCTGTCAACTGGAAAGAAGGGGAAAAGAATGGTCAAAAACACTAAATGCAAGGAGTTCTTTCCGAGATGCCTTTGCAACACATGCAGGCGGCGGGAGATGGACCGCGGATGCTGCATCGCTCATCATCGTGAGCGCCAGTTGGTGAGCAATGACCAAAATGCCAATCGATGCCCCGGGTATACTATGAAAGCTGAGGTCAAGAAGAAATGATTGACTTCTGGAATGGAATGAACACGCCTAATGGTGTGGTATGGTTCAACAGGTTTACGAATGAGTATGAATTTGAGAAAAGACCGGACGGATTCGATGCGTATTTGCTTGGAAAGAGAGCTTACAATATGATGTCCAAATTTGATATTAACGATATTGTCACGGTTCCCTATGATCATGACAAAAAATACTGGACGGTGACGGCTGTCCGTACAAGCCAAATTGAAATGAGGGCTATATACGACTTGGTTTCTGCGAAAACGGGTATTGCTCTGTATGATGTTCCAGAAGTCGATATGACCCTCGTTAAACGGCCCACTCAGAAAAAGGAGAATTCTGTTATGGATAAACGATATATGGTCAAGAAGCTCATCTACCACGGTCCTGCCACTATTGTGTATTGGGCCGACGGTGAGAAAACGGTAGTCAAATGCATGGACGCAGACACTTTTGACCCGATGGCTGGCTTCTGTGCTGCTCTTGCGAAAAAGGTGTATGGTTCGACAGGCACCGTGAAGCAAATCATCAAGGCCAGCAATTACGAGGATTCTCAAGCACTGCCGTTTCAGGGTGAGAGTGTAAAGGATATCGCTACTCGTGCTATGGCTATGCTGCTTACCGATGTCATGAAAGGAGATTAACGATGGACCGTGAAGAATTCAAGAAAAAGATGGAGAATCATACGGTCATGACCGACGATATGATGTCTAACATTCAGGCACTCCACCTCAAAAACACAAAGAAAAGTGAAATTTATATTGTCGCTATGGAGGAATTGTCCGAGCTTCAGAAGGAGATTTCCAAGGAGCTGCGTGGTCAAGGTGATAGAGATGGCATTCTGGAAGAACTGGCAGATGTCATGATTGTATGTGGGAACATCATGAACCTGCAAAAAATCACGGATGCCGAACTTCGTGCGGCCACGGCAGTCAAGCTTGATCGGATTCTTAGCAAACTCGTAGAAAAGGAGAACGGCAATGAAGGTGGATGCAAAATGGGTTCCGATTGTCTTCACTATGGCATCGGCTGTAGGAGTTGTGGGAACAGCAGTTCTTACGGCGAAGTGTGCCACGAAAGCGGAGAAAATGCTGGCTGGACGCCGGGAAAATGACGGTAACACAAAAGAAACCGTAATTGATATTTGCCGTTGTTATGCCCCTGCCATAGCCTGCGGGACTGCCACTGTAGTGTGTATCGTGTCGAACGGGGTTCTTACTTACAAACAGCAAAAAGCCCTCACAGGTGCCTGTATGCTCGCCAGAGAGAGCCTTGGGCGGTACCAGTCAAAGGTTAAGGAACTCTATGGCCCTGAAACTCACCGGCACGTCATCGACGAGCTATGCAAAGAAGATTTGGATGAGGTTCATGTGACCTCTTCCGGTTTTTTTGGCAGCGAGACGTTGGATTTCGAGGGCGTATCCGAGGACGAACCAATTCACACATTCTATGATGAGTTCTCCAATAGATATTTTGACTCGACCATTGAGCATGTCTTGCAGGCGGAGTATCACCTGAATCGCAACTGGGCTCTTGGTGATGCCGTTACGGTCAATGACTTTTATGAATTTCTTGGTCTGTGCGGTCTCGCGGATGGCGACAATATGGGGTGGGACTGGGAGATGGGTATTTCCTGGCTCGACTTCAACCATCGAGTTATTCATAAAAACGGAGAAAAAGTTTTGGTAATCGAGATGGTGTTTACGCCGGACAAAGTGGAGGTGTGATATTTTATGAATGATGAATTGATTATCATTCGTGCTACAATCGCATTGAATCCTGAAAAGCTTGAAGAATTTCGGCAATCGATCATCCGACAAAGATCGGAAGGTGTTATTGTGTTGCCTCCCTATGTTCATGTCCTTCGTGCGCCGAGTGACGTTGACGTAAGAGTTGTTGATAACAATTTTACGGTATGATGAGTATGGCTTCTTTATCAACTTTAAAAAAGGAGAACATAATGACTATAAATAATGCAATTATCATTCAGCCAGAGCGCCGATTATGCGAGGTGGACGGCCGGCTTGGATATTTTCATTGCTGGGAATCTTATAAAGACTACTTTTACGGCTACGTCATTGGAATCGTGGAGTTTTCGGATGGTGTACAACGTCTTGACCCAAGTCGTATCAAGTTCGTGGACGACCAAAACCGAGAACTTGAGCTCCTTGAGAAAGTTCACGAGAAAATGAAGGAGGCTCCGAAGCATGACGTTCAACGGGAAACCGATTAAAGGCAAGCTCCACAGGATGAGTTTCCGAACGGCAATCGACAATAGGGAAGACGTACCACAAGCCTTTCTTGCAAACCACCCGAACATTGATATTTTGAACATCACAACATCATTTTACTCCACAACCTATGGCGTGACAACGATTTGGTATATGGAGGGGAACAATGCCTAACGATTTGAACTTGTGGGAGGCTCTGTTTGCAAGCTCGGACGAACTGATTTCTGCGTACTCGTGTCTTCAGAATATTGCCTACACTACTGTCGAAGCCCTTATGAAATTCACGGACCTCGCTTTGGTTGGATGTGAAAATAAAAGAGTAGTCCATTTAGCGCTGCATGGTAAAAAGAAAACCCGCAAAAAGAATTGGAACCGGGCTATGAAGATTATGAATAAAGGATGGAATTTGAAATGACTCATGTAATTAACCCCATGTTGTTTTATTGGTGCAGTGTCTCGGACACTGCGAAAGCTCTCGCTATCATTGCTGCCATTATACTTATCATAGTATGTTTGGTGTTTTTATTCGTTGGTGCTTTCCATATTGGAGAAGCATTCGATTATGGAGGTGGTGAAGACAGCGACAATTATAAAGTGGGCGTTAAATTTTTAAATTGGGCGCAAAAGTGCATTGTTCCATTGGTGATTTTACTCATGCTTTCCATTTTTATCCCGAGTGAAAAAACGATATATAAAATGATGGTTGCGAATATCACCACATACGAGAATATCGATCTGACTGCCGAAACCATTGAAGATGCATTCGACCACGTAATCGACAAACTCATAGAACTTGGAGGTGATGATAATGCTGAAAATTGAAAATGCCGAGGTTATTGGTTGGGAGCATGCGATTCGTGGGATGCGGAACCCGATGAACTCATGGGCGAAGAGCGATAGTCACATTGTTGATTGTGATGGCGAGTGTTCTTCATGCGATGCATACGAGTTAGTCTTGGATGATTATTGCACGTTGCCATTAGGTGAAAATATAGTTATCGGCCCCAACGACCAAAAGCTTATGACCCAGCTGGCCAAGGCCGGCACAGACCATCGTAAGTTCATGCGGATGATTACCGTATACCTTGATATTACGGCGCCGCTGTATTGGTGGAAGGAGTTCGACACGTACAAGGTGGGTACAGTGGTCAATTCGTGCAGTACGATGCACAAGATCACAGCAAAGGAGTTTACCATTGACGATTTCAGTCATGAGCACATTGAAGAGCTTGACGGCGATGAATACAATATGTCCTATGATTGGCTTCTTCGGACTGTGGATATTCTGAATTACTACCGTAAGAAGTATAATACCGCTTCTGAGAAGCTAAAAAGGGATATTACAAATGCAGAAAGAAAGCACGTACTTGCTCAGCAAAAGCTTTTCTGGTGGCAGATGATTCAGCTTCTTCCGTCAAGCTACAACCAGAAGCGTACCGTCATGCTGAACTATGAGGTTTTGGCGAACATCTATAAGTCCCGTCGGAACCACAAGCTCGACGAGTGGCACACCCTCTGCGATTGGATTGAGGTGCTGCCGTACAGTGAGCTGATTACCGGAAAAGAGGAGGGTAGTAAATAATGGACGTTGTGGATAATCGTACACCAAAAGCTGTAACTTTCTCGGAAATCGGACCAAATGAAATGTTTGAGTATGATTTCCGAGGGAATATTGCAATGAAACTGGTCGAACCTACAAAAGTCAAGAACCACTACACTGACCAAGAAGCGGACTTTTCTATATTTGAGGCTGAAGCAATCGTTATTGCAGGCCCGGATATTGGAAAATTCATTCGGTTTGGCACCCATGATGCAGCAATCTATCGACCCGTGCATTGTAAACTCGTTCTTTCTGATTACTCCGGGGAATGAGGTGATAAAAATGTTTGCTGTTGCTGCGGCGATTCTCTATCTGGCCGATGCTCCGTTTCCTGTATTTGTAGTAATTTGGATGATATACATCATTGGACTGGCTTTGGAAAGTATGTTTCGCTAACAAAATCTGGACGTCTGGAACATGGCGTCCTCTTTTTATATGGAGGGAGAAATTTATGATATTTCCTGTTGGAGCTATTATAAGCACAATCAATACTAGAAATACTATCTCACGGCATTACAGTGAAGAAGAGCAAAAACGAAAGAAACAGAAGGAAAAAGAACAGAAAAGCAAATAATTACAGACTAGAAAGGAGAATCTCATGACCATCGATAACTGTACTCGTTGCGATATGTGCAGTCACAAAAATGTATGTCGAAAACTATCGGCATACAGCAATATGATTACTCGTACGGTAGATAGTCTTACCGAGAAATATGACGCTCCGATTGAGGACGTACTCGAAGGAATGAATACCTGCATTACGTTTACTTGTTTGGACTACGTTCGGGAAGTGAAGGTGCGCTAATCATGATTGTTAAAATTAAAAGCAAATGTGAAACGTGTGCTCATGAGAAGATTTGCGTTAAAAAAGATGGAATGCGGACAATCGAGCATGAGTTCGACAATATTCTCGGCTCTGAATCGTATGCTGGTGCGCAAAGGTATATGGACCAGCTTGGATTTGGCATTGATATTGTATGCGAAGATTACCTTGAGAAACGGAGGGTGATTCCGGTATGAACGTTCTTGGTGAAATGTATTATTGCGAACGTTGCGGTGAACATAAGTTTGTCAAGTACATCGGCAGCGGACCTTACCGTGATGGAATGATGGTTCATATTACTGCTGATGGATTCGAGGGCGCTGTCGGCTGGACTAAACATGATGATATGGATTTCTGTCCTAAATGCTCTGAGAAATATGATTCGATGATGAAGGACTTCCTATCCTGTAAGGAGAACTGAGATGTCGATTGACCATAAGCTTGACCTCGAGACATTGAACGGCATTTGCCCCAGCGGATATTTCAAATCAACTCCATGTGTATGGAAGCTAGATGATGACCGTGAGTCGATCAATGGAATTGGATATATCATGTGTGAACGCCTAAAGGATTTTCAAAAAGCTACACTCAGACAATATCCGAACGTTGTGCTCTCGGTAGTCAGGCATCGTTATGGACCAGAAATCATACACGATATGGTGTTCGTTGGGGACAGTAACAGGCCAGATAGGAGGTGAAAAATGATGGCTAATAGCTCGGTAATCACGGTCAGATTGCCGAAAGAAGACCGTGCGAAACTGATTATTTCAAGTACGAAAACCGGAAAATCGAAGTCTGAAGTTGTCCGCGAAGCGCTTGAACTGTATTACAAAAATGAAAAAGCCGGATGAAAAAAGTGTATTACGTGTATTACAAAATGAGCAAAAAGTGTATTACGTGTATTACATGTATTACATTTTTTAAGACCATTTTGAAGCAAAATCACAAAATTTGTAATACACTAGCCCAAATGTAATACACTTTTGGGCTAAAAATGGCCAAAAAATCGCAAAAAAGTGAAAATTATAGGTTTTTATCTAATATAGGTGTAAATATATAAAATTTTATATATTTGAGTATATATAAATGAAAAACGTAATTTTTTTAATTTTTGTGATTCTGAAAGGAGATAGTCCAATGGACGACGAAAAATACGCAAACGAATTGCTTGAGGAAGCAAGAGCGTACTTTCCGTTACTGTTTAAAAAAGTTGCCAGCTATCGAGTGTATGCACCGATGGCACTCTTGATTGAATTATCGGACGGAAAGGTGTTCCTATTCGATTCACTCAATCAAACAACTACACGTCTGCCTGACGATGATAACAGCATGACTAAAGAGCAGACCGGGCGTGTGTTTGGTGTTTTGCTTCGAAGAGTCATGGCGCGGAAAGGATTTACCCAGATAGGCCTTGCCGAGGCGACAGGTTTGAGGCAATGCCAAATTTGCAACTACACTTACGGACGAAGTGTTCCAAGCTATTACGCTTTCGATAAAATTGTGAGAGCGCTCGGATGCAGTGCGGAGGATTTGCGGTATGTAAAATAAAAGTTTACAATTTCCTTCTTGCGGTAGATGGTTTATATCCTGTATAATGGAGCCATCCTAGGAAATACACAAGGAGGTTACAAATGGGATTCAAGAAAAACAAGAAATTGGACATTACGGAAAAAGTCGTGAAGAATGACCGCGGCGAAGAAGTCCATGTTCTCAATGGGCCTGACGGCACGGTGGAAGTCAAGCGAGTCCACATGAAAGACTTCCTGCCAATCGGTGAGGAATGGTGCCCGCATTGTCATGTACAGTGCGATCATTACGATGAGGATGAATACTTCAAATGTCCTGAATGCGGATGGACCATTACCGACTGGGAAATTGAAGAATGGGGCGGTCATCCGACAGAGGCTGCTTCTCATGAAGACGACTTCGGAACCAACTTCGAGGATGCCTTCTCTGATGACGATTGATATTTATTGAAACCCATGGGTCTGCGCTAACACCAAAGCGCGGGCCCTTTTTATTTTTTGCTTCGCGAAAATTTCATAGGGTATTATGAGAGAAGAGATAATATATCGGGACCTTGAAAAAATCACGGTATATTGCCTTTTGAACCGAAAGGGGATACTTATGGCAAAAGAAAGTGCTTTTCAGAAAGGTTTAATTAACGATCTGAAGAAACGCTTCCCGGGCTGTATGGTTTTAAAGAATGACCCAAATTACATTCAAGGGATTCCTGACCTTTTAGTTTTATACGAAGGGCGTTGGGCAGCTCTTGAATGTAAAAAAGCGAAGCAGGCGAGCCACCAACCAAATCAAGATTACTATGTCGAGAGGATGAACGAAATGTCATTCTCTCGTTTTGTTTATCCGGAAAATAAGGAGACTATTTTAGATGAACTTCAACAATCATTCCAATCTTGTAGGCCAGCACGCTTTTCTCGGGGCGAGTAAGTACCATTGGCTCAATTATGATGCTACAAAAATCGCAGAAGCTTATCGCGCCGCCCAAGCTGTACAAATGGGCACGAAACTTCATGCGTTTGCCGCTGAATGCATCGAACTTCGTCAGCGGCTTCCGAAATCTCGCAAAACTCTGAACATGTATGTCAATGACGCTATCGGTTACAACCTGAAGCCAGAGCAGGTTCTGTATTACTCGCAGAATTGCTTTGGTACCGCTGACGCCATTGATATGCGCGGCGATCTTTTGCGTATCCATGATTTGAAGACCGGTAAGGTGCCGGCGCACATGGAGCAGCTGATGATTTACGCTGCACTGTTCTGCCTCGAGTATGGTATCAAACCGACGGATATTGATATGGAACTTCGTATCTATCAGAATGACGATATCGTTGTGCTCAAGCCGGAAACCAATGATATTACGGTCATTACCAAGAAAATTATCGAGGCCGACAAGATTGTGAATCATATCAAAGAAATGGAGGGCTAACCATGTTTGACGATAAACCATCCCTAGACGATGTTATCGCGCACTACGGCGTCGGCAAGATGGACGGCGCTCCTGGCCGTGGTTCGGGCCGCTATCCTCTTGGCTCCGGTGATAATCCGTATCAGCGAGGGGACGATTTGCTGGCCCGTTATGAAGCATTGGAGAAAAAAGGATATTCCGAAAAAGACATTGCTGAAGAGATGGGTACTAGCACTACAAAGCTGCGTGTTCAGCTTTCCTACGCCAAGAGTCTGCGCCGTATGCAGCAGGTGTCTCAGGCCAAGAAGCTCCGCGACGAAGGAAAGTCTCTGAACGAGATTGCTGAAATCATGGGCTTCAACAATGATTCTTCGGTTCGGTCACTTTTGAATGCGCAAGCCGAGGAGCGCATGAAGCAGTCCTCTGCTACGGCAGAGAAGCTGAAAGAGTTGATTGACACCAAAGGATATTTGGATGTCGGTGCCGGCGCGGAGCGTGAGCTTGGTGTATCCCGCAACAAGCTCGACCAGGCCCTTTATATTCTCGAGATGGAAGGTTATCTCACCTATAAGCGTCGCATTCCTCAGGTGACAAACCCGAACCAGAAGACGACGTTGCAGGTGCTTACACCTCCTGGTACGGAATACAAAGATATTTACGACACCAGCAAGATTCATTCTGTTGGCGATTACACCATTTCATACGACAACGGCGACACTTTTCATAAGCCGTTCGAGTATCCCACAAGTGTGAGCTCCAAACGCTTAATTATCAATTACGCCGAGGAAGGCGGCGTTGATAAAGATGGTGTGATTGAACTTCGTCGTGGCGTTAAAGATTTGAGCTTGGGCGACTCCCATTATGCTCAGGTTCGCATTATGGTCGATGGTGCCTACTATCTTAAAGGCATGGCAGTCTACGCCGACGATCTTCCGAAAGGTGTCGACATTCGTTTTAACACGAATAAGTCGCTCGGCACACCTATGGAGAAAGTTCTAAAACCTCTGAAGAGAACCAATACCGGCGAAATTGATGTTGACAATCCGTTTGGTTCTCTTATTAAAGAGAAGGGTGGTCAGTATTATTACGACGACCCTAAAGGCAAGTATGTTGACCCTAAGACTGGAAAGCGCCAATCTCTTGGGGCTACCAATAAACGTGCTGATGAAGGTGACTGGGGCGAATGGGCTGACAAGGTTCCGTCTCAGTTCCTCGCCAAACAGTCCGAGTCTCTGATTAAACGCCAGCTCAACTTGTCTAAAGAGGACCGCAAGCTTGAATTTGACGAATTGTGCTCGTTGACGAACCCTACCATCAAACGAAAGTTGCTTGAAGATTTCGCAGACGGTTGTGATAAAGCGGCCGTCACTCTGAAAGCTGCGGCCCTTCCCAGACAGAAGTATCAGGTCATTCTGCCTCTTACTTCTGTCAAGGACAATGAGATTTATGCGCCAAACTATACGGATGGCGAAATGGTTGCTCTTGTTCGCTACCCGCATGGTGGCACGTTTGAGATTCCCATTCTGAAAGTCAACAACAAGAATGCCGAAGGCAAGCGGGTCATGGGCACAAATCCTAAGGATGCTGTCGGCATCAACAAGGCCGTTGCGGACCGTTTGTCTGGCGCAGACTTCGACGGCGATACAGTTATGGTTATCCCTACGAATGGTAAGAATAAGATTAAGATCACTTCAACTCCCGAACTCGAGGGCTTGAAAGGCTTCGACCCTAAGCTCGAGTACAAGATTCCTGAGGGTAATCCGAATCATGTGCAGCTGATGACAAAAGACAACACTCAAAAACAGATGGGCGTTGTCTCGAATCTTATCATGGACATGACTCTGAAAGGTGCAACCCCACCAGAGTTGGCACGAGCAGTTCGCCATTCAATGGTCGTCATTGATGCTGAAAAACACAAGCTTGATTATAAGCAATCTGAGGTTGACAATGGCATCGCCCAGCTTAAACGTAAGTATCAGGGCCATCTGGATGCTAACGGTCAGTATCATGAGGGTGCATCGACCCTTATTACGATGGCTAAGAGCGATCAACCTGTGCCCAAACGTCAGGGTAGCGGATACGTCAATCTTCCGGGTGTCAAGGTTAAGGGCAAAGACGCGTACGACCCGACGCAACCTGAAGGTAAGAAGCTGTATAGCACGGCGGATGACCTGTACTATACTACCACCCGGGTCAATAAAAGAACCGGCGAAGTAGTTACCAAACAGAAGATGCGCCAGCAAAAGTCTACCAAGATGGCAGAAACCAATGACGCATACTCCTTGGTGTCCGACTATCGGTCCCGTGCTGAGCTGGCTTATGCCGACTATGCTAACTACCTCAAGAGCATGGCCAATGCCGCCCGCAAGGAAATGAAGGCCACCGGCACCTTGAAGTACGATGCCGCGGCTAAGAAAGCTTATGCACCCGAGGTCGAACGACTGAACGCCGCACTGAATCTGGCTGAGGCTAATAAGCCTCGCGAACGTCAAGCTCAGGCCCTTGCTAACACTCGCATTAAGGAGAAGATGGCACAGGACCCTGACTTGGCTAATGATAAGAAAATGCTGCGAAAGGTGTCTCAGCAGGCCATTGTAGCATCCCGTAATGAGGTAGGTGCTAAGCGCACGGCAATTGAAATTAGTGACCGTGAATGGCAGGCTATTCAAGCAGGCGCTATCAGTGACAACGTATTGTGTAAGATTCTCGACAATACAGATGTTGATAAGCTGCGCGCGCGTGCAATGCCTCGTGCCACTACCGAACTGAGTGCTGCTAAGAAAGCATTGATTCGGTCTCGCGCTGCTGCTGGTTATACAAATGCTCAGATTGCTGAGAGCTTAGGCATTTCGCCGTCGACTGTGGCTAAGTATCTGTGAGAGGAGGTGGAGTTACTATGGCTCAATGTATGTTGACCACGTTTGACAATCCTTACAATCCATTTGATGACTTCACCAAATGGTGGCTTTGGGATGTCACGCATGGATACAATTCGTGTGGTTTGCTTGCTCATGTTTCTGGAAACGATGAATTGACAGACGAAGAACAAAGCATTGCCATTGAAAAAGCAATTGATTCTATTATTGATTGCGATTTCTTTCACATTTACAAGAAAGTAAAAAGCGATGACAATGCAAATCTGCATAAAAACGTTGCAAACACAAAAGAAAAACAGGCTATTTCGGCCTAAGGACTGTTGCTAAGCATAGGGGAGGGGGTCGTGAAAAAATCACCCCCTCCCTACATCGCGGCGGTCTTTGATATTTCTCCGGGGGAGATTTTTGGAAAAACAGTTTAAGGCCCTCCCACCTTGAATTGTGATTCTATGATATTTCCTCCGGCTTTTTGCAGGGGTCTGTAGGTGACTTTGACGATGTACAGCGTCATTACCTCCTTTCATTCTCCTTTCAGGGTCCGGCTTCGGCCTACAGACCCCTGCAAAAAGCCGGAGAATTCATAGCGAAAGGAGCCGAAAAGGATTGAAAAGAGCTAAAGACCCAATGAAAACTGGTAAGAAAGGGACTGTACGCCCGGCACTTACGCCGGAGGCCCGTGAAAACCAGATGATTTCGTTGGCTATGGACCTTGTGGAGAAGCGAATACTCGAGGGAACTGCATCTTCACAGGAGACGACCCACTTCTTGAAGCTGGGTACAACAAAAGCACGTATGGAGAAAGAAGCTTTGAGTAAACAAATCGAATTGTTGCAGGCCAAGACTGAAAGTTTGAAGTCTCAGGCCCATGTCGAGGAACTTTACAAGGAAGCTTTGGACGCCATGCGAAGATACAGCGGGCAGGACAGCGACGATGCTTAGGACATACACTGAACTTTGCAGATATTCTACATTCCTTGAGCGGTTTGAGTATCTGAAGCTCGATGGTGAGGTGGGAGCTGATACGTTTGGGTTTGACAGGTATCTGAATCAGATATTTTACAACTCATACGAGTGGCGAAAGTTTAGAGACAAGATTATTGTTCGCGATAAGGGATGCGACCTGGGCGTTGAGGGTTATGAGATAAATGGGTATTGGAAAGACGGTAGATACATAGCACCGAAAGTCGTTATCCATCATCTCAATCCAATCGCCAAGGACGACATACTGAATCAAACGGACATGCTTATGAACCCTGAATACGTGATTACCACCGTTCATTCCACCCATATGGCTATTCACTACGGGGATGCCGACCAATTAGAGCAAGGTCCTACAGTCCGAAAGCCTAACGATACTTGCCCCTGGCGATAAGGAGGACTTATGGACAGTATACTGACATCTATCAAGAAACTGCTCGGCATGGATGCCGACTATACCGCTTTTGATACTGATGTAATCATTCATATCAATACAGCTCTGGCGATTCTGTGCCAGCTCGGGGTCGGTCCGGACAAGGGCTTCCGCATCCGCGATGATTCTGCTACTTGGCAAGACTTCGTGGGCGAGGATACCAGACTGGACGACGTCAAGGATTACGTCTATCTGAAAGTCAAACTGCTATTTGACCCGCCGTCCAGTAGTGCGGCTATTCAGTCCACAGAAAGCCTTATTTCGGAAATCGAGTGGCGCTTGAACGTTACTGCTGAAATGGAGGTGTAATTTATGTGGGATTACGTCACTGTAAATTCTGGACAGGATTACTTATCCCATCACGGAATTTTGGGTATGAAATGGGGCATCCGTCGATACCAGAATGACGATGGAACCCTTACGGCTGTCGGAAAGAAAAGATACGGAAATGCTGAAACCGAATTTTCTGAATTGAATGCCGCCAGAAAAGAATATGAGCAGTCGAAAGACTACTATATGAAAAAGACAGCAGCAGGACTTCTGTATAATCGGAAAGCCACAGATCGGTTGAATAAATCGGTTAAGCGTTTAGCTAATGCTAAAACTGATTTAAACGATGCGAAAGATAGAGTGTCTTTACAAAATCAGAAAAAAAAAGGCAAACGTCAAATCAAGTTAGAGGAATCTTACCGCGATAAGGGGTTGACCAAAGAAGAAGCTCAACTTGCTGCATATAAGCGAATCAGAACTGAGAAAACCATAGCCATAGTTGCAGGTATGACTGCGGTTGCTGCGGCCGCGTATGTTGGTTATAAGCACTACGATAATACCGTTGACCGTTTGATAAAATCAGGAACTGTTCTTCAAAATATGTCCAATAACGCTAACCGAGGCGTATCGGATGCTTTCTATGCTTCTTTCGGGAAACATGACAATAATCGTTATCTGGGTTTCTATGGTAGTCAATTGCAAAAGAGTGTCAACTACGGGCTTTCATCGGGTGTCTACAAAACCAACATCAAACTTGGTGATGACTTAAGGCTTGCTTCTCCTAAGAATGCTGTAAACATTCTCAGACGAACTATGCAAAAAGATTCCCAATTTGCAGACGGGGTTCGGCAGTCACTGAAGGGGTTAAGTCAGGCATCGCTATCTCCCAATCAAAAGAAAGTATTTGACAAAGCCCTTAAAAGTCTCAATGCTGGCAAAATTGACAATCACGTTTACGAAGCGGTGAATATTGCTTTGGTAGATCATACCTCAAGAGGGCAAAGCGTAAGCAGCAAATTCTATGATGCTCTAAAGAAAGCCGGATACGATGCAATTAAAGATATTAACGACTCCAAATATTCCGGTTACAACACAAGAAGCCCGATAATTGTCTTTAATGGTTCTGCCAAAACCGCCGTTGATTCGATTTCTTCTATTGGCAAGCAGCAAATAGAGAAGCAACTAAAAGCTGAAATCTATAAAAAGTACGCTGAAGATTTGGTTAAAGCTTATGCCCCCGTCGGTGCAGCTGCTATTGGTGTTGGTTCCGCCAGTAAATTGGCGACTGATGCTTTGACCGAAAAAGCCAATCTGGAGTATGTGAAGAAATATCGTAAAGAGCATCCGAAATCGGAATTATCAGCCAAAGAAATTATTCGGACTAGGCACAAATAAAAATCTCTAAGGTTAAGTTTAGACCTTAGAGATTCGTGTGAGGTGATGAAAATGTGGATTTATGAACCTGTAAGTTCCGGCGATGATTACTTAGCGCATCACGGAATTTTGGGTATGAAATGGGGCGTTCGTAGATACCAGAATAAGGATGGTACTTTGACTACTGAAGGGCGGAGACGTTCGCAAGTTTACGATCCCCTTGAAAAGACACCCAATCCCCCTGTTTATGGGAAAAATCCTCTTTCTGCTCCGGTAAAAAAGAGCTCTAAGAAAAAGAAAATTTCGGACATGACCGATGACGAGTTGATTCGAGATAATCGTCGCCATGCTCTTGAAGCCCAATATAAAAAGAACCATCCGGAAAAGAAAAGCAAGTTGCAAAGTTCTAAAGAGGCAATTGATTCTGGTCGACAGCTGACAAATCAGATGAAGAACTTAAATCAAGTTGTAAAAAATACACGAAAGAGGAAAAGCACAATAAATCTTTCGGAAATGACGGATGACGATTTACGTCGTCTAATCAATCGAAAAAACTTGGAACAGCAGTATAGAAACATCACGTACGAGCCTGATAAAATTGACAAGGGTCAAGCTATGGTTGATGAAATATTAGATTATGGTGGCGCAGCGCTTGCTATTACAAGTTCAGCATTGTCTATTGCATTGGCGATTCGCGAACTAAAGAAGGGCTAATCAAGTTCTCCTTTTCCGAACACTTTAATTGCTTTATCTGCAATTATTTTTGTACCAGCAAAATCAAATGCCCCGCCTACAACACCGCCAACAATCGGAACCATCTTTGTTATGTTAATGATTCCCTTCGAGCCTGCTTTTGTGATAAAGCGGAAACCTACTGCTTGATTTATTTTAGTGAGCATTGCTCCCGGGATTTTCTTTACAAGGGCTAATGTAAGCTTATTTCCAAATTGTACTCCTGCGTCGCGGAAAATTTTGGAGATTGATGTTCCAGTTAAGCATAGATAAACCAGCATTCGTACAGAATCATCGAGCGGGTCAAAACCGTACATTACGGCTATTGCCCCAATCATTCTGATTTGCATATACCATACAGTGGCTAAATTGGCTGGTAATGCAACTGGTAAAGTTATTAGTCCTCCAAGGCTTGTTAAGAATCCAGAAGTTGTGCACATTGCAATTTGGTTGTTTACCATATTTGTTAGGGCAATTCCTTGATTACAATATTTATCCAAGTATTCGTTTGCAAGCTCGGTGCAATTTTTGCTTGTTGCAAGACCTTTTACAGCAATGTCGTAGCACTGGTCGAGAACTTTCATTACTTGCTCTTGACTGATTTCAGGTGCTTTCATCTGCTTTCAACTCCTCTTTACTAAATTATACCATAAAGCATAAAAAGGGCAATACTTTTTATGGTACCTATTAAGGAGACATTATGGCACTCTCTAATACTGCCGTTCCGAAGTATTACGGCCAGTTCAGAGAGGCCGTGCTTCGAGGTGAAATCCCCGTTTGCCGTGAAGTGGCAATGGAGATGAACCGTATCGATGATTTGATTGCTGACCCGACCAAATACTATGACCCAAACCCGGTTGAAGGCTGGATTGCTTCTTGTGAAGGCGAACTGACTCTTACCGATGGCTCTGATTTCCACATGCTTGATACATTTAAGGTGTGGGGTGAGGAGATTTTTGGTTGGTACTACTTTATTGACAGAAGTGTGTATGAGCCTAACCCCGATGGACATGGCGGACATTATGTCAACAAAAAAATCAAGAAACGGCTAATCAATAAACAGTATCTTATTGTCGGACGAGGCGCTGCTAAATCTTTGTATGATACCTGTGTCCAAAACTATTTCCTGAATGTAAAGACTCTTACCACATTACAGATCACTACTGCTCCGACTATGCGTCAGGCAGATGAGGTGCTTTCTCCGCTTCGAACGGCTATCACCCGAGCGCGCGGCCCTGTGTTCAAGTTCCTGACCGAAGGTTCCCTGCAAAACACGACGGGTTCCAAAGCAAATCGAGTTAAGCTCGCTGCTACCAAAAAAGGTATCGAGAATTTCACGACCGGGTCTCTTCTTGAGATTCGTCCCATGACTATCGATAAGCTTCAGGGTCTTCGTGTTGCATGTGCCTCGGTGGATGAATGGCTTTCCGGCGATATTCGGGAAGACCCCATCGGTGCTATTGAACAGGGCGCAACCAAAGAGCAAGGGTCTAAGGGTGACAACGATTATGTCATCATAGCCACGAGTTCGGAGGGTACCGTCCGTAACGGCAGCGGCGATACAATCAAAATGGAATTGAAGAAAATCCTGAAGGGCGAGTATTTCAATCCGCATGTGTCGATTTGGTGGTATAAGCTTGACTCCGTAGATGAAGTTGGAAACCCCGATATGTGGCTAAAGGCTAATCCTAATCTAGGAAAGACCGTTACTTACGAAACGTATCAGCTGGATGTCGAACGCGCTGAACAGAACCCGTCTGCACGCAATGATATTCTTGCAAAACGTTTTGGTCTACCCATGGAAGGCTACACCTACTTCTTTACTTATGAGGAAACACTGTGTCATCCGCACCGCGAATATTGGAAGATGCAGTGTGCTCTTGGCGCGGACCTCAGTCAGGGTGACGATTTCTGTGCATTTACTTTCATCTTCCCGCTTTCAAACGGATGTTTTGGTATCAAGACGCGGAACTACATAACATCGTTGACACTCATGAAATTACCTGCGGCAACACGAGTGCTGTACGAGAAGTTCATGAATGAAGGCAGCCTAATCGTTATGGAAGGCGCAGTTCTTGATATGATGCAGGTATATGAGGACCTTGACAATCATATCGCCCGATGCCAATACGACGTTACGGCTTTTGGCTACGACCCGTACAATGCAAAAGAATTCGTCGAACGCTGGGCCAGCGAAAATGGCCCGTTTGGAATCGAAAAAGTTATACAGGGTGCGAGAACGGAATCCGTTCCTCTTGGCGAGCTCAAGAAGCTGGCAGGGGAGCGGATGCTTTTGTTTGATGAGGAACTCATGACGTTTGCCATGGGGAACTGTATCACTTTGGAAGATACCAATGGCAACCGTAAGCTATGGAAAAAGCGTTATAGCGAAAAAATCGATGCGGTTGCGGCTATGATGGACGCTTTTGTGGCTTACAAAAATAACAGAGAAGCTTTTGAATGAGGTGTGCTCATGGATGAAAATCAAACTTTCGGTTCCAGGCTGAAACATGCATGGAACGCTTTTCTAAATCGGGACCCTCCGATGTCCTATCGGGACTATGGTGGCGGTTACTCTTATCGACCAGATCGAGTACGGTTTAGTCGAGGTAATGAGCGGACTATCGTTACTTCCGTCATAACCCGTATTGCAATGGATTGTGCAGACATTCGTATCGTTCATGCTGATATGGATTCCAATGGTCGATTCAAACAGGAACATCCCGGCGGTTTAAACAGCTGTCTAACTCTGGAAGCAAACCTTGACCAGAGCGGACGAGCCCTTATTCAGGACATTGTGATGACAATGCTGGATGAAGGCCACGTTGCTATTGTTCCCGTGGAGACTTCCACTGACCCTGAGACGGGTGCATTTGAAATAGATTCACTACGTGTTGGCAAGGTAGTCGAGTGGTATCCGTCAGACGTTAAGATTGAACTTTACAATGAACGAAATGGCCGACACGAGCAAATCATGATGCCGAAACGTGCCGTTGCGCTGGTCGAAAACCCGCTCTATCCCATCATGAACGAACCGAACTCAACGATGCAGCGGCTTATCCGGAAGCTGGCATTGCTTGACGTTGTCGATGAGCAGACAAGTTCCGGAAAGCTGGACTTGATTATTCAGCTTCCGTATACCATCAAGACACCGACACGCCAGGAGCAGGCCGAACGACGCCGCAAAGACATCGAACAGCAGCTTACAGGCTCCAAGTATGGCATTGCTTACACGGACGGTACCGAGCACATTACCCAACTGAACCGCAGTCTCGACAACAATCTCATGAAACAGGTCGAGTATCTGCAAGAGGTTTTCTGGGGCCAGCTAGGTATGACACAAGAAATTCTGAACGGTACAGCAGATGACAAAGCCATGCTGAATTACAACAACCGTGTTGTCGGTGCCATTATTTCTGCCATTGTGGATGAAATGAAACGAAAGTTCATCTCTTCAAATGCGCGTGGGCGCGGACAGTCAATTGTCTACTTCAGCGAACCGTTCAAACTTGTGCCGGTTTCCCAGATTGCAGACATTGCGGATAAGCTGCGCCGGAACGAAATCCTTACATCTAACGAATTGCGTCAGATTGTCGGCTTCAAGCCGAATAACGACCCGAATTCCGATATACTGAGCAATCCGAATATCAGCGCAAGTAAGGACGAAGTTGCCGCTCGATTCGGTACACAAAAATCTAATAAGGAGGAAGATCAAAATGGCGAAACATAGTTATGACTGCGCCGGTATGGCTACCAAATACGGTGTGCTGTGCGGCGATGGTCGAACGATTATGCCCGGGGCCTTTAAGGACCAAGATGGGACCGAAGTTCCCGTGGTATGGATGCACCAGCACAATTCTATCGACAATGTGCTGGGCCATGCTCTGTTGAAATCCTGCCCCGAGGGTCTGCGAGCGTATGTTACGTTCAACGATACGGAGAAAGGCCAGATGGCCAAAACCGTTGTGAAGAATCATGATATCAACTCGTTCAGCATTTGGGCGGACAGCCTGCGCTATTCCGGTGATCGTTCCCGCGGGCATGTGTCCCATGGAATTATCCGGGAGTTGAGCCTGGTTTTGGCTGGGGCCAATCCAGGTGCCCATATCGAGGAAATTTTGGCTCACGGCACAGAGGAAACGGATACCGGGGTTATTTACAGTGACCTCGATTCTATCGATTACGACAGCGGTGAGTTCGAAGACGTCCTTGAACATTCCGCTGAAGAAAAGGAGGAGTCTGAGATGGATGAGGAAAAAAAGCCTACTGAAATCAAAAAAACTGCGTCTGAAAACGAAAAAACCGTAAAAGACGTTGTCAAGAGCATGACCGAGGAACAGAGAAACGTTATGTATGCCCTGATTGGGGCTGCAATGGACTCTGAGTCCGAAGACGTTGAACCCAACAAAAACAATGAGGAGGAACCCGAAATGATTAAGCACAATGTTTTTGACCAGAATGCCCCCACCCAGACCGAGGACGTTCTGAGCCACGACGCTATGGCCACTATTATCGATGATGCCAAAAAGGGTCGTCTGACCCTGAAGGAGGCCACCGAGGATTACCTGGAGCATTCTGCCGGTGATTACGGTATCAAGGACATCGGCAAGCTGTTCCCTGAGTACCACGAGCTGAACAAGCCCCCGAAGTTCATTGACCGTGACCAGACTGCCGTCGGTATCATCATGGCCGGTGTCAAGCATGTTCCGTTCAGCCGCGTCAAGACCAGCTTTGCCGACATTACTGCCGATGAGGCCCGTGCACGAGGTTACACGAAGGGCAAGAAGAAGATTGAGGAGGTCTTCACCCTGCTGAAGCGTACCACCGACCCCCAGACCGTATACAAGAAGCAGAAGTTTGACCGTGACGACATCATCGACATCACCGATTTCGATGTGGTTGCCTGGGTCAAAGGAGAGATGCGCGGTAAGCTGAATGAGGAAATCGCTCGTGCCATCATGGTGGGCGATGGCCGTTCTCCTGCCGACGATTCCAAGATCAGCGCCGAGCACATCCGTCCCATCTGGACTGATGATAAGCTGTTTACCATCAATCGCCAGATTGAGAAGGGCAGCAACGACGCTGATCTGGTCAACAACATCATGGACGATGCCATCCGTGCCCGCAAGGAGTACCGTGGCTCCGGCAACCCCGCGTTCTTCACCACCGAGGATGTTCTGGCCGAGATGCTTCTGCTGAAGGACAAGAACGGCCGCCGTATTTACAAGAGCGTTGACGAACTGGCCACCGCGATGCGTGTTTCCCGCATCGTTACCAGCCCTCTGTTCGAAAACCAGAAGCGCGAGGTCGAGCATTCCGAGACGCAGAAGAAGGACGTCTACACCCTTCAGGGTATCATCGTCAACCTGGCCGACTACACTGTCGGTGCTGACAAGGGCGGTGCTGTGGCGCTCTTTGACGACTTCGACATTGACTACAACCAGTACAAGTACCTGATCGAGACCCGCTGCTCCGGCGCTCTGACCGTGCCCAAGTCCGCCATCGTCTTTGAGACCATGGAGACTGTGAGCACCACTGTCGCCGCTTGATTACGAGTTAGTCCAAACTAATCAAAATAGAGATTTGTCATGGCTAAATACTATGGAAAAATCGGTTTCTGTGTGACAGCCGAATCCGCTCCCGGTGTTTGGGCAGAGGACGAGATTGAGGAGCGCAACTACTACGGCGAGTTGACTCGGAATACTCGTCGTCTTCAGGGGAGGGAGTATCTGAATGATGGAGTGAATATCTCCAATCAAATCAGCATCCTTGCCGACCCTTATGCAACGGCAAATTTCCATACAATGCGGTATGCCGAATACATGGGCGTGAAATGGAAAGTCACGGATGTTGAAGTTCAGTACCCGAGACTTGTGCTGACACTTGGAGGTGAATACAACGGTGGGAACCAGACTTGACCTGCACCATGCACTGTGCGAAGTTGTCGGATGCCCAGATAAAGGGCCAGAGTGCCGTTGCTATTATCAGCCGCCTACCAAGTTGCAGTATCCGTGCATCGTCTATACGCTTACGACAACGGATACCAAATTTGCTGACAATCGCCCATACATGCAGCAAAAGCGTTATCAGGTCACTGTGATTGATAAAAACCCAGATAGCATTTACCCGGATATTATCGCACAGTGGCCTCTTTGTTTGTTCGATAGAACTTACAAAGCCGATAACTTAAATCATTTCGTATTCAACATTTATTACTAAGGAGGAAATTACCATGTCCAAGTTGGTTTGGGACGAGACCGGTACTCGCAAGTACGAGACCGGCGTAAATCACGGTGTTCTGTATCCTCAGGACGAGACCGGCAAGTACCCCAAGGGTGTTGCATGGAATGGTCTGACCAGTGTCACGGAGTCTCCGTCCGGCGCTGAGGAGACCCCCCTGTATGCCGACAACATCAAGTATGCTTCTCTGCGCAGTGCTGAGCAGCTGGGCCTTACGATTGAGGCCTACCAGTATCCCGAGGAGTTTGAGGCCTGCGATGGCTCCGCTGCTGCTTTGGACGGTGTGTATGTCGGCCAGCAGAGCCGCCAGCCTTTCGGTTTTGTGTACCGTACCGAGATTGGTAACGACACTGCCAGTGCGAATGACGACGGCTACAAGCTGCATCTGGTCTACGGCTGCACCGCTTCTCCCTCTGAGGAGCAGCATCAGACTATCAATGATAGCCCCGATGCTGTGAGCTTCTCTTGGGAGGTCACCACCAACCCCGTTGCGGTTGAGAACATGAAGCCTACCTCTTGCATTACTATCGATTCCACCAAGATCACCGATAAGTCCAAGCTTGCCGCTCTGGAGGATATTCTGTTCGGTAAGGATGCTGTTGAGGCCCGCCTGCCCATGCCCGACGAGGTGTTCGCAACCTTAAAAAACTCTTAAACGCAGGACAGATTTCGGATAGCAGATGGTCCGCTATCCTGTCTTCTGATGGTGAGGCCATCGAGGAAAATCTGCCTCCTGCGTGAGTTTTGACATTTGAAAGGAGAAATCTTTTATGCTTAAGAAAAACATCAAGTATGTCGACTATGATGGCAACGACCGCGCCGAGGACTTTTACTTCAACCTGAACAAGGCCGAAGTTATCGAGCTTCAGCTTGGGACGGTTGGCGGCCTTACCAAGACTCTGGAAAAGATTGTTCAGGAAAAGGATACATCTCGCATTATCGAGTATTTCAAGACTATTATCCTGAAAGCTTACGGCGAGAAGTCCGCGGACGGCCGCCGTTTCATCAAGAGTCAGGAGCTGCGCGACGCCTTTGAGCAGACTGAAGCCTACTCTGAGCTGTTCATGGAGCTTGCGAGCGATGCAAAAATGGCAGCCGAGTTCATCAACGGTGTTCTGCCTAAAGAAGCGGCCGATGCGATTGGCGTCGAGACGACTGATGTAAACAGCTAAGAAACTGGAGGCAAGAGAATGCTTGAGATCACTATCCCTAAACAGGAATATTTCGATGAAAGCTGCGGTGAATTTGTCTATGTTCCCGAACAGCATCTGACACTCGAGCATTCACTTGTCTCCCTCTCTAAGTGGGAATCAAAATGGCATAAACCTTTTCTTCAAGAGGAATCAAAAACCATCGAAGAATCGCTCGATTACATACGGTGCATGACTATAAACAAGAATGTGAATCCTCTGGCATACAGAGGCATTACACCGGCCTTGTTTAAGCAAATCAACGATTACATTGATGCACCTATGACCGCGACCTGGTTTTCAAAAGAGCAATCCAAAGGCAGTAAAAGTGAGGTCATCACTTCCGAGCTGATTTACTACTGGATGATTGCTTTGCAGATTCCAGTTGAGTTTGAGAAATGGCACCTGAATCGCCTAATCACTCTTATCAAGGTTTGCAACATTAAGAATGCTCCGCCTAAAAAGATGAGCAGGCGTGAAATCATGGAACGAAACCGCAGACTTAACGCTGCGCGCAAAAAGAAACCATAAGATTCCAATTTAGAAGGGGAGATAAGACATGAGACTTGGAATTGCTAACGGTAGAGTCCGTGTGCGTTATGGGTATGCCTGCTATGGCTATACCAGAGGTAACGGAACAGTTTGGCACGGTGGTATCGATCTGGAGCTTCTGGACGGTACTACTTTTTATATGCCCACCTATAAGGGTAAAAAGATTCGCGGCAAGGTGATTACCGCACGCGTTGTGACCGACCATTCTAATAGGACGTGGGAGTGGGGCTATTACATTTGTGTGCGCCTTGATGCGAACCAGACACCCGATGCTGTGAATTACCTGTACTTCTGTCATTGCAGTAAGTTGCTGGCAAAAGTCGGTGATGTTGTTGAATCCGGAGATGCGTTGGGTGTCATGGGAAATACAGGAAATGCTGCACTTGCAGACCCTCCGTATGCGCATGTTCACTTTGAGGTTCGCGCCACTTCTACAGGGAAGGGGCTTGACCCTACAGCTTATTCCGGCACGGCGAACAAGGTTGGCACTTATGGTGAAGCGCCAATTCCGGTTGCGGAAAGCACGAAGCTTATCGATGTTTCCAAATACCAAGGTCAAATCAATTGGGCTCTTGTGCCGTATAAGGCCCTCATCCGAATTGGCTACCGTGGCTATCTGGATGCGGGTAATTTGGCAGTAGACCCGTATTTCGAGGCCAATATTATCGGCGCACTGGACAACGACAAGCTTGCCGGGTTCTACTTCTTTACACAGGCGAAAAACACCACCGAGGCGAGGGAAGAAGCTGAGTTTGCCTGCAATCTGTTGGCTGGTCGAGGAAAAGGGCTTCCGCTGTTCTACGATTCTGAGTGGGGAACGAAGGAGCATACCGGACGCGCCGACGGTGTTTCCAAGAATGTAAAAACTGAATGTGCGAAAGTGTTTTGCGAGAAGGTGCGAGCCCGCGGATATTTGCCGGGTATTTATACCTTCACGAACTTTGCGCTCGATTACATCGATTACACCGGGCTTGTGAATTCCGGCTATATCGGTTGGCTTTCGGATATGAGGGCAGCGTTCAACACGACCCTTCCTCGCCATATTCACCAGTATGGAAAAGCTCCGGTTACAGGCATTATTACCGGTGGTGACGTGGACATGAACAATCTTATCAAGGATTGGAACGGTTCTGCCGCAGACCAAATGCCAACGAAGATTATGCAAAAAATTGAGATCGGTCCTGTAAGTAACGGAGATGCTATGGCTATCTATAACCTTGCCAAGTCGCTTGGACTCGTAGAGCAGGGGCTCTACGGCGCCAGCTACGTGTGAGGTAATTCAAAATGGCCGGAATTGTATTTAAGCATAAGGGTAATCTGAAGAAAACTACAAAGTTCCTTGAGCGAACCCTTAAAGGCGATTATCTGAAGAATCTTGATAAGTTCGGCAGGGAAGGTGTTGCGGCCCTTGCCCTTGCCACACCTGTTGATACTGGAAAAACTGCGGCAAGTTGGGATTATCGAATTGAGAAAACCAACTCTGGTACGAAGATTATTTGGACAAACTCCAATGTGAACAATGGTGTTAATATTGCCATCATTCTGCAATACGGTCACGGTACAAATCATGGCGGATATGTGCAGGGGAGAGATTACATCAATCCTGCCATCCGTCCTATTTTTGACAAAATTGCAGATAACGCGTGGAAGGAGGTAACGAAAGAATGAGTTCATCCATTGACCAACGCATCGTAGAGATGCAATTCGATAACAAAGAGTTCGAAAGTGGAATCCAGACGAGCCTTAAGAGTATTCGAAACTTGGAAAACGGCCTTCAGTTGAAAGATGGTGCGAAAGGATTTGAGAACATTGGTCGTGCCGCAAACAATGTCAGTTTTGACACTCTCGGAAGTGGCGTAGTTGCCATTCAGCAGAAATTCACGGCAATGGAAGTTGTAGCAATCACTGCTCTTCAGAACATTGTGAATAAAGCTATGGCCGCAGGAGAACATCTCGTTAAATCTCTTTCCATTGACCAAATTTCTGCCGGCTTTGAAAAGTTTGGCTCTAAGACGTCTTCTGTTGCAACTCTTGAGGCTCAAGGGTACGCCCTCGAGGATGTCAATAGAGAACTTGATCGTCTTAATACGTTTACCGATGAGACTAGCTACAATTTCACCGATATGGTCGCAAATATTGCTAAATTCACAGCCACCGGTAAAAATCTGACTGAGTCCGTTACGGCGATGGAGGGCATTGCTAACTGGGCGGCTCTTTCTGGACAGAATGCTCAGACTGCCAGTCGTGCAATGTATCAGCTGTCCCAGGCAATGGGTGCTGGTGTTATGCGTTTGGAAGATTACAAGTCCATCCAGAATGCTTCCATGGACACAGACGAATTTCGTCGCAAGTGCATTGCTGCGGCTATATCCCTCGGAACTCTTAAAGATAATGGTGACGAAACTTACTCTGCCGTTTCACAAGGGGCAAAAGCCACGGCGTTTAATGTATCCCAGTTCACAACGCAGTTGACCGATGGAGCATGGCTTACATCTGACGTCATGATGAAGGTTTTCAATGATTACTCTAAGGCCGTAACCGAAATCGTGGATGCTTCTAATAAGCGGAGCATGACAGTCTCTGAAATCATTGAAGAAATTCATTCAAAATCGGAAAAGGAAAGCATTTCCATAGACGAGGCAATTAAGTCTCTCGGCTATACATTTGACGAATTTTCGTTAAAAGCCTTTGAAGCCGCTCAGAAGGCCCGTACTTTCGGGGATGCAATCGAATCAGTGAAAGACGCTGTCAGCACCGGCTGGATGAAGACATTCGAACTGATATTTGGTAATGCCGATGAGGCCACTGATTTGTGGACCGAACTCGCCAACCGAATGTATGATGTCTTTGCTGGGGGAGCCGAAATCAGAAACGAAATTCTTGAAAGCTGGAAAGACGCAGGGGGACGCACGGACTTAATCGATTCGATTTGGAATATCTGGGATGCGGTTGAATCGGTTGCTATTCCGATTAAAGAGGCGTTCGACAATATTTTTCCACCTATGACCGCCGAGCGACTTGTCAATATTACCTCCGCACTTGAGAGTTTCACATCTAAGCTGAAAATCGGCGACGAAACCGCAGATAAGTTGAAGCGTACGTTTTCCGGCATCTTTTCGGTGTTTAGCATTTTCAAGAGAATTCTAGGAACAGTTGGCGATGCTGTTGCTAAACTTCTCGGGGCAAGTGGATTGAAAGACTTGGGGGATATGCTGCTCAATATTACCGCTAAAATCGGAGATTTTTTGACGTCGTTAAATGAAAATCTTGATTTAAGCAGCTTTGAGTCTTTCCTCTCTTCGATTACAACTGTCATTTCGAATTTCGTTTCGAGTTTGACTGATAGTTCTGGTTTGAGCGGAGTTCTCGGCGGTATCGGCTCTATCATAGGGCCCCTTGCGTCCAAAATTGGCGAAGTTGTAAGTCAAATTATTTCTTGGACAAAAGAAAATGTTAGCTTGATGGGGATTGGGCAAACGCTTGGTACAATTTTCGGCATTCTTGTTGGCAAGAATATTGTAGACGCAACTAATAATCTGTCGGGGGTAACCAAGTCAATCAAGGAATTCTTCTCGAATCTGTTCGATAAGAAAAAAGAGAGCGGCTTGAAGTCGAGCATTTCGGGGATTTTTGATTCATTACACGATTCACTAGAGAATTTCACGACTGGCATAAAAGCAAGTGCATTACTTGAGATTGCCGCAGCTATCGGTATTCTTACGGCATCTCTTAAGACCATTTCTGAACTTGATCTCGGCGGTATTGTAAAGTCAGTAACGACTATTGGCGTACTCTTCAAAATGTTGAGCACGACTTTAGAATCGATAACAAAGACTCTTCAATCTAACGGTTCTAAAGGTTTGGTTAAAGCCGGGGCTAGCATGGTTCTGATGGCTGAATCCATGAAAATTCTTGCCGATGCCATGAGTAAATTTGGCAGTCTTTCGCTTCCAGAACTCGGAAAAGGGCTTACCGGAGTAGCTGGCGGGCTAACAGCAGTATGCTTAGGTCTTAAAGCGATTAACGGGGTTAAGGTCAGTCTTACCACAAGCGTTGCTATGCTGGCACTGGCCGAAAGTTGTAACATTCTTGGCGATGCCATGACCAAATTCGCCGGATTGTCTTGGGATGAAATTGCCCATGGTCTTGTCGGTATGGGCGGAGCATTGGCCGAATTTGTTGTTGCGATTTCGGTATTGGGGAAATTCGGTGGCTTTTCTTCTTTGCTTGGAAGTGCTGGAATTTTTGTTGTTGTGCAATCTCTTGAACCTTTGGTTGATGCTTTAGCTAAATTTGGCTCAATGTCGTGGGAAGAAATTCAACGCGGCTTGGTTGCCATGGGCGTAGCCATAGGAGAACTTAGCGTTGCTCTTATTGCGGTTGGCACAATTGCCGGATTTTCTAGCATCTTCGCGGCTGGCGCATTGGACCTTGTCATCCTTGGTTTGTCTCCTTTGGCCGATGCACTTATGAAATTTGGAAGTATACCGTGGGAGCAGTCAAGTCAGGGCATTGACGCAATGGGTGGGGCACTGGCCGAACTTAGTATCGCTCTTATTGCTGTTGGGAAACTTGCTGGTTTTTCTGGAATTTTTGCCGCTGGAAGTATAGACCTCGTTATTCTCGGAATGGAACCTTTGGTTGATGCTTTAGCTAAATTTGGCTCAATGTCGTGGGAAGAAATTCAACGCGGCTTGGTTGCCATGGGTGGGGCACTGGCTGAAGTCTCTTTATTCTCGGGCGCTCTCGGTGTCATTGCTGGCTTTTCAGGATTACTCGGAGCTGGCAGTATATTGCTTACAATTCAAGGGCTGAGTGATCTTGCTGATGCACTTGCAAAGTTCGGGTCAATTTCCTGGGAGCAAGGTATGCAAGGCCTTGGTTTTATGGGCAGTGCACTATCCGAGATTGCTATAATCACTGCGGCTGATGGTCTTCTTGCCGGAATTGCTGGTGCCATCGGTAGCGGTTCGCTGCTTATAGCTATTCAAGGACTTGGCGATCTTGCGGATGCTTTTATAAAGTTTAGTGAGATTCCGTGGGAAAATGCACAAACAGGTCTTGCCACAATGGGTGCAGCATTAAGCGAAATTGCCGGCGGGGGATTGCTTGCTACATTTTCAGGCTTTGGAGCATCTGCGATATCGGAAATGGCTAAACCCCTCGGCGATCTCGCCGATTCTGTAAAGAAATGGTCAGATGTTACCGTACCGACTGGAATCGCTACACAGTTAGGAAGTTTAGCTTCAGGTGTAAACGGATTTATGTTCGCTGGTTCCGGAGCTGATGCTATTGCGACTGTTGCTAAACCAATCGGCGATTTGGCTAACTCTGTAAAGAAATGGTCCGACGTTGTTGTTCCGCAAGATATCGGAACGCAACTTGGTTCTCTTGCTTCTGGCGTGAATGGATTCATGTTTGGAGGGATGGGGGCTAATGCAATCGCAACTTTGGCCGAACCTCTTGGAAATTTAGCTATTTCTGTAAAGAAATGGTCTGGTGTTACGGTCCCAGACACATTGGGAACTCAACTTTCGGGGCTTGCAACTGGTGTCACCTCGTTTACTTTTAGTGGACTTGGAGCCTCCGTTCTCAATCCAGTCTCGGAGGGATTGACCTCTCTTGTAGAAGCTGTAAAAAAATGGGCAGATGTTTACATTCCGGAAAACATGAGCACGGACCTTCAAAATCTTGCTCTTGGGATTTCGTCCTTCGGGCCAGATTTTTTAGCAGGATGGTCACTTTCCGCAGTTGTCAGTCCCCTGAAAGAACTAGCAGATTCCGTAAAGGCATGGACCGATGTTTCGCTTCCAACTAATATGCAATCCAACCTAGAATCACTTGCTAAAGGTGTAGAAGCGTTTAGTTTTTCAGCATTCGGTGGGTGGTCAATTTCGGCAATAGTAACACCTCTTAAAGACCTTGCTGCTTCGCTTTCTGCCTGGAATAACGTTTCGTTTTCCGGCAATCTTGGCGAAAACCTTGAAAAATTAGCCACTGGACTTGAATCAATGGCCGGAGTTAGCTTCGGCTATGGGTATGCTTCAACTTTGGATTCTGTCAGAAGTTCTATTTCGGAATTTTCGAGCATCGATTTTGCATCGATTGCATCTGGATTCAATCTTCTTAACGAGGCCGGGACTAATCTCCAGGTTTCGTTGAGTTCGTTGCTTGAAATTATTTCTGGCTATGCAAATAGTTTCAATTCAGAAGGTGCATCGCTAGCAACTGCACTATCAGAGGGTATGCTTCTCCAATCTGAAGTTTTGACTACCACTGTAACGATTTTGTTGACCAATGCAGTTTCATCGGCGAACCAGAAGTATAACGATTTTCTGAACGCCGGCTCTTACTTAGCTACTGCTTTAGGTGCTGGTATCTCTCAGAACACATCCACGGTCAACGCTGTGAATGCCACGATGGATACGTCCCTGCAAAGCATTCAAAATAGGCAGGGAGACTTCTATTCTTCTGGTGATGGTTCGGCAACAAACGTGAGCAATGGCTTTGCGAGTAAGCAGGGTGCTTCCGTAGGTACTGTGGAAAATCTGATTACCGCTTGCGTTAGCAAAATCAACGCTATGCGAACGGATTTCTTGACAGCAGGTACTTATGCTATCGGCGGTTTTATAGAGGGTTTTACGTCCAAAATTCAGTCTGCTGCTGAGGCGGCTGCTGATTTGGCCCGAAGTGCTCTCAATGCCGCAAAGTCCGCACTAGACATCAATTCGCCGTCCAAGGAATTTGCCTGGCTTGGTGAAATGTCTGGCGAGGGTTACATCCAGGCTATGCACAAGATGGTGAGCAAGGTGTCTCAGAGTGGAACCGAACTCGGAAACACGGCTGTGAACTCCACAACGCTTGCCCTTGAAAGTTTGATGGACTTGATCAACAATGGCATCGACACTGAGCCTACCATTCGTCCTGTCATTGATTTGTCGGATGTTGAGGCCGGGCTTTACACGCTCAACGGTCTTATGTCTGATCGTCGCACATTGGCATTGGCCGGTTCTGTCCGTAATGTCAACAGCGCGGCCCGTCAGATGAGTGCTCCTGTTTCCACGAATGATAACAGCTCTGACAATCAAAATGAGCCTACACCTGTTGTTCAGGAGTTCAACCAGTACAACTATTCGCCTAAGGCACTGTCCCGCCGCGAAATCTACCGCGATACCAAGAACCTGTTCGCTATCATGAAGAGAGGAGGCAAAGCCTGATGATTCAGTCCCTGACAGTAACAAATTATCTTGGCGAAAGCCTCACTATCCCAATGAAGAATTCCGAATCAACGGGGTTCATTCTTCATGACATGACGGGTCTTGGCCCACCAACGGCGAGCGTCAACACTTCAAAAGTGGCAACAAAGGATGGCTCAAAATACAACTCTGCACGAGCGGAAGAGCGCAACATCGTACTTCCTATGTATTTCACACCCATTCCCACAATTGAGGATGCGCGCCATCGTTCCTACAAGTATTTCCCGCTTAAGAAGCCCGTTATTCTTGCGTTCAAGACCGACAATCGCGAATGCCAAATTGTCGGCTATGTCGAGACTAACGAGCCTGATATTTGTTCTGACCGAGAGGGGTGTCAGGTGTCCATCATCTGCCCCAATCCGTATTTCAGCTCCATTTACGATACCGTCACTTCTTTCAGCGGTGTTGAAGCGGCCTTTGAGTTCCCGTTCAGCAACGAAGATACCAGCAACCCGCGCATTGAATTTGGCAAAATCGTTGTCAAAGCTGAAAACCTTGTGCGGTATGAGGGCGATGCGGAAAGTGGTGTGCAGATACGAATCGCAGCATCCGCCACAGTCAAGAACATCACCATTTACAACGTAGATACCAGAGGAACCATGCACATCTACCACGATAAGCTTGTGGCGTTGACGGGTTCCGGCATTGTAAAGGGTGACGAAATCATCATTACAACCGACAAGGGGTCGCGGTCTGTGACCCTGCTCCGAAATGGTAAATCTACAAACATTCTGAACGCTATCGACCCCCGAAACGACGAATGGTTCAGCCTTACAAAAGGTGATAACATTTTCGCCTACTCGGCGGACGAGGGTTCTGATTATCTGATGTTTGTGGTTGACCACACTACACTCTACGAGGGTATCTAAGATGAACGCTTTGATTATGGACACCAATTTCGAGGTCGTCTGCGTTCTGGACGATTACGAGTCCTTTATCTGGTCCGACCGTTATAATGCTTACGGCGACATGGAAATCTACGCTCCGGTCGAGGCGGTGTTCTATCAATTCATCAAAGACGGCTACTATGTCTGGTGCAGTGAATCGGAACACCTTATGATCGTTGATGAAATCGAAATCGACACCGATGTTGAGTCTGGCAACCACCTTACGGTGAAAGGCCGCTCACTTGAGTCGATTCTCGAACGGCGCATTATTTGGGAGCAGACTGTCCTTGACGGAAACTTTCAAAATGGTATCAAAAAGTTACTCACAGACAACATTATCTCTCCTGCGATTGCTGCTCGTAAAATCCCGAACTTCATCTTCAAAGAAAGTACCGATGAACGCATTACTGCTTTGACGGTTCAGGCACAGTTTACAGGCGACAATCTGTACGACTCGATAAAGGCTCTGTGTGAAGCCAACAATGTCGGATTCAAGGTTACGCTGAACGACAGCTTCCAATTCGTATTCGAACTTTACATCGGCACCGACCGGTCTTACGAACAGACCACGGTGCCGTATGTTATATTTTCGTCCGGGTTCGACAACATCATCAACTCCAACTACTACGAATCGAAGAAGGACATGAAAAATGTCGCTTTGGTCGGTGGGGAAGGCGAGGGATCGGAGCGCCGCTACACTACGGTGAATGGCAATGGAGGAGACGATACAACCTCCGGCCTTGACCGGCGAGAGCTTTTTGTGGATGCCCGTGATATTTCATCCAAGGTCGATGACAAGACCCTGACTGACGAGGAATACATGGCGCAGCTCAAGGAGAGAGGCGCAGATAAGTTGTCGGAGGTAACCCCTGTTGCAAACTTCGAGGGCGAGGTTGACGCCACACAGCTTTATGTGTATGGCCGAGACTTCTTTATCGGGGATATTGTCGAGGTTGCCAACGAATACGGAAAAGAGGGCCGCTCCCGTGTGTCTGAGGTCATGTATACCGATGATACAAGCGGCATCAGCATTGTTCCGACATTTACAACAGTTTAACAGAAAGGAGTGATTGAGCATGGCACTTACTTATGGGTTCTACAACTCGAAGAACGGCGATAGGAAATACGATGCCGTGGCAATGTCCCGCATGTTCGACGGTATCATTCGTGATGGCGTTATCAGTGCTTACGGCAAGACCTTTGCAGTGACCGTAAACTCCGGAAACAAAATCAATGTCGATACCGGACGCGCGTGGTTTGACCATACATGGACCCTGAACGATTCTATCATGGTTTTGGACTGCGGCACGGCTGGGGTTCTTCAGGACCGCTATGACGCTGTCATTCTTGAGGTCAATGAAGATACGACTGCACGCTGTAACAGCATCCAAATCATCCATGGCTCGCCTTCGACTTCCCCTGTGAAGCCAACTCTTACGAATACCGAGCATGTGCATCAGTATCCTCTCGCTTATATTCTGCGTAAGGCCGGAAGCGCTGCCATCTCCCAGCAGTACATTGAGAATGCGGTCGGCACTTCTGCCTGCCCGCTGGCGACAGGGGTCCTGACCCAGATGTCCACCGACCAAATCGTTGCCCAGTGGGGAGCAGAATTCAGCGAGTGGTTCAACGACCAGCGAGAAACCCTTACCACGGATGTTGCCGGTAAGCTGAATGCCCGCATCGACAAGCTCAAGACCTACAGCTTTACCCTGAAGGCCAAGGGGTGGTCGAGTACCGCGCCCTACAGCCAGACTGTCATGGTCAGCAACGTCACCGCCGATACGAATATGGGTCCGATGTACTTCGAGCCTACCGGAACGCAGAGCAAAGACGAAGCACTTCAAAATGCACTGGAACTGCTGTCTTACGGTGAGACCGGCAATGGATTTGTGAAAATCTACTGTTACGACGCCAAGCCGACTATCGACATCACAGTCCTTGCAGACGGGAGGATTTGAGTATGGGTAAGATTTCAAAGGCCATCAGTGCCGGTTTGTCCATGTTCAAGCTCCGTAAGGCCACGGCTGATGCTTCTCAGGTTCTTGAGGGCAGTACCTTTTACTCCGGTAATAAAGAACTGAAAAAAGGAATCATGCCGAATCAAAAGTCCTACAGTAAGGTTTTGAAACCTGGTGAAATTATTCAATTGCCGGAGGGTTATTACAACGGCAACAGAATAATGGCCAATTCTCGAAATATCGGCACCGTCACATTTCACCTTCCTCAAAAAAACACTAACTACGAAAATGTGACGCTTACGACAGATGTCGGCCATACGATTCTCGGTATGGCAACCGGAAGAGTGATAAGCTATAGATCGTGTATTTGGAAAGAGGAAACCAGCAGCACTGAATGGTACAACAATATGCTGGTGGACCTTTCTTATAGTGGAAGCACCGTTAAAATTGTCGTTAATATACGAAACTGGTCCACTACAGTGGTAACCGATCTCACATTCAGTTACATGTATTAAAAGGAGGAACTTCAAAATGCCTAAAATTGTAGATTATCCCGCAGCTGACCGTATTGCGAAAGACGATGTTTTTCTGCTGGATGGCGAACGGGGCACCAGAAAAGCGCTTGCCTCTTGGGCGGCAGTTGAGCTGGCCGGTCTCATCTCTCCTATCAACCACTGCAATGTGTTCCGGGGTAAGAACCTCGGCGGTGGCGTAAGCTCTGCCCAGAAGGCTGCCATCAAGAATGGCTCCTTCGACAACCTGTACATCGGTGACTATTGGACCATCAATGGTGTGACTTGGCGTATCGCAGACATGGACTACTTCCTGCGCTGCGGCGATACCGATTTTACCAGTCATCATCTGGTCATCGTGCCCGACACCCAACTCTATACCGGCAAGATGAACGAGACCCATACAACTGAGGGCGGCTATGTCGGCTCTCTGATGTATAAAAGCGGTCTCGATCAGGCCAAGACTGCCATCGCAGCAGCGTTTGGCGATCTCGTTACTACGCATCGCGATATTCTCTGCAATGCCGTGTCCAACGGCCGTCAGAGCGGTGGTGGCTGGTTCGATTCCACGGTTGAGTTGATGTGTGAGCGTATGGTTTACGGCAACTCGGTGTTCCAGCCCGGCTGTGATGGCTCGTTCATTCCGTATAACTACACGACCGGCAAGTCTCAGTTCGCACTGTTCCGTATGGCACCGCAATACATCTCGAATCGTCAGTGGTATTGGCTCCGTGATGTCGTTTCTGCGGCGTCTTTCGCCCGTGTGGACAACCTTGGCGATGCGAACTCCAACAATGCTGGCATTGTCGATGGCGTGCGCCCGTACTTCGTAATCAGCGTAGCGTAATCGCGCCGCACCATTGCGGCGCCGCTTGTGGAATCTTGAGATAAAAGGAGGATTTTCCCATGGAAGATCGTAAGTATACTCTTACCTTTGCCAGCGGTCTCGTCATCGAGGAGGCACGGCTGAACGGCAATAACTTTATCACCCGGATGGAGGTCAGCAAGGACACCTTTGCCGATATCTGCTCTCCCGTCATCATTGACGATGGCGAGGTCAAAGAGACCCACCCGTACATGGAGTGCGTGCAGGTCACGAAAAACGCCGACGAGTATTGGTTTGTTCTGCGTGATATTACGGATTCTGAGCGCGCGGCGGTCAAACTGCGTTCGGATGTCGAGTATCTGGCCATGATGACCGGCGTAGAGCTGTAAGGAGGAAATCAAAATGGAACATTCCCCGAAGTATAAAATGGTCAAAAAGTTCTATAAGGTCTACAAGGTCTGGTCCATCGACCGCGTGCGTGACGCCGTGGAGAAGGGCTGGATTACCGAGGATGAGTTCAAAGAGCTCACCGGTGAGGACTACTAAGCCATGAGCGTTTTGGCAAGTGATAGACCCGTATCCAAATTTGAGGCTGTCTACCATGCACATATTATGCGTGATATGTTCAACCAATTGGTTCTGCGGAATTTTGGAATCCGGGACGTTGGGTCTATTGCAAGAAGGAAATATATTCTTGGAAAGGATAACATAGAAAACCGTGACAAGTATGAGTGCCTGCTTGACGAGTACCGCGGCGCCATTGTGCGTTTTGCGGCCTCGGTAGTGCAGGACGTTAGTGCTGCTAACGCTATTTATCCAAAAAACTTGAGCGAATACAACCAACGGCGCGCTTACCAAACCCATGCCTTAGCTGCCTGTCGGCAACTCACTGTAGAAATACAGAGTGTCGTCGATACTTTTGACGTGGACGTAAATGACTACGCCCAATATTCCAATGCTATCAATCGAGAAATCGATTTGATAAAACGTTGGCGCAAAAGTGATAACCGATTTTGCAAGCGATTCCTGGGCAGCCCCTAACTGTGTCGTTTCTGCGACGAATTTCGCCAATGTGAACAACAATGGCAATGCGAACTACAACAATGCTGGCAATGTCAATGGCGTGCGCCCGGATTCCTTTCAGCTACTACTGATAAGGAAGGAGGGACTGTCCATTCCCTTGCAAGTGGGATAAATACTAAAGCCTGAAACAATTTACTACGGTAAGTATTGTTATAACGGTGAATAATTTGACGCATTGCGAATCTGTTATCACGGACGCTAACAACCTGTATTCGGGCTATCTGAAAGCGGTCAACACTTCAAAATGGAAGCCTTCGACTCAGCATTTCATATTCGATTATCTCACCGAGTTGTTCTCTATACAGGACGACTTGAGGAATCGAACGCTGGTCAACGGCCCCACCCAGGAGTTTGAATTGCATGAGCGTGGAAAGATACGCCCGATTACTTCTTTGACTGTACGAGACCGTGTGATACGTCACACCTTATGCGATTGTGTCTTGATGCCGGAAATTCGTAAGCACATCATTTACGATAACTGCGCATCGTTAAAGGACCGTGGAATCGGTCTACAGCGGAAACGCTTTGAAATTCACCTGCACAAATACTATGAGTCCTACGGCAATGACGGTTATATTCTGTTCGGAGATTTCAGCAAATTCTACGACAATATTATCCACGAAATTGCAAAAGAGGACCTGGCGGGGTTAGTGAATCACGACCCTTTTGTCGAATGGCTCCTTGACATTATATTCGCAGGCTTTGAAATCGATGTCTCCTATATGGACGACGCCGAGTTCGAATGCTGCATGGGAGCTGTCTTCAATAAACTGGCCTATCGGGAAGTTCCGAAAGAACTGCTGACCGGTGAGAGATTCATGCCTAAGTCTGTCAACATGGGCGACCAGATTTCGCAGGCGGTAGGTGTTTACTACCCGCACCAAATCGACAGCTATGTAAAGACGGTCTGCGGTGTAAAGTTCTACGGGCGCTACTGCGACGACTTCTATGTTATGTCTCCGTCCAAAGAGTATCTTGAGTTCCTATTGAAGGCTATAACGGCCATTGCGGAAGAACGAGGGATACACATGAACCGGAAGAAAACAAGAATTGTGAAAATCAGCAGCACATACAAGTATTTGCAGATGAAGTATTCCCTGACGAGAGACGGCAGAGTAATTAAACGCATCAACCCAAAGCGCGTAACAACTATGCGCAGAAAGCTCAAGAAACTTGCGGTTAAGGTTGAGCAGGGTAAAATGCCATACGAGAATGTAGAGAATATGTTCAAGGGTTGGATGGGCAATTACTACAAATGTCTGTCTCGTCAGCAGCGAGAGGGTATCGTTGGATTATATGAGACATTATTCCATAAGAAGGTCTATGTGAAAAACAAAAAGCTCATCATCGTGAGTGTATGATTCGGAGGTGAATTAAAATGGAACCATGGATTCACACGCTTGTGACGGTAGTAGTCACTGTGCTGGCCTCCGGTGGGTTCTGGAGCTTCCTGCAATACAGGAGCGAACGTACCAATAACTGGAATAAGCTTACGCTCGGCCTGGCACATGACCGCATCGTATGTCTTTCGGACAAGTACGTGGCCCGAGGGTATATCACCCGTGACGAGTACGAGAACCTACATGATTATCTGTACCTGCCATATCATGCCTGTCACGGCAACGGGACGGGAGATAAGGCAATGAAACAGGTAGATGCACTTCCGATGCATGAATATCCTATTGATAAATAGGAAGGAGTAGTGTACAATGAGTAACGAGACATATGATATTCTGAAATGGGTAGCACAGTATCTGCTGCCCGCCCTGGCTACGCTGTATTTCGCAGTTGCCAAGATTTGGGGCCTGCCCTACGGTGAGGAAATCGTCGGCACCATTACGGCTGTCGATACTTTCCTTGGGGTTCTGCTGGGTATCAGTACGGCGAACTACAACAGGCAGAACGGCGCGAATAATAGCCAGTAAATGTAGGCGGTTCGTACTTTATTCCTACATTTTTGAAATTATTTGACGATGGTACGTTGTCACTTTGTTACAGTATATAATAAAACCAGCAGAACGTAAAGATGGGATGTGAAAAAATGGCAGACGAAAATCTCCACGCGAAGCACCGCGCCCGCATGCAGGAGCGCGTCGAGCGAGACGGACTGGACAGCCTGGCTGAACACGAGGCACTGGAATATCTGCTGTTTCTCTCCATCCCGCGGGCAGACACAAACGCGCTGGCGCACAGACTCATTCAGCACTTCGGCGATTTCTGCAAGGTGCTGGAGGCCGAGCCCGAGGAGCTGATGCGGGTCGAGGGCGTCGGCCCCAAAAGTGCGCGGCTGATTTCTACCGTCATGGCGTGCAGCCGCTATTATGAGCTGAAAAAGCGCAAGACCCGCCTGTCGCTGAACTCGACAGAGACGGCCATTGCCTACGTAAAGCCGCTGTTCCGCGGTGTGCAGAATGAGCAGCTCTACCTGATTTTATTGGACGACGCCTGCCGCCCAGTGCAGGACCTGCGCATTGCCGAGGGCGTTCCCAACCGCGTGGCCGTGGACACCCGCAAGCTGCTGCGCGCCGTGGCCCGCACCAACTCGACCTGCGGCATTCTGGCACACAACCATCCCACCGGGCTGGCCATTCCGTCCGAGGCGGACCGCCTGACGACCTACCATATTATGGAGGTCACCGGCCAACTCGGCTTTACGATCATGGATCACATCATCATAGCGGGGGAGGATGGCTGTTCGATGCTGAACCGCGGCAGCCTGCCGGAATACCGCGCAAACAGCGGCGTGCTGCAGGCCGCCAGCCGCTGAACGCCGCCCATGCGCCTTGCCGTGTCCCGGCAGGGCGCATTTTTCTGCGGTTTGGGTACAAAATATCGGCAAACCTATTTACATTAAAAATTTGTCGTGCTATAATCATTGTACAACTATTCGTTGTACACGAAAGGAACGACCATGGACGAAGTCTTTCACTTAAAGGCACCGTTTCAGCCCACCGGCGACCAGCCGCAGGCGATAGAAGCGCTGATGCAGGGCATCCATGAGGGTGACGACGCCCAGACGCTGCTGGGCGTCACCGGCTCCGGCAAGACGTTTACGATGGCGAACATCATCGCCCAGTGCAATCGCCCGACGCTGATCTTGGAGCCGAATAAGACGCTGGCCAGTCAGATCTGTACCGAGATGCGCGGCTTTTTCCCCGATGATGCGGTAGAATATTTTGTCTCCTACTACGACTATTACCAACCCGAGGCGTATATCCCGTCCACAGACACCTATATTGAGAAGGACAGTGCCATCAACGACGAGATTGACCGTCTGCGCCACTCGGCCACGGCGGCGCTGTCAGAACGGCGCAACGTCATCATTGTGGCGTCGGTGTCCTGCATCTACTCGCTGGGCGACCCCATCGACTACCGCAGCATGGTCATCAGCCTGCGCCCCGGTATGCAGATGGAGCGCGACGAGCTTTGCAGCCGCCTGGTCAAACTGCAATATGAGCGCAACGACATGAACTTCATCCGCAACAAGTTCCGCGTAAAAGGGGACACGGTGGACATCCACCTGGCCTACAACGACGAATTTGCGATTCGGGTCGAGTTCTTCGGCGACGAGATTGACCGCATTGTGGAGTTTGACCCGCTTACCGGCGAGCACAAGAACGTGGTGCGTCATGTTGCCATCTTCCCGGCCAGTCACTATATTGTCGGCCCCGAAAAGATGCAGGCGGGCCTGAAAAAGATTCAGGCCGAGATGGAGGAGCAGGTCAAAAAATTCACCGAGGAGGGCAAGCTCTTGGAGGCCCAGCGCATCCAGCAGCGCACCAACTACGACATGGAGATGCTGCAGGAGGTCGGCATGTGCAAGGGCATCGAGAACTACTCTGCTGTCCTGTCAGGCCGTGCGCCCGGCTCCACGCCCACAACGCTGCTGGATTATTTCCCGGATGATTTCCTGCTGATGGTCGACGAGAGCCACGTCATGCTGCCGCAGGTGCGCGGTATGTTCGGCGGCGACTACAGCCGCAAGAAAACGCTGGTCGAATACGGCTTCCGTCTGCCGTCGGCGTTTGACAATCGCCCGCTGAAATTTGAAGAATTTGAAGCCAAAATCCATCAGAAGATTTTTGTTTCTGCAACCCCCGGTGAATATGAACGCCAGCATTCCAGCCGCGTAGCGGAGCAGGTCATCCGCCCCACCGGCCTGCTGGACCCGCTTATCATGGTGCGCCCGGTGGAGGGCCAGATCGAGGACCTGCTGGGCGAGATCCGCACCCGCATTGACCGTGGCGAGCGCGCACTCGTCACAACGCTGACCGTCAAGATGGCCGAGGATCTGACGGATTATCTGGAGGAACACGGCGTCAAGACAAAGTATATGCACCACGAGGTCGACACGTTTGAGCGCATGGAGATCATCAAGGACCTGCGCGTTGGCGCAATTGATGTTATTGTTGGCATCAACCTGCTGCGCGAGGGTCTGGACCTGCCGGAGGTGTCGCTGATTGCGATTCTGGATGCCGATAAGGAAGGCTTCCTGCGCAGCGAGACAAGCCTGATTCAGACGATCGGCCGCGCGGCCCGCAACGCCAACGGCGTTGTGCTCATGTACGCAGATGAGGTCACGCCCAGCATGGAGCGCGCCATCATGGAGACCGAGCGCCGCCGCACCATTCAGGACGCCTACAATAAAGAACACGGCATCACGCCCAAAACCATCGTCAAGGCCATCGGCGACGGGCTCGAAATCAGCATGAGCGAGGAAAACAAGCGGATGCGCCAGCACCGCATGAGCCGCGCCGAGCGCCAGCAGACAATTGAACGGCTGACCAAGGAGATGAAGGAGGCCGCGCGGCTGCTGCAATTTGAGCTGGCCGCGCAGCTGCGCGACGAAATTCAGCGGCTGGAACGCGGAGAAGATCCCACCGCCGCCGACACCAGTGAACGCAAGGCCGCTGCCAAAACACGCAAGGGCAGGAGGAAATATAAAAATTGAGTACAACACCCGAAAAAAAGCCTGCAAAGCGCAGCTCCAAAATCAAAATCGACCCGAACAACCGCATTGTCATCAAGGGTGCGCGGGAGCATAACCTGAAAAACGTCGATTTGGAGCTGCCCAGAGATAAGCTGATCGTCATGACCGGCCTGTCCGGCTCCGGCAAGTCGAGCCTGGCGTTTGACACGATCTACGCCGACGGCCAGCGCCGCTATATGGAAAGCCTTTCCAGCTATGCCCGCCAGTTCCTGGGCCAGATGGAAAAGCCCGATGTCGACGAGATCACCGGCCTGTCCCCGGCCATCTCCATCGACCAGAAAACAACAAGCCACAACCCGCGTTCCACGGTGGGAACGGTAACGGAGATTTACGACTATCTGCGTCTGATGTACGCCCGCATCGGCGTGCCCCACTGCCCGATCTGCGGGCGGGAGATTACCCAGCAGACCGTGGACGAGATGGTCGACGAAGTCATGAAGCTGCCGGAGCGCACCCGCTTTCAGGTGTTGGCCCCCGTTGTGCGTGCCCGCAAGGGCACCCAGGCCAAGGAGCTGGATGCCGCCCGCCGAGCCGGTTTTGCCCGCGTGCGCGTCGACGGCAATATGTACGATCTGAGCGAGGAGATCAACCTCGAAAAGAACATCAAGCACACCGTTGAGATCGTTGTGGACCGTCTGGTCATCAACGACACGGTCCGCGGGCGTCTGGCCGATTCCATAGAAACCGCGCTGGCGCAGGCAAACGGGCTTGTTGTCATCGACGTCATTGGCGGTGAACCGATGATGTTCAGCCAGAGCTACGCCTGCCCCGAGCACGGCATCTCCGTCGAGGAGCTGACCCCGCGGATGTTCAGCTTCAACAATCCCTTCGGTGCCTGCGAGAAGTGTACGGGTCTCGGCACCTTCATGAAGGTAGACCCGGCGCGTGTCATCCCCGACAAGCGCAAGTCCATCCGGGAAAGCGCCATCAAGGCCAGCGGCTGGTATTACGCCGAGGGCTCCATCTCCGAAATGACCTATAAGGCGCTGGGCAAGCGCTACGGCTTTACACTCGATACCCCCGTTAAGGACTTCAGCAAGGAGGCCCTGCACGCCCTGCTGTACGGCACGGGTGACGAGCGTATTGAGATGCAGCGCGAGAGCATGTTTGGCTCCGGCACCTACTTTAACCAGTTCGAAGGCATCATCCCGAATCTGGAGCGCCGTTTCCGCGAGACGAGCAGCGAGTGGGTCAAGGAGGAAATCGCTCTTGTCATGTCCAGCGAGGAATGCCCCGCCTGCCATGGCCGCCGCTTAAAGCCGACAAGCCTGGCCGTGACTGTAGGCGGCATCAACATTGCCGATTTCTGTGACAAGAGCGTCAACGAGGAGTTGGACTTTATCAACACGGCCAAGGTCAGCACCCGGGACGAGATGATCGGTGCGCCTATTTTTAAAGAGGTAAAAGAACGTCTGGGCTTTTTAAAGAGCGTCGGCCTTGGCTATCTGACGCTCTCCCGCGGTGCGGCTTCGCTGTCCGGCGGCGAGAGCCAGCGCATCCGTCTGGCGACCCAGATCGGCAGTGCGCTGACCGGCGTGCTCTACGTGCTCGACGAGCCGAGCATCGGCCTGCACCAGCGTGACAACGATAAGCTGATTGCAACGATGAAGCGGCTGCGTGATCTTGGCAACACGCTGATCGTCGTTGAGCACGATGAAGACACAATGCGGCAGGCCGACTATATTGTCGATGTCGGCCCCGGTGCGGGCGTCCACGGCGGTGAGATCGTCGCCGCAGGCAGCGTCGCGGACATCTGCAAGGTCAAGCGCAGCATCACTGGCGCGTATCTGTCTGGCCGCAAATTCGTAGAGGTTCCCGAGACACGCCGCGAGGGAAACGGCAAGGCGCTGCGCGTCGTCAAGGCCCATGAGAACAATCTGCAGGACATTACCGTAGACTTCCCGCTCGGCAAGCTGATCTGTGTTACCGGCGTGTCCGGCTCCGGCAAGTCGACGCTTGTCAACGAAATTCTGTACAAAACGCTGGCTGCCGCCCTGAACGGTGCGCGCAGCCGCCCCGGCCAGTGTGAGGAGGTCGAGGGCATGGAGTGGGTCGATAAGGTCATCGGCATCGACCAGTCGCCGATTGGCCGCACGCCGCGCTCCAACCCGGCCACCTACACAGGCGTGTTTGGCGACATCCGCACGCTGTTTTCCAACACGCAGGATGCCAAAATGCGCGGCTACGGCCCCGGGCGGTTCAGCTTCAATGTCAAGGGCGGACGCTGCGAAGCCTGCGAAGGCGGCGGCATCCTGACGATTGAAATGCACTTTCTGCCGGATATTTACGTGCCCTGTGACGTCTGCAAGGGCAAGCGCTACAACCGTGAAACGCTCGAGGTCAAGTACAAGGACAAGACCATCTCCGACGTGCTGGACATGACGGTAGAGGAGGCCTGCGTATTTTTTGCCAACATTCCGAAGATCGCGCGCAAGCTGCAAACGCTGCAGGAAGTCGGTCTTGGCTACATCCAGCTGGGCCAGGCAGCCACGACGCTTTCGGGCGGTGAGGCGCAGCGCGTCAAGCTGGCCAATGAGTTGGCCCGCCGCGATACCGGGCAGACCGTCTATATCCTTGACGAGCCTACCACCGGCCTGCATGTGGCCGATGTCCACCGTCTGGTCAAGGTGCTGGATAAGCTCGTTGATGCGGGCAATACGGTCATCGTCATTGAGCACAATCTCGACGTCATCAAACGCGCCGACTATATCATCGACCTCGGCCCCGAGGGCGGCAGCGGCGGCGGCACCATCGTCGCCACCGGCACCCCGGAGGAGGTCGCGCAGAACCCGCACTCCTTCACGGGGCAGTATCTCCGGCCCGTACTGGAGCGCGCCGCGGAGCTGCAATCACAGAAATAACACAAACGGCTCTCCTACGGGAGGGCCGTTTGCTGTTGCAGCGTACCTTTCTGCCAGACATTGGGGTTTGCATCACAGGGCGTTTTGTGGTATAATACCCTCATATAGGCTTTAAGGAGGGCGGTACTGTGACCGTTTTGCGTTATACCGTGCCGCCGGAAAACGAGGGCTGCAAGCTGGGGCTGTTCCTGCGCATGCAGGGTGTTACGGCAGGACTGATCAAGTCCGTCAAATATGACGGTGACGGCTTTTACGCCGACGATCAGCCCATCCGCACGAATGAGCCTGTACACGCCGGGCAGTGCATCCGCTTTGCGCTCCCGCCCGAGCAGGAGACGAGTGTGACCCCGCAGCCCGTGCCGTTTTCCATCGCCTATGAGGACGATTTTGCCGCGGTGCTCAACAAGCCCGCGGGCATTGCCGTGCACCCCACGCTGAACTACCCTGACGGCACACTGGCCAACGGCTGGCTGTACCACCTGCAGCAGCAGAGGGAGAGCGGCATCTTCCGCCCGGTAAACCGCATTGACAAAAACACAAGCGGCCTGGTGCTGTGCGCGAAAAACGCCTTGGCCGCACCGCTGCTGGCCGGGTCTGCCCACAAGTGCTACCTTGCGATTGTGCAGGGTACAATGCCGCTGGGGCCGGGCCGGGTCGAAGCGCCTATCGCGCGGCGCGGTGACTCCATCATTGGCCGTTGCGTGTGCGCGGACGGCAAGTACAGCCTGACCGAGTACGCGGTGCTGGCCGCGGGGCCGGGCCACAGTCTGCTGGCCTGCTGGCCGCGCACCGGGCGCACCCATCAGATTCGCGTACACATGTCCTATATCGGCCATCCGCTGGCGGGGGATACGCTGTACGGCGGGTCGGACATCCTTCTGCACCGTCACGCACTGCACTGCGGCATCCTTGCGTTTGCGCACCCGCTGACAGGGGAGCCCCTCCGTGTGGAGTGTCCGCTGCCCGAGGATATGGCCGCCCTGGCCCGGCAGGAAAAGCTGCTGACGGGCTGGCAGCTGCACAGTCTGCCCTGCGGTGAGACCCTACGTAAATTTGCTTCACACGGAAAGGAGCTTCCGTATTTTGAATCCCATCCAAACTGATCCCAATCCGAAAAACGATAGCATCACCGAACCCCCGGAGATGACCCCTGTAACGCGCTTTTCTCACTCATCGCAGGAAAAAAAGCGCAGCGATAATCGCCGCAAGGCAGCCCGTTACATGCAGGACCTGCACCGCCGCAACACTGTCGGCGATATGCTGTACATGGTCGGCTTCTGGGTCGAGTATGTTTTTGTCTGCGTAGGCCGCAGAGTGGGGGCTGTTGTGCGCGGCATCGGTGATACCGTGCTGAATCTGCTGCTCATTGTCCTGCGCCCGATTCTGATCGGTATTATCACGCTGATTGAGGACCTGACCAGCCCGTTCGTGCGGATGGCATCGGGCATCCGTCATATCCGCGACATCCCCGATACCCTCGTGGAGAGCGAGGATGGCGATGTGCGCCGTGCCAAGAAAAAATACCTTGCCAGCGGCATCCGAAAATATTCCATCGTTGTCTGGAACGCCATCACTTACATACTCCCGGCAGTTGCCGCAGCGGGGCTTGTGGTCCTGGTGCGCAGCGGGCTGGGGCTGCGCTTTGTGCTGAATGTGCAGGTGAACGGCGAGAACGTCGGTTACGTGGAGAGCGAGCAGGTGTTTGAAAACGCCCGTGAGGACGTGCAGTCCCGTATCAACACGGCCAAGCGTATGCTGCAGGCCTCCGGCTCTGCGGTGGAGGACACAAGCTGGGATGTCTACCCGACCTACTCGCTTTCCATCGGCAACCAGACGATGACCGAGAGCGAGATCGCCAACGCCATCCTGCGCACGGCCAG
>OLHE01000152.1_pt1 | contig 64215 bp, 49 predicted proteins | sample 1605821 | NCBI WGS metagenome assembly OLHE01 (sample SAMN03283250) | human gut metagenome | biome: human-associated habitat; material: feces | host: Homo sapiens | place: USA | collected 2013
GCTACTACTTAAAAAGTGAGGACCTAAAACCAACGACGCCGTTGTAGAGGCTGTTAGTCGTACCGTCGCTGCAACGGCTACGAACTGGAGTGTCAGAGCCACCGCGATCGTAGTAATGGCCGCCCCTAGCAGCACAAGGATAGCTGGTATTAGCGGTATATTCTAATGTCCACTCCCATACATTTCCTGCTAAGTCATATATATTCATTTTTTTACATGCATCACTTGCTCCTGTTGTTAATAATATTCCATTACCACTACTTTGTGTTTGTTTAACTCTACTACTATTTACAAAATTATTACTTGTTGTTTGATTATATGGTGTCCATGTTGTTGATAATGACCCACTTTTATAATCTGCATACTTTCCTCTATTTATTTCAAAACTTGCATTATTATAATTTCCCCAAGATGAGCTATCACTTACTAATGCACTTTGTATTGTTTCTAAAGCTGTTCCTTTTACTGCTTCCCTTACTTCTATATGCTTTAATACTAAATCCCATTGTACTCCAAACATTAAACTACTTGTATAATTTCCTGTTGTTTTCATATTTGCTAATGTTTGTGCTTGACTACATGTTACATAAGTATATGGATATACCGGATTTTTTACTGTTCCTGCTTTTGATAATGGTGCTACTGTTGCATCTCCTTTTGCTGTTCTATTTGTTGTTATTCCTGCCTCATATCTTCCTATCCAAAAACCTCCATTTTCATATACACTTTTTAACATTTTTTGTTTTAACGTTGTATATTGAGCACTTGTTAAGCCTGTTGTTGCATCTGAATAATATTCGTCTTTATAACTTGTTAATGTTCCACTTTTGTATCTTCTATAATAATCCGTATATGTGTGTAAATCTGTTTCTATTGCTGTATATTCAGCTACTGTAAAATTTGTTATTTTTAATCCTGCTGTTGGATATACTTCTGCAGTTTTGGGAACTTCTATCCATACATATTCATTTCCACTTTTGTCTTTTATTACTAAGCCATTACTTAAATCTGTTCCTTCTAATTTTGTAAATGTTGTATCTGGATAATATGGTGTTGTTTTATCTGTACTTGGCAAATCACTAGTTTGTGGCTTGTCGTCTCCTCCTGAGCTTCCATTTATTTTTCCGTCTATCCAATTATTTAGCTCATTTATTGAGTCTAAGTCATTTTGTGTTGCTTGGTCCATTTTGTTTTGAGCATCTTTTGCTCTTTTTATTATTCCGTTTTCACTAAATATTGCATTTAAACTTACTCCTGCAAGTATTAGTAAGACCACAATAGTTACTACTAGTGCTATTAGAGTAATACCCTTTTCCGCTCTTTTGTTGTTTGTTTTTAAATTCATCTTCTTATCTCCTCCTTAATTTTTTATTTATTTTTATTATTTATTTATTTTTTATATTGTTCCCTCCTTTTTCTTTTTTAGGCACACAAAAGCAGACTACTTTTACATAGTCTGCTTTTGATATATCACTAATAAAGCTAATTTCTTAGCTTGTTTGTTATTTATTAAAGTTGTAGCTCTCTCTCTTTCTACTCTCACAAGAGTTTTGGCTTTTTTCATACTTTGTGTCTCTTTCTATACCTTTTTCCTTAGATTTTTTCTGTAATTATAGTATCATAACACTTTTTTATTTTCAATACTTTTCTTTAATTTCTATCGACTTTTTAGGTGACTTTCAGGACGGGTCAAAAGTCACCTAAATCACAACTTGCGCTCCTACCAGTTAAGTTCTAGTTTGTTTTTAATTAGATTATATCTCTGTAACACTGAAAGAACTATTTCATCGTTTTCTATCATTTTATAAAATTCATCTCTACCAACAAATTTCACATTTTGAACTTCTTCTAATTGTAATTTAATATCTCTTATATTAATTTTCTTTTGTGTTTTAAAAATATCTACAAATTGTTTTTTATATAGTTGAGCTCCTACTAAAACAAATTCATCTTGTTCAAATTTTATGCCTATTTCTTCCTTCATTTCCCTTTTAATTGTGTCTTCTGTTGTTTCTCCAGCTTGGCAACATCCTCCAGGCACTTCCCATCCACCTGAATGTGTTTTTTGTACACTTCTTTGAGTCATTAGTAGTTTATTGTTGTTTATAATCCACATTTCAGCTCCCATATTGTATTCATTATCCTGCAAGCTTTCACCACGTGCTTTTTTATAATTTAGTTTATTTCTATTTTTATCTACTACATCAAAAAATTCCATAATTATCACCTTGTTGTTATTATAACATATTAATACAATTTTTTGTTGCCTTTTATTGTATTTTGTAGTATTATTAATTTAGTTACAAAAGATTTTAAGGAGAATTACATGTTTGAACAAAAATTTGATTTTTATAGTCCGTTAAATTTAAAAGCATATAATTTAGACCAAATTATGCGCTATCAATTAGACGTTTTAGGAAAACTTGATCCTTTTACTAGAAAACACAGTGAAAATGTTGCAAATTTATGTTGTAGAATTTGTGAGTATTTAAGATGCAAAAGTTCCTTTACTGTACATTGTACAATTGGTGGATATTTGCATGATATTGGTAAACTATTTATTCCACCTGAAATTTTAAATAAGCCTGACAAATTAACACCTGAAGAATATGAAGTTATAAAAACGCACACTACTCTTGGTTATGATATGTGTATGAAAGATCCTCATCTTCGTCCATACGCTTTATTTGCCTTAGATCATCACGAAGCACTAAATGGTTCTGGATATCCTAATGGCATTACTAAAAAAGATATCCCTTATGGTGCTCAAATTGTGCGTGTTGCGGATGAATATGATGCGCTTGTTACAAAAAGGCAATATACTACTCACATTAATATTTCCGAGACTTTAAAGGATCTTATAAAAGATGCTCAACCTGACCCTAGATTTATTGCCTTAGATCAACTAAATACACATGAAAAAGAAGGAAAAATAAATGGATTGATTTTAAAAAAATTATTCAAGGTTGTTATTGATGATACTTTATATGAAATTAGTTGTGTAATGGATTATGTTGAATATTTAAAAGAACAAATAAAACGTTTAGAGTTAATTCAATCTTATCAGAGAAAAGCCGATAATTCTAATAAAGAAAAAACAAAAGATTATTATCATGAAGGTATGACTCTTTTATTTCAACAAGGTGAAAATATGGAAAATTACAGTCAGATTTTAGAAGAATATAAAACAGCATTAAAAGTTCGTGAGAATGTGATTGACCAACTATATAATGAAATTAAAATTATAAAAAAATTGAAAATTTAAATGGAGGACTAATGAAGAAATTATATACTATGCCAAAAAAAATACTAATTGCTATGTTTGTTATGTTCATTTTTATGGGATTACTTCTTATTCGTCTAGCTTATCTCCAATTTATAAAAGGATCTAGCTTAAAAGAGCAAATGTATAACCAACTTATAACAAGTCGTACAATTAGTCCTAGTAGAGGCACTATTTATGATTCAACTGGTAAAGCCTTAGCCATAAGTGCCAAAGTTGATACTATAAGTATAATTCCAACTTCTATAGTGGTAAAAGAAAATGGAGTAATCGACAAAGATAAAACTCAAACTTTAAAAGAAAAAGTTGCAAAAGCTTTTTCTGATATATTTAAATTAGATTATGAAGAAACTCTATCAAAAGTTTCTAGTGATTCAAGTTATATTACTATTGTAAGAAAAGTAGAAAAAGATAAAGTTGATAAACTTAAAGCTTGGATGGAAAAAGAAAAAGTATATTCTGGTATAAATATTGATGAAGATGCCAAAAGATATTATCCATATAATAATTTAGCTTCTTCACTAATGGGATTCTGTAATATTGATAATCAGGGTATAGAAGGATTAGAAGCTGCTTGGAATGATGTACTAACTGGTACAGCAGGTAGAGTAATAACTGCTCAGGATGCTATTCAAAAATTTATTCCTGATAGTAATCAAACTTATATACCTGCTGAAAATGGTAGTGATTTAACATTAACAATTGATGCAAATATTCAGAGTATTGTAGAAAAATATTTAAAACAAGCTTGTATTGATAATAAGTGTACTCGTGGTGGTAATGTAATAGCAATGGACCCAAAAACAGGAGATATTTTGGCAATGGCAACATATCCAGATTACAACTTAAATACACCTTTTGAAATGCCATCACACATTACTAAAAAGAATTGGGACAAGCTTACTTCTGAGGAAAAAAGTAACACTTTAAATAGTTTATATCGTAATAAAGCAATTGCAGACCCTTATGAGCCTGGTTCAGTCTTTAAAATTATCACTGCTTCAATTGCCTTAGAGGAAAATTTAGCTGAACCAGATAAGGCTAATGTCTATCACTGTAAAGGCTCTCAAGTAGTATATGGAACAAGAATAAGATGTGCATATGGAATCAAACATGGTTATGAAAGTTTACGTCAAGCTTTTTCTGTTTCATGTAACCCAGCATTTATACAAATCAGCGAAAAAATAGGCGCTACTACAAGTTATAAATATTATAAAGCTTTTGGTTTTTTTGATAAAACTGGAATAAATACGATAGGTGAATCTAGTTCGATTTTTTGGGACTTAGAAAATGTTGGTCCTGTTGAATTGGCTACTATGGCTTTTGGTCAAAGATTTAAAATAACTCCTATTCAAATGATTACTGCTGTTTGTACTATAGCAAATGATGGTGTTTTAATGAAACCTCGTCTTGTAAAACAAATCACAAATACAGATAATGGTGCTATTACTACAATTGATACTACTGCTGTAAGACAAGTTATTTCTAAAGAAACTGCAGATATAATGATGGATTTGGCAGAAACAGTAGTATCTGAAGGTTCTGGAAAATATGCTAAAATTAAAGGATATTCTATTGCAGGTAAAACAGGTACCTCAGAATCAGATTACAGTAAAGATGAAGGATATACAGCTTCTTTTGTTGCTATTAGTCCAACTGAAAATCCAGAAATAGTCCTATTGGTTACATTATATGATCCAACTGGTTCTAAGGGTCACAGTGGAAACCTAGTTGCTGCTCCTGTTGCTGCACAAATGTTAAAAGAAATTCTACCATATATGCAAGTATCAAGCGATAATTCTAGTGATAGTTCTTCTAGTAAAACTATTAGCCTTCCTAATGTCACAAACAAAACTGTTGCAGAAGCTAAGAAAACTTTAGAAAATGCTGGTTTTACAGTTAGTACTTCTGCTGGTTCTAAAGAAATTGTTACAGAGCAATTTCCAACAAAAGGTTCAGAATTATTAAAAGGTTCTATTATAAAGCTATACACTGAAACTGAAAATACTCGTGTTTCTAAGCAAGTACCAGATTTAACTAACAAATCACTTTCTCAAGTAAAGTCAGCTCTTAAGAATTTGAATTTAAATTATAGTGTTACAGGTTCAGGAACAGTAGTAAGTCAAGACCCTATTGCAAATACACAAGTAGAAGAAGGCACAGTTGTTAAAATAACTTTAGGAAAATAAAAACAATAAAAAAATTGAGGTGGTTACCTCAATTTTTTTTATTGCTTTATTTTTATTCGCTAAATATTTCGTCAAATTCGTCACCATCAATTTTTTCTTTTTCAAGAAGTACATTAGCAACTTTTGTTAATTTTTCCATATTAGCTTTTAATATTTCTTCTGCTTTTTTGTACGCGAAGTCTATTATGCTTTTTACTTCTTCGTCAATTAAATTTGCTGTTTCTTCTGAATATTCTTTAGCTTGAGCAAAATCTCTTCCTAAGAATACTTCTTCTTGGCTTGAACCTAATGTTATAGTTCCTATTCTTTCACTCATACCATATTTAGTGACCATGCTTCTAGCAATTTGTGTTGCTCTTTCGATGTCATTACTTGCGCCTGTTGAAATATCATTTAGTACTAATTGTTCTGCAACTCTACCACCTAGTAATGATACTATATTTTCAACCATTTCTGTTCTTGACATAAATGATTTATCTTCTGTTGGACGATACATTGTATATCCACCAGCCATTCCTCTTGGTACAATAGAAATTTGATGTACTGGATCTTGTGTTGGTAAAAATCTGCTTACTACTGCATGACCTGCTTCGTGGAAAGCAACTAGCTTTTGTTCTTTTTCACTTCTAACTCTTGTACGTTTTTCAGGTCCCATAGTAACTTTTACCATAGCATCTTCAACTTCTTGCATTCCTATTTCATTTAAGTTTCTTCTAGCTGCTAATAGTGCTGCTTCATTTAATACATTCTCTAGGTCTGCTCCTGAGAATCCAGAAGTATTTTTAGCTATTGTTTTTAAATCTACATCATCAGCTAATTTTTTCTTTCTGCTGTGTACTTCTAATATTTGCTCTCTTGCTTTTACATCTGGATTTGATACTACTATTTGTCTATCAAATCTACCTGGTCTTAGTAAAGCTTTATCCAATATGTCAGGTCTGTTTGTTGCTGCTAATACTATAACACCTTCATTTGCTGAGAAACCATCCATTTCAACTAATAATTGGTTTAATGTTTGCTCTCTTTCATCATGTCCTCCACCTAAACCAGCACCTCTTTGACGTCCTACAGCATCAATTTCGTCTATAAATATGATACATGGGGCTTTTTTCTTTGCTTCTTCAAACAAGTCTCTAACTCTTGATGCACCAACACCAACAAACATTTCTACGAAGTCAGAACCACTTATAAAGAAGAATGGTACTCCTGCTTCTCCTGCTACTGCTTTTGCTAATAGAGTTTTACCTGTTCCTGGATGACCTACTAATAAAACACCTTTTGGTATTCTAGCTCCCATCTCTGTAAATTTTCTAGGATTTTTTAAGAATTCTACTATTTCTTCTAATTCTTCTTTTTCTTCGTCAACACCTGCAACATCGTCAAATGTTACTCTGTTTTTGTCTGATGGATTAATCATTCTAGCACGGCTTTTGCCAAATGACATTGTTTTGCCACCAGCTCCGCCATTTCCACTTTGTGCTCCTCCCATAAGTAAGAACCAGAATATAAAGAATATAATAAGTATTCCAAATGGAGTTAATAAACTGAATATTACCATCCAGATAGATTCTGATTTTTCAGTTACTTTTACAGTTCCTGCTTTCATACTATCATTCAAGCTATTCATTAAATTTTCCACACTTGGGATATTTACTTCTTTTGTAAAGTTTTCATTTTTTAGCTTAACTTCTGCTTTTACACCATCAGATGATAATGTAATTTCTTTTACTTCTCCTGCTTCGATTTTAGAAATAAGTTCAGAATAAGCTAATTTATTATCTCTATTTTCTACAATAGAACTAATAAGTACTACTAATATTATTCCTATAATTAGCCACATTGCTAATGTTTTTATACTGTTCTTCAAAATTGTTCCTCCTCTTTATGTTTTTTAACAATTTAGACTATACCATACTAAGATTTTAAATTCAAGTGTTTTCACAAAACTTTCATTTAGCAAATTAGCCTACCTCAACGGTTTATCTACGGAAGGTTCATTTTTCCCATAAAAAAAATTTTTCCTTTTTTTACAAAAATTTTTATATTTTTATTAGGTGTTAAATATTTATTACCAATATTATTCTCACAAAGTTTAATAATATCTTCTATATGTATTTTTCCAATGCCTTGAACATTGCCATTTGTTTTATTAATAGTATATAAAATAATCCTTGATTTTATAACCTTTTCTAGCTTATTGAATTTTTTTAAGTCTAATATAACCTCTTTTTCATTTTCTCCAATTTTTAATTCTTCATACTCTTTAGCAATAACTTTATCAAAATATTCTTCTTCTTCTCTTGCTATATCTGATAACCTATTTATTCCTTCTAATACATTAGGGTTAAATTCTTTTTTTAAGTATGGAATTATTTCATTTCTTATTTTATTTCTATTATATATACTTTCAAAATTTGTTTTATCAATTCTTGGGTCTAAGTCTTGTTCTTCACAATATTTTTCAATTTCTTGTCTTTCACATTCTCTTATTGGTCTTATATATTCTATATTGGTTTCTTTTCTACTAATTTCAATTCCCTTTAAGCCTGATATTCCGCTTCCTCTTAGTATATTCATTAAAACCGTTTCAACATTATCATTTAAATTATGTGCTGTTGCAATTTTATTTGCATTTTCTTTTTGAGCTACTTCATTAAAAAATTCATAACGAATTTTTCTTCCCATTTCTTCTGTCCCTAGCTTTTGCTCTTTTGCTAATTTTTCCACATCTGCTTTTTTTACATAGCATTTTATATTTTTATTTTTGCAATATTCTTTTACATATTCGGTTTCCTCATCTGCTTCTTCTCTTATCATGTGATTTATGTGTGCTACAAATATTTCTATGCCTAATTTTTCTTTTAAGCAATACAAAGAATCTAGTAGACACATTGAATCAGGTCCACCAGATACTCCTATAACGATTTTATCGCCTTTTTGTATTAAATTATATTTGTTAATTGTATTTAATATTTTATTTAACATACTTATTCCCTATACTTATCAAGATTAGCAAATTTTGTGTAATTTCCTAACCATAAAAGTTCAACTGTTCCTGTAGAGCCTCCTCTGTGTTTTGCCAATATAACTTCTGCTATATTTTTCTTATCTGTATCTGGATTATAATAATCATCACGATATAAAAACATAACTATGTCGGCATCTTGCTCAATAGCTCCAGATTCACGTAAGTCTGAAAGCATTGGTCTATGATCTGGTCTTTGTTCTACAGATCTTGAAAGTTGTGATAGTGCTATAACTGGCACATTTATTTCTTTTGCTAATATTTTTAAAGAACGGCTTATTTCAGAAATTTCTTGTTCACGGCTTCCGTTTCTTTTATTGCTTCCTTGAACTAATTGAATATAGTCAATTACAACCATTCCTATATTTTTTTCTAACTTCAATTTTCTACATTTTGCACGTATTTCCATTACAGAAATACCTGGTGTATCATCTATAAATATTTGTGCTTGTGATAGATTTCCTGAAGCTTCGGCTAATTTTTGCCAGTCGTCATCTTCTACTTTACCAGTTCTTACTTTATTACTATCTACCATTGCTTCACTGCATAGAATACGATTTGTCATTTGCTCTTTTGACATTTCCAAGCTAAATATAGCAACAGGTGTATTATATCTAACTGCTGCATTTGATGCTAAGTTTAATGCAAATGCTGATTTACCCATAGCAGGTCTAGCAGCTACAATAACTAGATCTGATTTATGAAGTCCTGCAGTTATATAATCTAAATCTGCAAATCCTGTAGGTACTCCAGTTATGTGTTGTTTTTGGTTATATAATTGTTCTAACTGAGTAAATGAGTCTACTAGAATGTCTTTAATTGCAGAATATCCTTTTTGATTTCTATTTTGTATAACATCAAATATTTTTCTTTCAGCTGAGTCTAATATATCTTCTACATCTTGCGTTTGGTCATATCCTAAACTAATTAACTCATTTGCTGTTTTTATAAGTGCTCTTAAGGCTGACTTTTCTTCAACAATTTTTATGTATTGTTCTACATTAGCTGTTGTTGGAACTTTATCTGGAAGTTGTGCAATATACTCTAATCCACCAACTGCTTCTAATTGTTTCATAGACTGAAGTTCTGTTTTTAAAGTTATAATATCCACAGGGTCTGCACGATTATATAAATTTAAAATTGCTTCGTAAATTATTTTATTATCTTCACGATAAAAGTCTTCTGGTTTTAAGGTTTCTACTGCAGACATAATTGCGTCTTTGTCTGTTAGCATACTTCCTATAACGGCTTGTTCTGCTTCTATATCGTGTGGTGGAATTTTTCCTAGCTCCATTTTCTGCTTCCTTCCTTCTTTCCTTTTAATTCATCTCAATTTTGAAGAGAATTAGTATATTGCGCGAAAGAATTTATTTGAAAGGCAAGGGCGCATACGTTTGTATGTAACCGCGTTTCAAATGAATTCTGACAAAGCAAGATGCTGATTATCTTCAAAATTTATAATACTTGGACTTTCAAAGAGCCTACCACGCCTTCAAAAAGTTTAATACTCACTGTAGTTACTCCCAATACTTTAATAGGTTCTTTTAAGTCTATTTTCTTTTTGTCAATTTCTATTTTATATTGTTCTTTTAAGTTTTCTGCAATTTCTTTTGCAGTAATTGAACCAAATATTTTTTGATTTTCTCCTGATTTTACAGATATTTTTAAAGTGATGTTTTTCAACTTTTCAGCAATTTTTTCTGCTTTTTCCTTTTCTACTGACTTTTTATATTGGTTTGAATCTTGTTTTGCTTTTAATTTACTCATATTTTCTGCATTTGCTTCGACACCCATTTTTTTAGGTAATAAGAAATTTCTTGCATATCCATCACTTGCATTTATTACTTCATCTTTTTTACCTACACCTTTTATATCTTGTAATAAAATTATCTTCATTTAGCTCTCTCCTTTCAGTTTTGTTGTTCTTCAAAATACTCATTGATTTTTTCAATAAGAAGATTTTTAACCTCTCCTATACTTAGTCCCTCAACTTGTGCGCCAGCCAAAGTTATATGTCCTCCACCGCCAAGTTTTTCTAGAATAATCTGTACATTTATGTCTCCAATTGAACGTCCACTAATACAAACTTTGTCTCCTAATTTTCCTATAACAAATGATGCAGTAATGTCACTAATTGTTAATAGTTCGTCTGCTGCTTTTGCACAAATTACATTTGCATCTTTGTCATTTTCATCATAAATTGAAATTCCTATTGTATCATTTATTATTTCTGCATTATCAATTATTTTAGAAATTTTAGTATATGTTTTCAAATCACTTTGGAACCATTTTTTAACTCTTATAATGTCTATACCACATTTTCTTAAATATGCAGCTGCTTCAAAGGTTCTAACACCTGTTTTAAAAGTAAAGTTTTTAGTGTCCATCATAATTCCCGCATATAGTGCCTCAGCTTCTATAGTTGTTAACTCTATCTCTTTTGGTGCATATTCTAATATTTCTGTTACAAGTTCACAAGCTGATGAAGCATATACTTCATGAAAAGTAAGAATTGCTTCTTCAATGAAATCTGGACTTTTTCTATGATGGTCTATTATAGCTATTTTACCTGTTTCCTCTAACAATTCTGGAACTTCAACATAGCTTCTTTTATGTGTATCAACTATTATTAGTAATGTTTCTGCAGATATTTTTGATAAAGCTTCTGCTTTATTTATAATTACTTCTTGGTATTCCTTTTCTTCTTTAGCTGCTTCCATAAAGTTCTCTAAGCTAATTCCTGTAGAATTATTTACTATATATGCTTCAACATTTAGGCTTTTTGCTAAACGATATAGTCCCATACTTGCTCCCATAGAGTCTATGTCTCCATTAGTATGTCCCATAATCATAACATTTTTAGCTTCTTGCATTAGTTCTTGTAAAGCATGTGATACAATTCTTGCTTTTACTTTTGTTCTTTTTTCAAGTTCTTGAGTTCTACCACCAAAAAATTGATATTTTCCATTTTCTCTTACTACAGTTTGGTCTCCACCTCTACCCAGAGCAATGTCTAAACCAGCTTGTGCTGATTTATATTTTTGGTAATTAGAGTCTCCTTCTGTTGATACTGATATACTCAAAGTTATTTGTATTTTGTCTGATAATTCCAATTCTTTAATTGTATCGAGAATATTAAATTTCTTTTCTTCTAGTTCTGCTAAATATCTTTGTTCAAATATACATACAAAAGTATCTCTTTCTGCTTTAACTACTAAACCTTGAAACTCTGATGCCCAATCATATATTGTTTTTTCTATTTGTGCTGTTAATAATGGCTTGTCTTCATCACTAATTCTTTGATTTACTTCTTCAAAGTTGTCTATCATAATAAGACCAACACAAATTTGAGAATTATGATATTCTTTTTCTAGTTCAACACATTTTGTTTCGTCTATAAAGTAAATAGTACAAATATATTCTTCTTTAGACTTTGTATATCTTCCAAGTATTTCATATATTTTGTTTCCTATTTCTAGTTCTTTATGAATGCTTTGCTCTGTACTTTCTTCATTATTCTCAATTTCTAATTTTATTTGTTTTAGCAAGTCTCCTAAAATATTATTTATATCAATATTTGCAAATTCTTGTGTAAATTTATTGCTTTTCCAAATCATATTGCCATTTGTTTCTGCTATAACCAATGGAAATGGTGAATTTACCATTGTATTTTTAGCAAGTTTGTCTATATTAAATGTTAAATCTTGCAAATGGTCTGAAAGTTCTATCCTTCTTTTTTGGTTACTCCAATACGTATATGCTAAAATTAGTATATATAAAACAACTGAAGGGGTAAAATAGCGTAAATCCAGAATACAAATTACAGCTAAAAGTATTGCAATTAGAACTAAATATATTTTAGTTCTTGATATCAACCCTTCAAATATTTTTTTGCTATTATTATTTTTCATAAAACAAGCTCCTTTTTTACGTATACTATTGTACTATTTTTCTCCAATTTTGTCAATTTTATTAGCCAAAAAGCAAATAAAAAAGGATGCTCGAAATTCGAGCATCCCCAGTAAATAGAAATGTCATAATGTTAAACTAATATTTTATAGTGCTTTGGAAATCAGTGTCTCAAATCATTTCTGTTTGAGTAATGCCACCAGCAATATAAGTAACATCACCTGTAGGAACAATTGTTATCACATAGGATCTTCCATTACAAGAAGTAACAACCTTTTCTCTAATTTTTTCTTCCACACCCAAGGTAACTTGCTTTACTTGGTTTGTAAACCCAAGTAAAGTTTTTTCATACACAGTAATAGTGCATCCAGATCCCTGTGTAGGAGCAAGAATCAGCCAAAGTCCCCATCCCTTATTTGGAGTAACCGTAACGGTTTTTTGAATATAAATTCTTTCGTTTTCAAACATTGCCAGATTCCGATCATCGGTACTGTAGGTACTGGCAACGTCAGTCACACTCTCCAGGGGCATGGTGTTTTCGGCGGCATAGACAGATACTACTGTCATGGATAACATCATGACAATTGCGAGAATCAAAGATGTAATTTTCTTCATTAGTTTTTCCTCCTTAATAGTCGTTGACATTTCTACCTACTATTAACACTGCTCAAGCATGCGCAGTATTAACCACAAAATTAATATTTACTTTATATCACATTGTTTAAGCTTCGTCAATATTTTTTACATTTTTTTGAAAAAATGTATTATTTTTCCATATAATCTGTAGTTTCTGGCCTAATAATGTCACTATCCTGTACAGTATCAAACTCTCTAAAGTATTCAAATGTTGTTGTTTGTTCTTCTGGTAAGCTACTCACCATTCTAATTATATTACCTGTGTTAGCTTCAACAACGATTTCTTGTCCAAAGTCTTGTATTAAATAACAGTCCCTTTTTTCATAATTGATTTTTTTCACTTTTGAATAAATAGCACTATATAATGAATTTATTTTTAATTCTGATAGGTCTTGCCATTCTAAATTCTGAATATCTTCAGATCCTTTCACTTTTTCTTTATTTATTCCATCACTTATTAGTGAAAAGTTCTCCGTATTTGAATTATAATGTGTTTTATTTGATATCTTTATTTTGTTTCCATCTTTAATATATGAGTTTTCATATTGTATAGCTTTATTTCCTTTTCTATATTGCTCTATATAATATACACTGTTTTGTCTGCTTGCAGTTAATATTGCATGATAGTTATCTTTTGTTTCAATATTTATTGTTTGAGATTTATTGTATAAATCATTTAGTATAATATATTTTCTAATTGTATTTACTACAAATGCCAATACAATAATTAACAATATTAGGCCTAAAAATTTTAATATCTTTAATTTATTTCTATATTTTTTCATATATTTAGTTTCTTTTTGGCATTGTTCCTTTGATTTTAATCCTATATCATATTGCATATCTTCTAATATTCTTTTGCATTCTGGACATTCCTTTAAGTGTGTTTCTATAATCTTATTGCTTTCTTTACTAGTCAATTTTTCTATATAATTTGGTAATAAGTCTTGAACTAATTTACATTCTTTTTCTTTCATGCAACTTTACCTCCTTTAATTTTTGTTTTCCTCTGTAAAAGGTTATTCTTGCCCAGTTTTCTGTTTTATTAAATATGTCTCCTATTTCTTTAAAATTTAAATCCCCCGTTATTCTTAGGTATATTACATCTCTCGTTTTTTCATCTAGCTTTTGAATTTTTTTATACAATTCTAGTTTGCCTTGATTAGAAATTACCGTTTCATCTGTTGTTTCCAGAGATTCTATTTCAAATAATTCATTATCCGCCATATCTTTAATATTCTTGTTTTTCTTTATGCTATCTAGCCAAGTATTTTTTGCTATCTTACATAACCATACAGAAATTTTACAGTCATCTTTAAAAGTATGTATATTTTTTACTGCTTTGTAAAAAGTTTCTTGAGTTAATTCTTCAGCAATATCATTATTATGGGTTAAACAGAATAAATATTTTTTTACTGTTTCAAAATATTCTTTATATATTTCTTCCATATTCTGCATATTTTTACCCCCTTTACTTAAATGACGATTTAAAATCCATTTCGTTACAAATTTTATTATAATTTGTTTAATTTTTCAATTTTTTTATTGACAATTTTTATCTCAGGATAAGTACAATAAATATATGGTGTTTCACTTTCTATTTTTTCAAAACAGTTCAATTGCAGTTAACTATGTCATTAGATATACTGAGAGACCTGCTATGTCTCAATCTCATATTTAAATTATGATGGTGAATATTTTACTTTTTATTATCAAAAGCATGTTTGAGAAATTTCCTATAACATAAAATAGGAGAGCTTATTAAGCCCTCCTATTTATATTATCCCATAATTGCCTTTAATGCTTCAATTCTTCTTCGCTTTTCCTCATTATCTTTGCCATAAACTCGGTAAAGCGTTTCTTTCTCATGCTCTACCATGAATACGTCTCCTTGTTCAGGGTCTTTCAACATAGCTGTAGGCACATCTATCATTTCTGTGTCTCTTTCCCAGTAGTCTACTTCTGCGCTCTGTTCAGTTGAGATAAATTCTAATTCGCAAATTGCGAATTTTCCCTCTATCCGGTCAATTGTCATATAGCTTTTCATGATGCTTTTTTTACCTCCTCAAGCTCAGGCCCACTTAAGTAGTCACCAATTTTAGAATTAAAAGTCACATTCTTTGCCGTTATAGTTGCTATAACGGTTCCACATTCATCTGTCCGATAAACTTCTACCTCCCGTTGTTGTAATTTTTCCATTGTGCCTTTGGTTGGATGTTCATATTTGTTTCCAACTTTACAAGATATGAGTCCATAATCCGGATCAACTTGATTCAAAAATTCCTCACTGGTTGAAGTATCACTTCCATGATGACCAACTTTAAGAATTTCTGCATCAATTTCTGCTTCAGACCGTAGAACTTCTTCCTCAATTTCGGTTTCTGCATCTCCAGTCATCAAAACATCCATATCTCCAAAAGAGATTTTTATGATGTTTGAATAATTGTTGACATTATTCTGTGTTCCTTCACTTTGCCAAAGTATTTCCATAGTAGCATCGCCCAATTGGTATTCATTGCCTGTTTTAGAATACTCTACTGTGTAATTACCATCCGCTATTTCTTTCATTAATTTTATATACCAGTTGGTAGTTACTTGCCCAGCTTCTACCTTTGGCAAGATAATATTGCCAATTTCAAAATTTGTTATGATATCATACATACCACCCATGTGGTCATCATGGGGATGAGTTCCAAATACATAGTCAAGTTTAGTTATACCTAAACCTTTTATGTATTTAACTGCTTCTTTTCCTGTAGTTCTTGTCCCACAATCAACCAGAGCCGCTTTATCTCCTTGGATAAATAAAAAGCAGTCTGCCTGCCCTACATCTATCATGTGAAGCTTTAATTCTCCACTAAGATTGACTTCTGTATAATCATTTGGTATTTTTGGGTTTTCCAGTTCTTTTTGGTGCTGTTGTTCAACTATTACGGCTATTATGAGAATAATAAAGACTAATAATGTAATGTTTAGTCTTCTTTTCCGGCCGTTTTTGGCATTTGCCATATACGATTCCTCCTTAAAATTTTAGTTCCTATATTATATCACATTATCTATGATTGTACCAGTATATTTGTTAATTTTATGAATTTCTAGCCTTTTGTCAGCACATTGCTTTACATATTATGTAAATTGTGGTATAATAATAGTATGCTCTTATGAGTAAATTAAAAAAAGGTGGTTTAAACATTGAACTGTATTAACCTCGTCAAGCAGCGGCTCTTGACAGTCCAAACTCCGGAAATGACACGAGCTACACAAGCTTTCTTAAGCTCTATGAGCAAGTATCATGTTTCGCTTGGTCCTTGGAGTGTCGGAATCGACAAAGAATCCTCGGACATTCTGTTCTCTGTCCCTGCGGACAGTCTCAAATTTGTCTCTGGAAACTTCTTGAAGTCTCTCAGATGCTCATGGATTGAATCCGGATTCACCATTGTTGAGGAAGCTGAAGTTGTTGGATATAAGGTCAATAATTCTATTGCCTATTCTCACATCTTTAGATTATCCCCCACAGCATAAACCACAAAAAACAAACCGTTGAAATCAACGGTTTGTTTTATTTTTATTCAGCTAATTCATCATCCTGTTCTTCATTTTGTTCTGTATTGATATGTGTATTTTTATAAATTGGAAGTCCTGTTCCTGCAGGTATCAATTTACCTATAATAACATTCTCTTTTAATCCAATTAAGTCATCAACTTTACCTTTAACGGCTGCTTCTGTTAATACTCTTGTTGTTTCTTGGAATGATGCTGCTGACAAGAAGCTTTCTGTAGCTAATGAAGCTTTTGTAATACCTAATAGCATACGTTTTCCTGTTGCTGGACGTTTTCCTTCTGCTATTACTTGTTCATTTTTGTCTTCAAATTCATGAATATCTACTAGCGAACCAGCAAACATATCTGTATCTCCATTATCTTCTACTCTTACTTTCTTAAGCATTTGTCTACCAATTACCTCAATGTGTTTGTCATTGATATCAACACCTTGGTTACGATAAACTTTTTGAACCTCTTGAATTAAGTATTCATATACTCCTTCTGGTCCTTTAATTGCTAATATTTCGTTTGGATTTATAGCACCTTCAATTAAAGCATCTCCGGCTTTTACTTCGTCTCCTTCTCTTACACGTAATTTAGATCTAAATGGTATTGCATATGTTTTTGAATCATCCTTAGAAGTAACAACAATTTCTTTCCTTTTCTTGTCTTCAACTATTTTTACTTTACCATCAATTTCTGTAATTACTGCTAGGCCCTTTGGTTTACGAGCCTCAAATAGCTCCTCAACTCTAGGAAGACCTTGTGTGATATCTGCTACACCTGCAACACCACCAGAGTGGATAGTTCTCATTGTAAGCTGTGTACCAGGCTCACCAATTGATTGTGCAGCTATAATACCAACAGATTCACCGATATTTACTTTTTCACGAGTAGCTAATCCCATACCATAACATTTACGGCATACACCATGTTTTGTACGGCATCCTAATACTGAACGTACTTCTACTCTTTCAATTCCTGCTGCTACTATTTGTTCAGCAATTTTGTCTGTAATCATTGTATTAGTATCAACAATTAACTCTTTTGTTTCAGGGTTAACTATATCATTTAATGCATATCTTCCAACTAATCTTTCTTCTAGTTTTTCAATTATTTGATTTCCATCTTTAATTGCTTCTACAATAAGTCCTTCATGTGTTCCACAGTCTTCTTCACGAACTATAATGTCTTGAGATACATCAACTAATCTTCTTGTTAAATAACCTGAGTCGGCTGTTCTTAAGGCTGTATCTGCTAAACCTTTTCTAGCACCGTGTGCAGAAATGAAGTACTCTAGTGCATCTAGACCCTCACGGAATGAAGATGTAATAGGAATTTCTACTGTTTTACCAGTTGTACTAGCCATAAGACCACGCATACCTGCAATTTGTCTTAATTGGTTTAAGTTACCTCTGGCTCCAGATTGGCTCATCATATATACTGGGTTTAAGTCTTCAAAATTGTTTTTCATTGCTTCTGTAACATCATCTGTTGCTTTTTCCCAAATTTTGATAACTGAGTTGTATCTTTCATCCTCTGTTATTAAACCACGTTTATATTGTTTTAATACATTATTTACTTGTTCGTTTGCTTCAGCAAGAATTTGTTTTTTAGCTTCTGGCACTTTTACATCATCTACAGATACTGTAATACCAGCTGTTGTAGAATGTTTGAAGCCCATTGATTTGATATAATCTAGTAATTCTGCTGTTGCACTTAAACCATTTACATTTATTGATTTTGCAATTATTTTTCCTAAGTTTTTCTTAGAAACTGCAAAATTAAGTTCTGGTTCAAATAAGTTTTCTGGTTTTGTTCTATCAACAAATCCTAAGTTTTGTGGAATTCCTTCATTATAAATTAATCTACCAACTGTTGTTTCAACTTTTCTGGTTTCTAATTTACCAGCTATTTCTTTTTGAATTCTTACAAATACTTTTGCATGTAAACCTAAATCATGGTTGTAGTACGCCATTACTGCTTCTTCTGGTGAAGAGTAGTAATTTCCTTCTCCTGGTTCTCCTGGCACTTCCATTGTTAAGTAATATGCACCTAAAATCATATCTTGTGTAGGTACTGTTACTGGTTTACCATCTTGTGGTTTTAAAAGGTTATTTACTGAAAGCATTAAGTATCTAGCTTCTGCTTGTGCTTCTGGTGATAATGGTAAGTGAATAGCCATTTGGTCACCGTCGAAGTCAGCGTTGAAAGCTGTACATACTAATGGGTGTAATTTTATAGCTCTACCTTCTACTAAAACTGGCTCAAATGCTTGAATACCCAGTCTATGTAATGTAGGAGCACGGTTTAATAATACTGGATGGTCTTTAATAACATCCTCTAGAATATCCCATATTTCAGGTCTTAATCTTTCTACCATTCTCTTAGCATTTTTAATATTATGTGCAATTCCACGTCCAACTAATTCTTTCATAACAAATGGTTTGAATAATTCAACTGCCATTTCTTTTGGCACACCGCATTGATATAGCTTAAGTTCTGGTCCTACTACGATAACTGAACGTCCAGAATAATCAACACGTTTACCTAATAAATTTTGACGGAATCTACCTTGTTTTCCTTTTAATAAATCTGATAAAGATTTTAATGCTCTACCACCAGCACCTGTTACTGGTCTTCCACGTCTGCCATTATCAATTAAGGCATCAACTGATTCTTGTAACATTCTTTTTTCATTACGTACAATAATTTCTGGTGCACCTAATTCTAATAGTCTTTTTAAACGATTATTTCTGTTAATTACTCTACGATATAAGTCGTTTAAATCTGATGTAGCAAATCTACCACCATCTAATTGTACCATTGGTCTTAAATCTGGTGGAATTACTGGTACTACATTCATTATCATCCATTCAGGTTTATTTTCTGATAATCTAAAAGCTTCAACTGTATCTAATCTTTTTACTAGTTTTGCCCTTTTTTGTTCACTTGCTTTTTCAAGTTCTTTTTTCAATTTTTCAGACAATTTTTCTACGTCAACTTTTTGTAGTAATTCTTCAATTGCCTCAGCTCCCATTTTAGCTACAAAAGAACCTCTACCATATTTTTCTTCTGCTTCACGATATTCTTTTTCAGATAATACTTGACATACTGTTAAATCAGTAGTTCCTTTATCTATTACAATATATGATGCAAAATATATTACTTTTTCCAAGCTTCTTGGTGATACATCAAGCATTAGTCCAATTCTACTTGGTATTCCTTTAAAATACCAAATATGTGCAACTGGTGCAGCAAGTTCAATATGTCCCATTCTTTCACGTCTTACTTTTGATTTTGTTACCTCAACACCACATCTATCACATACAATGCCTTTGTATCTTACTCTTTTATATTTTCCACAGTGACATTCCCAGTCTTTTGTTGGTCCAAATATTTTTTCACAAAATAGACCATCTTTTTCTGGCTTTAAAGTTCTGTAGTTAATGGTTTCTGGCTTTTTAACTTCACCTTTTGACCATTCTCTGATTTTTTCATCTGATGCTATCCCAATTTTAAGTTTGTTAAAAATTTCTAATTCATCCACTTTATTTAGCCCCCTAAATATTTTTCTTTTCTTCATACTCGTTTAAACAAGTTGTACACTGCTGTGCAATTCTTATTGTTAACTTGTTTAAACTTTTTGAATGGCTATTAAATTTTATTTTTCATTATCATCAAAGTTATCCATATCTAATAACTCTTCATCATCAAGTAATAAGTCTTCATCATCTAAACCTTCTTCGTCATCAAGAAGATCTCCTTCTTCTGAATATCCATCAGCAAGTTCTTCTTCATCAACTACTGCAAGTTCTTCTTCTAGTTTTGGATCATCTTTAATACTGTTAAAATCAATTCCTTCATCAATATTTTCCTTTAGTTCTAATTCTTTATTGTCTTCTGAAAGAAGTTTTATATCTAGTCCTAATGATTGAAGTTCTTTTACTAACACTTTAAATCCTTCTGGAACTCCTGGTTCTGGAACATTTTCACCTTTTACAATTGCTTCATATGTTTTTACTCTTCCTACAATATCATCAGATTTAACTGTTAACATTTCTTGAAGTGTATATGCAGCACCATAAGCTTCTAATGCCCAAACCTCCATTTCTCCAAATCTTTGTCCACCAAATTGTGCTTTACCACCAAGAGGTTGTTGTGTTACTAATGAGTAAGGTCCAGTTGAACGAGCATGTATTTTGTCATCTACTAAGTGATGTAGTTTTAACATATACATAACACCAACTGTAATTGGATGATCAAATGGCTCTCCAGTTCTACCATCATATACAACTGTTTTTCCATCTTCACTAAGTCCTGCTTTTCTAAATAGCTCTTTTATTTCTTCGTCTTTAGCACCATCAAATACTGGTGTTGCAACCTTGTATCCAAGTGCTCTTGCAGCCATACCTAAGTGAACCTCTAAAACTTGACCTAAGTTCATACGAGAAGGAACACCTAGTGGGTTTAATACTATGTCTACTGGTGTACCGTCTGGTAAGAATGGCATATCTTCTTCTGGTAATATACGTGAAATAACACCCTTGTTACCATGACGTCCAGCCATCTTATCACCAACAGATATTTTTCTCTTTGTTGCAATATAGCAACGAATTACTTGATTTACTCCAGGAGCTAATTCATCTGAATTTTCCCTTGTAAATATTTTAACATCTACAATTGTTCCTGCTTCTCCATGTGGAACACGAAGTGAGTTATCTCTAACTTCTCTAGCTTTTTCTCCAAATATTGCACGAAGTAATCTTTCTTCTGCTGTTAGTTCTGTTTCTCCTTTTGGAGTAACCTTACCAACTAATATATCTCCTGGTCTTACTTCAGCACCTATACGAATTATACCGTTTTCGTCTAAGTCTTTTAAGCTGTCGTCTCCAACATTTGGTATATCTCTAGTAATTTCTTCTGCTCCTAGTTTTGTTTCTCTACATTCACAGTCATATTCTTCAATATGAATTGATGTATATACATCTTCTTTTACTAATCTTTCACTAATTAAAACAGCATCCTCGTAGTTATAACCTTCCCAAGTTGTGAAAGCTATTAAAACATTTTTACCAAGTGCCATTTCACCATTTTTAGTAGCTGGTCCATCGGCAATTAGTTCTCCTGCTTTAACTTTTTCTCCAGTGCTTACAACTGGTCTTTGATTTATACATGTTCCACCATTTGTTCTTTTGAATTTTCTTAAATGGTAAACATCTAATTCGTCTTTTTTATTTCTAATTTGAATTTCGTCACCAGTTACTTTTTCAACTATACCGTCATTTTTAGCCATTACTGTAATTCCAGAATCTTTTGCTGCTCTATATTCAATACCTGTACCAACTATTGGTGATTCTGTTGTAAGTAGTGGAACTGCTTGACGTTGCATGTTTGAACCCATTAGAGAACGTTTTGCGTCGTCATGCTCTAAGAATGGAATCATAGCTGCTGCAACTGATACTAATTGTTTTGGTGATACGTCTACAAAATCAACTTGGTCTTTATCAACCATTGTAATGTCTGCTCTATGACGTACACGAATTCTATCATTTACAAATTTTCCTTCTTCGTCAACTGGTTCAGAGGCTTGAGCAATAATGTATTTATCCTCTTCGTCTGCTGGCATATATACAACTTCATCAGTTACTTTGCCTGTTTCATGGTCTACTTTTCTATATGGTGTTTCAATAAATCCATATTCGTTTATAATAGCAAATGATGAAAGCGCTGATATAAGTCCTACGTTTGGTCCTTCTGGTGATTCAATAGGACATAATCTTCCATAGTGTGTATAGTGAATATCACGAACCTCAAATCCTGCTCTCTCACGAGATAGACCACCAGGTCCTAATGCAGAAATTCTTCTCTTATGGCTTAATTCTGAAAGTGGATTTGTTTGATCCATAAATTGTGATAATTGTGAACTTCCAAAGAATTCCCTAATTGCAGAAGTTATTGGTTTTGTATTAATTAAAGTTTGTGGAGTAACTATATCTAAGTCTTGAATTGTCATTCTTTCACGTACTACTCTTTCAAGTCTTGTTAAACCAATTCTAAATTGATTTTGTAATAACTCTCCAACACAACGAATACGACGATTTCCTAAATGGTCAATATCATCAACATTTCCTAAACCATGTTCTAAGTTTAATAAATAGCTTATTGAAGCAATAATATCTTCGTTTGTAACATGTTTTGGAATTAATTCGTCTATTCTTTCTTTAATAACATCATGTAATTCTTTTTCTTCTGTAGTGTCAATTATTGATTTTAATACTATGTAATTTACCATTTCTTTGATATGTAAGTCACTCAAATCAACATTTGGAAGTACACTGTGGATATTAACTGTACCATTACCAATAATTCTTACTGGTTTGTCTTCAACTTTTACATCAACAACATTGATTCCACTGTTTTGAATTGCAATTGCTGTATCTTCAGAAATACTGTTATCTTTTTCTACTAATACTTCTCCTGTTTCTGGATCAATAATATCGTTATAAGCTATTCTTCCTGTAATTCTTGTTGCCAAGCTTAATTTTTTATTAAATTTGAATCTTCCTACTTTTGCTAGGTCATATCTTCTATCATCAAAGAATAAACCATTAAATAAGTTTCTTGCAGCATCAGTTGTTGGAAGTTCGCCTGGTCTTAATTTTTTGTATATTTCAACTAAAGCTTCTTCTTGTGTTTTAATTGGGTCTTTTGCTAGAGTTTCCTTTATTTTGTTTTCATCCCCAAATAATTGTGTAATTTGTTCATCTGTTACAATTCCTAATGCTCTTAAAAGTGTTGTAACAGGTATTTTTCTAGTTCTATCAACTCTAGCCCAAAATACATCATTTCCATCAGTTTCATATTCTATCCATGCACCACGAATAGGCATAACAGTAGATGTGTAAATTCTTCTACCCGTTTTGCTATCAAAATCTTGTGCATAGTAGCAACCTGGTGAACGAACTAATTGGCTTACTACAACTCTTTCTGCACCGTTGATTACGAAAGTACCACTATCTGTCATAAGTGGGAAATCACCAAGATAAATTTCTTGTTCTTTGATTTCACCTGTTTCACGATTGATAAGTCTTACTTTTACATGTAATCTTGTAGCATAAGTTGCATCACGTTCTTTGGCTTCTTCTAATGTGTATTTTGTTTTCTCTTCCATGTAGTAGTCTAAGAATTCAAGTACAAGGTTTCCAGAATAATCAACTATTGGAGATACATCTCTAAGTACTTCTCCTAAGCCTTCTTCGATAAACCAATTGTATGAGTCTTTTTGAACTTGAATTAAGTTTGGCATTTCGATTGAATCGCCGATTTTTGCAAAAGTTTTACGAGAACATTTCTCGTGTTTAATTTCTTTTAACAAAAGAATCACTCCTTAAAAAAATTTAAGCAGAAATTAAAATATATGATTTTAATAAAAAGTCCTTCTTGTTTCTATAATTAGTTTACAAATCAGCATATTTTTCTGCTCTCTAAATACCCTTTCCGTAAGTAATTATAGGTCAATTCCTCTTTTTATTAAATTAACATAATCTATAGATAAAAGACAACAAAAATACGGTTGACATTTTTGTCAACTGTTTAATTTGCTGTTTATTTGGTAAAATTTATTTTTATATTAATCATTACATCCACCTTAAATGTAGACTAGTAACGCTTAATAAAAGCATACCTATTTTAGTATAACACCTGTTGTACTTGCTGTCAACGATTTTGGTAAAAATTTCTTAATTTTTATAAGGTATTATAGACAAATGATATTTAATATAGTACAATATTTGCATTGTTAATAGAAATGAGGTTAATTATATGTCTATAATTTTAAAATATTTGATTACATTTTTTGTAGGTATGGTGCCTATTTTAGAGTTAAGAGGTGCTATTCCAATAGGCGTTGGGCTTGGTCTTTCATATTTTGAAGCTTTTATTTGTAGCTTTATCGGAAATATTATACCTATATATTTTATTGTTAAGTATATTAGACCTTTATTTGATTTTTTTGGAAGATGGAAACCTTTTAAGGTTATCATAGATTGGGCCACTGAAAGAGCTACAAGAAAAATTGAAGAAAGTGAAAAATTACAAAATTACACAGCTTTAGGTTTATTTTTATTTGTAGCTGTTCCTTTACCTGGAACTGGTGCATGGGTTGGTTCTTTAATTGCTAACTTTTTAAATTTACCACCTAAAAAAGCTATCCCACCTATTGTAGCTGGTGTTCTTGTTGCTGGTATTATTGTTTTAGCAGTAACTGCTGCCGCTAATGGGGGTATTCAGTATTTATTTAATCACGTTAATTAAGAAAAATGTTAATGGTGACGGCAAGCCGTCACCATTAACATTTTTAATTTACTAACATTTCAAATCCTATTGTTACCTTGAACAAATCTCCATCTAAGTAAATATGAAATTTTCCTCCTTGAAGTTCTGTTAAGCTAGATGCTATTGAAAGTCCTAATCCGCTTCCTTCTGTATTTCTAGAAGTTTCTCCTCTTACAAATCTTTGCATCAATTCATCTGCTGATATATTAAGCTCTTGTTTCGATATATTTTTCATTTGTATTACAACTGTATGTTGGTTTTTCACCACATCTAAATATACTCTTGTATTTTCCATAGCATATTTAGCAACATTTGAATAAACATTTTCTAATATCCTACACATATATCTTCCATCTGCTTTTATATATACATCTTGTTCCGGGAATGTTGTTATTTCCTCTAAGTTTCTTTCCTTAAACCTATCTTCAAATTCTCCAGACACTTGTTGCACAAGTTCTTTGACATTTAATTTCTCTTTATTTAATTTTATATTTCCAGAAGATGCTTTTGAAGCTTCTACTAAATCTTCTGTTAGTTTTTTTAATCTTTGAGATTTATTATCTAATATCATTAAATACTCAGTTGCCTTTTCATTAGGCATTTTTTCTTTTTTTAATAAATCTACATAGTTAATAATTGATGTAAGTGGTGTTTTTATATCATGTGACACATTGGTTATAAGCTCTGTTTTAAGCCTTTCACTCTTTAAGCTTTGTTCAATTGCATTTGATAAACCTCCAGCAATATCATCAATATATACTGCCATTTGTTTTAAAACTCCTTTTAATTCATTTGGATTTAACTCAATATTGGTATCTCCGTCATATATACTTTTTAAAGCCATTTGAATTTTATTAAGTTCTTCCACTTTTTTGCATAATACATAAAATGTGGTTATTCCAAGTGCTGCTAACATCACTACCTGAAACAAGTTCTTGTTACTAGTAGAGTTTGGTATTGCTAATGTTATAAAAAATCCTATAATGCAAAATCCCCAATAATATATAAATAGTTTTGTCATTATTTTGCGGTTATCTATCATTTTCTTAATTACTTTATAAATAGCATATATTAAAGTGGTTTTCCATAACATTTTTGCTTTTATTCTTTTTACTATAGTTTCTAATAATACTATCATATTTACATATAATACCGCTATTCCACAACTTATTAGTAACATATTCATTGAAATATTAGATATGCTCCAACCGAAAACTGTAAGTGTAAATCCTCCCCAAAATATCCCAAAACTCAAAATTAATACAATTTCTAGCTTCCAGTTGTCAAACCAATTTAATTTGACTATGTCACCATTTTTTTCTTTTCCAATTCCATTTATTATAATTGCTACTAAAATAACCAGAAGTGCAATTGATATTGGAATAAAAAACGGAGTTGCACCTTTTGTAGTATCTGCAAATCCCTTTGCTATTTGTATACCATAATATTCATTACCTGTTTCAGTAATTTTTTCATCTATAATTGCTGTTCCTAATGTTGCTAGCACTAGAAGTAATGCAAATATTGGTACTAAAACATAGGCTACATTTTTAGCAATTTTTGACCCATTCATTTTTTACCTCCTATTTTTCTAGATTTTCTATTTTATATCCTATTCCCCAAATTACCTTTAAATATTTAGGTTCTCTTGGGTTTATTTCTATCTTTTCTCTTATGTGTCTAATATGTACTGCTATAATATTTTCTGCACCATAACATTCGTCTTCCCACACATTTTGGTAAATTTGTTCAATTGAATACACTATTCCTTTATTTTTAGTTAAAAATTTTAAAATGTTATATTCTGTTGGAGTTAATTTCACGTCTTTTCCTTCAATTGTTACTTGTTTTGTATCATCATTTATTACTAATTCTCCTGACCAGTATGTATTTCCTTCTTGCTGTTTATCTGCAATTGAGCCTAAGTGTGTATATCTACGAATTTGTGAATTTACTCTTGCAATTAGTTCTAATGGATTAAATGGTTTTGTTATATAATCATCTGCTCCATTATTTAGCCCTGTAATTTTGTCATAGTCTTCTGATTTTGCAGAAAGCATTATTATTGGAATTGATTTATCTTTTCTAATTAAATTAGCTGTACTAATTCCATCAAGTTTTGGCATCATTATATCTAATAAAATCAAATGAATATTATCATTTTTTTCTACTATTTTTAATGCTTCCATTCCATCATATGCTTTTAATATGTTGTAACCTTCTTTGCTCAAATATATTTCTATTGCATTTACAATTTCTTTATCATCATCCACTACTAGAATATTGTACATAATTTTTCCCCTTTTTAATTATTACGTATAAATTATACCACAAATTTATTAAGAAAAAAGTAGTTAATTTATTAAGTTATTCTTAAGTGTAGTATTATGTAGATTGATTTTTGGAAAAATTTGTGTTATAATTATTTTGTAATTATTTATTATTCCCTTAGTTATGCCTAATTGGTCAGGTTAGGTTTTACATACATTAATATTTTAGAAGGGAGCAATGAAAATGCAAAAGAATAGCTTTCGTTCGTTTATTTTTGCTACAATTTGTGTGGCATCAGTCACCATAGTCACAATATTCTTTTTCAAAGCATTTTCAACAATTGTTCAGCCCCAAAATTTTATCGCAACTTTTGGAGAAGTAGTTGCCAGCTTCTTAGTGAGTTGCACTATTACTTTTGTTGTGATATTTCTGACTGACATTTTAAAACACTGACCAAAAACCAGCACTTTAATTAGTGCTGGTTTTATAATTTATATATTCTTCAATTAATAATTTAATAACTGTGGCAACTGGTACTGCTAAAAACATTCCCAATACTCCAAAATATGCTCCACCTATTGTTACTGCAAATATTACTAAAAGTGGGCTTATAGATAATGAGCTTCCTAAAATTTTAGGATTTATAATATTTGCATCGATTTGTTGTAATACTATTACAACTATTGCCATAATAATTGCTTGCCCTATACCTCCTGTAAATATAGTAATAAGTATAGCTACTGCTACTGCAATGATAGCTCCAAAGTATGGTATCAAGTTAAATAATCCTATCATAAAGCCTAACAGTACTGCATATTTCACTCCAATTATCGACATAGCAATTGCAGTTAATATTCCTACTACTATTGCATCTAACACTTGACCTGCTATAAAGCTGAAAAATACTTCATTTGATTTATTAAAATATTTTCCTATCATTTTATAAGTTTCCGGTTTAAATATAGCTGATGCCAATTTTCTCAAAAAGTCTAAAATTCTTCTTCTTTCTGCTAATAAGTATACTGAAACTATAAATGAAACAAATACATCAAATATGCTATTTACAATATTTATTGCTCCTTTTGCATATTCGGTTAGCTTTTCTATATTTATATATTGTTTAAAATCAATTTCACTTATTCCTTTTATAGCATTTAAAACCGCTTCACTCTTTAGTACTGAATCCTCTGGTAATTCATTTATAGTATTCATTGTGTTATTATAATAATTTCCAAAGTTAGTAACTAAGTCTACAATACTTTTTGATATTGCTGGTATTACAAAGTTTAGTGCTAGTATAATTAGCAATACTGCTATAATATATACTGTTATAATCGATAATACTCTTGCTCTTTTTGAAATAGGTTTTACCTTCTTATACCAACTTTCAACTTTTCTACATGGAATGTAAAATAAATATGCTATAAGCAGACCTGCAATAAATGGCATTAAAATATTTAATAGCTTTGCCAACCAAGCTGTTATAGGTCCGAAATTGTCTAGTAATTTATATACTGCAATAATAGCCACTCCTAGGCTAAACCAATATAGCCATTTTAAGCTTTTCTTTTTTTCTTCCATTTTTACCTCCTACAACTCTATTCCAACAGGACAATGATCACTGCCCATAACATCTGAATAAATTCTTGCTTCTTTTACTTCTTTTTCGATTGATTGTGATACTATAAAGTAGTCTATTCTCCAGCCTGCATTATTAGCTCTTGCATTAAACATATATGACCACCAAGTATAACAATTCTCTTTTGTAGGATATAAATATCTAAAAGTATCTGTAAAACCGGCATCTAATAATTCTGTCATTTTTCCTCTTTCTTCATCTGTAAATCCTGCATTATGCCTATTAGTTTTTGGATTTTTTAAGTCTATTTCTTCATGTGCTACATTTAAATCTCCACACAAAATTACTGGCTTTGTTTCATTTAGTTTTAATAAGTAGTTCTTAATTTCATCTTCCCATGTCATTCTATATTCTAATCTTTCTAGTTCTCTTTTGGAATTCGGAGTATAGCAATTTACTAAATAAAATTTTTCAAACTCTAGTGTTATTATTCTTCCTTCTTGGTCATGTTCTTCTATTCCTATTCCATATGTAACATTAAGTGGCTTTTGTTTTGTAAATACTGCTGTGCCTGAATATCCTTTTCTTATAGCACTATTCCAATAACAATTATATTTACTAAATAAGCTTTTTATTTCATCATCTATTTGGTCTTGTTGCATTTTTGTTTCTTGTATACAAAATATATCTGCATCTTCCTTCTCAAAAAATTCTTTAAAGCCTTTTTTAATAACTGCTCTCAAACCATTTACATTCCATGAAATTAATTTCATATTTCTTCTCTCCTTGTGCAAATAATATACCATAAAACTTCCACTAATTCAAGTAGGGTGGCTGAAGGCAATAAAAAAGTTCCTATTTTTTAGGAACTCTTTTTATATTACATTGCATTGAAGTATACGTTACCACCAATGTTTACACCACTTGCATATCCTGATGATCTAAATGATAAGTAGTTATGGTTTCTTTTACCATTTAAGGCATCTATAACTGCTTGTTTTACATATGATGGATAATTTCCGTTTAATCTTCTTCTCCAGTGATTGTCTATTGAGTAACAGAATTGACCTCTTGCTTTATATTGGCTTAATGGGTCTGTTCCATTATATCTCCATCTTCTACTTTCTGCTCTGTTTGCTGCACATGTTATAACAGCTAAGGCAGCATTATAACTTGAACAAGCCTCTTGTGCTGTAATAGCACATAATAAGTCAAGTTCTGCTTCTGAATAAGTCCATTTACCACCATATCTAGTAGTTGTGCCACCTCTTGATGTAACCTGCTTATTTCTTACTTCTACTATTTTGTTCACTGGTTTCTTAATTATTTTTGAAGAAATTTCTTTTTTCTCAATTTCAACATCATTTTGATATTTTACTTTATAAGTAACTTCTTTTATACCATTTACACCATATTGTATAATTTGGTTTTGTTTTGAACCCGAACCTGATGCTTTATTTTTTGTAACTGTTTCGAAAGGTATTTTTACTTTTTCAACTACTATTTTTTCAATAATAGTATCATAATTTTTTAATACTTCTTCCATTGTAATAGTTTCTGATGTTTCTATAACTTCAGGGGCTTCAATTTCTTCATCTGTAATTTTAGAAATTTTAATTGTATTATTATCTGATAACTCTGATTCTAAATCAGGTGATACCTTTTCATCTTCAAGTAATATAATATGATTGTCATCTAATATATCTGCTATTTTGGTTTTGCTAGTTAATACATTCATTTCGTAACCACTAGCTAAAATAATTTTAACATTATTTAATTTTACGTTTCCAGCTACTACTGCAGCTGTCATTATAAAAACAAATAAGATGCTAATACAAATTATTTTTTTCAGCGATATCGATGCTTTATCATCACTTTTCATTTTTAATTTGTTCCCTCCTTTAAAAGCAACATCTATATTATACCATTTTAAACAAATATTGTCAAATTTTATGCCGTTTTGTGTACTTCCCTAGGCTCTAGGGATTTATTTTTTTGTCATCTTTGTAATATTCTTCATGTCTTTACATATACTATATTATATGCGTGCTTGTACACAAATATGATTTATTTTTTTCTATTTTTTATTGTATATTATTTTAATATATGTTATTATTATTTCATAATATTAGTATAAAGGAGTGAAATTTATGTTGTGGATTATTTTAATAATCGTTGTTCTTTTAATATTATTTATTATTTCTGTATATAATAGTTTAGTAACATTAAGACAACGCGTAAAAAATGCTTTTGGACAAATGGATGTGCAATTACAAAGAAGATTTGATTTAATTCCTAATTTAGTTGAAACTGTTAAAGGTTATATGACTCATGAGAGTGATACTTTAGCTAAAGTAACTGAATTACGTACTGCTTGGGCTGGTGCTAAAACAGTTGATGAAAAAGCTAAATTAGATAATGAATTATCTAATACTTTAAAAACCATTATGGCTGTTGCTGAAGCTTATCCAGATTTAAAAGCAAACCAAAATTTTGAAAGCTTGCAAAATGAATTAACAGAAACAGAGGATAAAATCTCTTATTCTAGACAATTCTACAATGACACTGTTACAAGATATAACACAAAATTAGAATTGTTCCCATCAAACATTATTGCTGGTATGTTCCACTTTACAGCTGAAAGTTTATTTGAAGTTGATAGTGCAGAAGCTAGAAAAAATGTTAAAGTTGATTTTAATAAATAATTTTTAAACACCAATTGAAATATCAATTGGTGTTTATTTTTAATATATTTTTTGTATTTTCGTAAGTAATTTTAGCTACCTCTTCCATTGACATTTGTTTTACATCTGCTATTTTTTGAAGTGTATATATTAAGTTTGAAGAATCATTTCTAGTTCCACGTTTTGGTTCTGGTGCTAAATATGGGCTGTCTGTCTCTACTAAAATTCTATCTAATGGCACTAAACTTATTGCTTCCGTAGCATTTTTAGAGTTCTTAAAGGTTATTGGTCCTGCAAAAGAAATATAAAATCCTAATTTTAATCCCTCTCTAATTAGGTCCAAATTTAATGGGCAACAATGAAATATGCCTTTGTTTACAACTGTAATTTGATTTTTTAATATATCTATTGTGTCTGATATTGCCTCTCTAGTGTGTATTACTATTGGTAATTCAAGCTCATTTGCAATTTCTATTTGTTTTATAAATGCTGATTTTTGATTTTGTTTGTTTTCCTTATTCCAATAATAATCTAAACCAATTTCTCCAATTGCTACAACTTTTTCGTTTTTAGCCAATTTTTTTATTTCTTTTAATTGTTCATTTAATACTTCTTCAAAGAAAAATTCTTTTACATCTGTATTTTCATTTTCAAATGTTGGTATGTCATTTGGCGAAATTCCTGCTGTTGCGTATATATATCTATGTTCATTTGCAATTTTTATTGCTTGTCTTGAAGATTCCACACTATATCCTGCGCATATTAAATTTTTAACTCCTGCATCTAGAACCTTTTGTAGAGTTTCTTCTCTATCTAATTCAAATTTTTCATCATTATAATGTGCATGTGAATCAAAGATTTGCATATTTCCCTCCTAATTATATATAGCGATAGTAATACTACTACCGCCTTAATTATTACTTAAATATTATACTAAAAGAGGCAATTGCATAATTTTTGATATGTGATAAACTTAAATCCATTGATTCAATATTCTGAATGTTCAATGCTTCTAGATTTACCCTTGGTTTACCTTTTTCAGTATTTGTAATTTCTATTTTATTTAAAATATCGTCTTCATTTGGAGATATAACTTCCGAAATTGCTTTATACACAGCCTCTTTCGCCGCAAACCTAACTGCATAATGTTGGTATATCATTTTTCCAGTATTACCACAATAATCGATTTCCTTTTGAGTATAAACCTTATGCAAAAATGCTTCTCTCTGGCTTTCTATTGCCTCTTGTATTCTATCAACTTCTATTATATCTACTCCTGTTTTTATAATCATTTTGTACTCCTATTATCCGCCCATTTTAAACAATAATTTAATTATTCCAATTATAATTATAAATCCTATAATTACAATCAGCCAATTATTGTGTTTGTTTGTTTTGTTAACTTCATAATCTTTATACAGTAAATCATATTTTGATTTTAACCTTATGAATGTTTCATCTAAGTTTAATTCCTTTCTATAATATTTATCTAATACAGTTCCTGTTAAATTATTGGTTATTTCATAAATCCAATCTGCTTTTGCAAAAGTTATAAATCTAGACTTTATATTTTCAAAATTTTTAGCCTGTTTTATTTCATAATTCAATTTGTTTAAATATACTTTTTGATGTAAGTAATATATAAAATGATAAAGTTGTGAATTTTCGTATTCAAATAAAAGTTCATTATAATTTTGTATATTTGCTTCTGATGTAAGTAGCACAGTAGAATTATTAGCAAAACCATAATACAAATATTTTTCTTTGTACACACTATCTCTTTGATATGTTACATCACTTACTTGCTCATTCGCTGGTTTTATACTACGATATTTTTCAAATTCTTTTTCTAAATTTAACATATCTGTAGTTTCATTCCAAGATTCCTGATCTAAGCAAGTATATGAATATGTAATCAATCTATCAGTATCTAAATTTATTTTTCTTGCTTCTATATTTTTACCAGTTAATTGTCCTAAAAATTCAGAAAATCTTTGCATATTATCAAATTTTTGTGTTTGTATTTTTATATTGTCATATTCTTTTGGATGTCCTATTTTTGATTGGATATCTCTAAATTTATAATTAAAATTTAAAACATCTGCAAATTCAACTCCTGTATCTAGTACAGTTTTCATAAGTAAAAAACATATTCCCGTATTAAAGCATACTATTTCAATCTTATTTATATCAAAGAAAATACCATTTTTCTCTCCTATTTTAGCCGGTATATCTTTATCCAAAACGTATTCAAAAACATTGCAATACTTTTTACTAAGTACTGTTGCTTTCATATTCAAGTCCATTGTTTCGTAGTCTCTAAGTCCTTGTCCATTCATATTTAATGACCAAAACATTTTGCTTTTAAGTTCTGGTAAAAAATATGCATCAATTCTAGTATCTTTTTGTGGTTCAAATATTTTTAGCATACACTTCTTGTTTTTTAATAGTTTATATAGATAATTTCTATAATTATTTTCTTCAATTAAATATGGATAAATAAAGTATGTATATTGATATTTTGTCTTTAGTCCCATTATTTTCTCCTCTTATTTATCTGTATAGTAATTTAAATTTAAATCTTCTCCTAAATGCCATTTTCCAATAAATTCAATTATAGGGTTATTCTCTAACTGATATGCTGGTGTAATTACAACTTTACCTTTTTGATTTACACAACCCCACATACCGTTTTTCTTAACACTTGCATAACCATATTCATTTTGTTCTCTAGCATCATCATAAATATAGTCAACTACTACTATTCCATTTTTATTAACAAATCCATATTTTCCATCTTTTTTGTCTAAGAATATAGTATTAGTTGTTAACACTTCTTTATTAGTTTTTTCTTCAAATTTAAAGTTATAATATTTATATTCGTTATCTACTCTAACTCTCATATATCCATTATCAATATTTATTTCTGTTAGAATTCCTACTAACTTAGTTATTAGTGAATTATCCATAAATTCAGTATTTACTTCATTTGGCTTTGTACCTTCTAAAAATCCTGCATCTGCTCTATAAATTAAGCTTTCATATGTTGGGTCAATTAGTTCTTCACCTTCTAAGTTTACAACACCATACTTGTTTCCTGACTTAAAAATATATTTGTCATCAAATAAATATTTGACCTCTTGATATTTTGTTGCAATTTTAGTATCTCCACTTAAGGTTACAACACCATATTTTCCATTGTTTTTTATAACAACATTTTCACCATTTATAGAAACTACGTCATCAAATTTTCCTTTTAAATATGTGTTTCCTTCAGTATCTATAACTTGCCATTTACCTGATTCTTTTACTACATATTTTCCGTTTCCGCCTAAAGCTTTAATATCTTGATATTTAACTTCTACATCTGTAGATTTGTTATGATTTATAACTCCCATTTTTTTATCAGAATCAGTTACTATATATCCATCTTCGTATTTATCTGAAACTGGTGCAATTTTAGTATATGTATTTTCTATTATAGTTGCTCCTATGTTATCTACTAATCCGAACTTTCCATCTTTTTTAGTTATCAAACTACTTTTTACGCCTTTTAAAGTTGTGATTTCATCATATTCACATTTTAGCAATTCTTTTCCTTTAAAGTCTACTAGTCCAAATTTTCCATCTTTTGAAGCTAGTAATACATCATTTTCATACCATATGTTATTTTCATTATCATAATTTTCTAAAGCTGTGATTGAATCATATCCTTTTATGATTTCTTCATTTTTTGCATTTACAACTTTTGTTTTATATGTATTTTTTGAATAGTCTACATCATATGTGCATATAAATATAGCTTTGCTATTGTCTGGAATAATAATTGCTTCATCGTATTGAGGCTTTATAACAGTTTCTCCTTTTGAATTTATTACTCCCCATTTGTTGTTTGTATATACTGCAAAATAACGATTTGGAATAGTCTTCTCTTCTGATTTACTTCCTCCTGTAAATACCTTTACTATTCCTGTAATCGCCATAATTATAACAGCAAGAACAATAACAGCAGCTATTACCTTTTTAATATTTAGCTTTGGTTTTTGTGAATTATATCTTTTTCCTGATGACATTTTTCACTTTCCTCCTTAAGACCATACAAAAAAATATAGTACGGCTAATTTTATAGCTATACTATATCACATTTTTATATATAATTACAAGATTTTTGTCGTTTTTGGTACTATTTTTTATTTATTTTAGCAACTATTACTGTCATATCATCTTTTTTCATTCCGAATTCATTGTCAATTGCTTCATTTAACACCATATTTGCTATTTGTTGTGCATCATCTGTGTTTATATCTTCTAACAAATATTTTACCCATAATTCTTTATTTATATATTCTGTATTAGCATCTATAATTCCGTCTGTACACATTACTAAAATGTCGCCATCTTCTAAGTCATAATCATATACTATTAAATCACTTTTTTCCACAATTCCTGCTGGAAGTGTAAGAGATTTTAGTAATTGTACTTCTTTATTTCTTTTTACAAAAGTTGGACATGCTCCATTTTTTATAAACTCCATATTTCCTACAAATAAGTCTAATATTTGTATGTCTAAAGTTGTATACATATCCTCTTTAGTATTTGCTATTAAGCTTGAGTTTATCAATTTTATAGAAGTTTCTTTGTCAAAACCTGCTTTTAATAGTTTTGCTAACATATTTATAGCAATTTTGCTACTTTGGTTAGCCTCTTCTCCTGAACCCATTCCATCACTAATTGCTAATAAGTATTTTCCGTCTTCTAGCTTTGTTGCTATATTGCTATCTCCAGATACTTTCGAACCTTCTTTAGTTGATGTAGCTACTCCTACTTGTAATTTATATTTATCTTCTGAATAATATGTAAATTTGCAAGTGTTTAATTGTTCTCTTAAGCTACAATTTTGTGCTTGTATTACAAATTTAGTTTGTAATACTTTTTCTAGTATTTTAGCAATTTTTTTAATATTGCATTTTTTACCTTCTATGTCATCACAGTTCGGAGTAAATACCTCTACAAAATACCTTCCTGAGACATTTTGTTTTATTTTTATATTGTCTATTTCTATTTCTTTTTGTTTTAACAAATTTAGTATTTCTTGTTTTTGAGTTTCAAATGGTTCTGCTTTTTCTTGTTTTATATCTTCTGCCATTTGTGATATTGCTTCTGATACACCTTCTAATTGAGAAGATACATTTTTCTTGTTTTCTTGCATCTTCATTTTCCATATAAAATTAACTCTACTAACTCTATATGCTGAGTTTATTGCTTTAATCATTTTTGATACATCATTTTCTGCTGTAGTACCATTTTGTCTAAAGCCTACAATGTACAAATTATGTTGTTCGAAAATATTAGCTAATTCTTTTTCTGTAATTATGTCATTTTTTAATAAATGTTTAAAGATTTCGTCTACAATGCCACAGTTATTCTGCGATATATCTTCATATAATAAGTTGTTTTCTAGTTCTGATATATTTACATCCAATTCTTCTCTAAATATTTGCTCATTTGATAGTTCTTGTTCTTTTAAATCTTTTTCTTCTAATACTGTGCTTGCCGCTTCTTCATAGCTTTTAGCTAAATCTGCTATTGTTTGTGACATACTATTTAGTTTAAATACTGTGTCTTCATTTTCTGTTAATGCTCTTGTTGTAGTTTCAGGAAGTAACTTGTCTTTTCCGATCAAATCTTGAATGTCTATTTTAAACCTTTTTGGTACTGCTAATAAACCAAGTGATGCTATTAAAATTTCTTGTATCAATATTACTGGTACTGTGTTACCATTTGCTACATATGTTAATATTACATTTCCTAATATAAAGCCAACTATAACTCCTATTTTTCCAAGTTTGTAGAATATTCCTGCTATTAGCCCTGATATTGCATAAGAAGCAACCATAACTGGCTCATTTCCTGCAATTATACCAAGTACAGTCCCTATTGTTATACCACTTGTAGCACCAACCAGCATGCCATTTTTCCATCCTAATATTAAAACTAGTAAGATACTTAAGATATTACGTATGCTAAAGCCAAATACACTTAAATTGCCAAAAGCACAAAATGCAATTGCTAGTAAAAGACTGGTTCCCATAACCTCTTCAATTGAAAAAGCTCTTTGAGTGCCTATATCTTGTAGCATTGATATTGAATTTGTAAAAATCTTATAAAATACATAACTAGCTATCGCAAGCATTATGCTTGTTAATAAATCATATACATAAAAGTTATTAAAAAACATTGGCACTATTTGTACCAATAATACTGCTAAAAATAAATGTACTCCTAGTTTTTTTTGTTCATTCACATCCTCTTGTTCTTTTGGTCTTTTTATTAATACTAGTACAAAAAATACAAGTGTTGTTAAAAAATATATTAGTGTACTATTTGTACCAAAAGAAATAAATGTACCTACCAATGTTAATAAATATATAAAACCAATAGGCTTACGGTTACTCAACATTGACGCCAAAAAGCTTATAGCGAATGGGCTTATACTTAGCATAAGACTTTGACTACTAAATCCCACCATTGAAATCATAAATGATATTATATAAATAATAATATTTTGTATACTAAAAAGATTTGCTAATATCTGTTTAGCTGTTCCCTCATTGTTTTTATTATTAAACACTTTTTACCACCCCTACTTCTTTAATCTGCATATATTTTAGTACAAGCTGTTTAAAATGTTTGTCGTTTTTGGTATGCAAATAAAAAAAGTTTTCTATCTTTTTTGCTATCTTTAGTGTTTTTATTTGTTTTTTCTTTTTTATGTCTTATATTTTACATTATTTTTGTTGGTTTTTCAATATTTAGTATGTAAAAAGCAAAAAGAAATCCCATAAGGATTCCCTTATAGAATTTCTTTAGTTGATTATTTTTTTAGAACTTTTTTCTTAATGACTATTACTGCTCCTGCTATTAATGCTACTACCACAATTCCTAATCCAAAGTATAAGTACATTTGTCCAAATGGTGGCAATATTACTACTTCTTCTGCTTTTGCACTATCTATTTCTGTTGGTGCTTTTGTAGGGTCTTGGTTTCCTACTATTGAGAACGCCATTCTTCTTCCTACAGTATTTGATGTTTGTAATATTTCCGCTATATTTCCATAGGTCATATTATCTTGTGTGTTTTGTGATGTAATGGTTTGTGTTAATACTAATTCTTTTGTAACTGTTTCTCCTGGTTTTAATGCTTTATTCATTTTGTCTGTTGCAAGTATTGTATTATATTTACTTATTGATGTTCCTATACTTCCATTTACATTTCCTGTTGTAATTAAATCTTGAGCCTTTACTACTGACCAACCTTCGTTGTCTCCTTCTCTATATTGTAAATTATTTGGAATATAGTCTACAATTAAGTTTGCTGTTGTTGTTACCTTGTTTCCTTCACTTGCTCCTATTCCTTTATAGTAGAAGTCTTTTCCTGTATAATCTATTTCTCCTACGTTTTTTACTGTTAGTTTGTAACTTATTTGTATTGTCGCTCCATGCATTAGCTCTGAATCCATAGTTACTTGGATAAGTCCGTTTTTTCCACCTCTATATAGTGTGTTATTTATCATATCTTGTATGTCTGTTTTATATGAATAACGGTTATATTTTTCGTTTACCTTTTTGTTGTAGTAATCTTCATATTTTCCGTTTTTCATTTTACTCATTAGGTCATAATCTTTATGTTTTATCCAAGCTAAATTCGCTACCGCATCATTTGCCTCAAATAACACATTTCCATTTGCTAATGTTACTTTTACATTTGTTACCTGTTTGTTTAGTTCTAATTGTGCTTTTGGTCTTTCTGTTAGTCCAAAGTCAAGATTCTTAATTTCATATGTACCATTTATATCATTTCCATTTGCATAGTTTTCTTTTCCATTACTTGTTTTTTGAGTACTATCTCCTAAGGTTGTTTGTCTGTCATACTCTCCCTCGATTACTATTATTCCTGTTTCTGCTACTACTTGAGTATTTTTAATCAATTGAGCTATATATGTTTGGTTAGGGTTACTTGCATATGGTACTGCCAAAATTTCTGCATCATGATTTTTTGCTCCATTAGCAAGATATTTATTTACCGTTTCTCTACCTTGTAATGTTACATTTTGGTATACAGCTGTTGGTCTATTATTTATTCGCTGTCCAATTGATATTGTTTTGTCTTTCCAAATATCTCTTGCGTCAGACAAGTTTTTGCCAAAGGTATCTGCAGCTCTAATATTATAGTACTCATCTGCATATCCTGAAATTTCTTTTCCATTAATTTCTTTTTGATATACTGTTGATTTAAAGTCTTGACCATTATATGATACATTGTTTTTAGTTTGTACAGTAGGGAGATTATGTCCATACATAAATCTAACAATATAATTTCCAGGTACAAAGTTTGAAAATTTGTAAGCTCCGTTTGCATCAGTTGTTGTTGTTTGCCATAAGAATTCTTTTCCATCTTTCAACTTTTCAAGTAATTGTACTGTAACACCTTGTATCTTAATTTCGTTTGTTTGTCTTACTCCATCTCCTATGCTTGTTCCTGATACTTCTTTTGTTCTTTGGTCTTCCCAAACCGTTCCACTTATCTTTCTTTGTGAATTGTCGTCTATCTTTATTTGTAATCCTTTTGCACGGTCTGTATCATTCTCAAAGTTCTTTTCGTACTTATTGCCTGTTATATCAGATAGGCTTAAATTGCCCGGTGTTGAGTTGATATCTATTAAGCCTGCTGCATTATTACTTGTTTTCTTTACTCCATTTGGTAAATCTATGTTTCCTGTATAATATGTTTTATAGCCATTTATTTCGGCATAATTCATTTTGAATTCATTATCTTTATCTACAGTTATTGGGTTGTCTCCATCTTTATTTACTTTAAAGGTTAAATAGATATATGCTTGCTCTCCTACCGCTAATTTCTTGTCTGCTAATCCACTAATATATATAGCATTCATCTTTGTTGTAATATCTGATTTAGCTCCATACTTACTTGAAGTCTTTGTTGTTATTTTTCTCGTGTTTGGAATCTTTGACAAGTCGCCTGTTGCAATCATATTATAGTAGTCTTCTTTCTTTACAGCAATTTTTGTATTGTCATCTGCTGAATTGTCTTTGTACATTACCCATGATAGCTTAGGCATATATGTATAATCTTTATCATAATAATCTACTACTTCTGTTATTTGTCCTAACACATCTATAGATGAGTTTCTTACTGTTATTTTATATGTTACATATGCTTCTAAGTCACTTCCGCCATTAGTTCTTTCCCCTCTATAAGTGTAATCTGATCTGTAGATTCCATTTACATACATTCCGCCATAGTAATCAGCATAATTTCTCATTCTGTATTCAATTAACCAATATTCATCATTGTTTGCACGCTTATCATATTGATATATTTCAGTTTTTGAGTTGATTTTTGTTGCTGCATATAAAATATCTTTTCTTAAAGCTAAGTCAACTTCTTGTCTTCTTACAAGTCCTAAATCAATGAAAAATTGATCTGGATATAGTGGTTCATATGTTTTTCCGTTATATTTAACGGCATTTGTTGAAAATTTAGTTGCTCTTGCTTGTTTTCCAGTTGTATATTTTTGCTTTTCAGTTTTGTTTATAACAAATTGATTTTTTGAAGGATACAAATCTGGATTTAGTTTATTTTGTTGTGCTTGTGTGTATGCAACTATTTTACAATCATTAACAAAGTTTACTTTTTGTGCATCTCCACTGCTTACTTGTGCAGGATTTATTTTCTTTCCTTCTATTATATTTCCATTTTTGTCTATTGTATAGAAAGTATCTATATAATGTTGTGATTTGTCATAATAGTATTTTCCGTTTGCATCTAGTTTAAATCCCATTAGTTCATATTGTGAGTATGCTTTATTATATTTTCCATTTGATCTTTTATAGTTATTTGGATATGCTCCTATTTCTGCAAATCTATTATCAAATGCTGTTCTGTCTGTTGATGTTTCCGTTGCTTTTGATGTATTCTTCCAGTTGTTAGTTTTCTTGTATTCTGTAGGTATATATAATTGTCCATTGTATTCAAATGCAACATAATATTTTTTCATAGGGTCTAAGTTTGTAAATAAATAGCATCCATCACTGTCTGTACGTTTTTCTGCTATCTTATTGTTGTTTTTATCATATAAAATAACTCTTATGTTTTGAATTGGTTTATCTCCTGTTGTATTATTAAGTCCATCTGCCTTGTTCTCTTTTCCAACCAAAGCATCTTCCCATACATATCCACCTAGGTCCATTCTTATTTTTATTTTGCTTGTTATCGCTGTAGTTTTATATAATTTTCTTTCTCCATCCATTGATGAAAAGCCTTGTTGCTCTTGAGTTGTTAATTGATATGTTTGTATACATCCATTACATGAATATGTAACATCTTTAGTCTTTTTCACTGTTTGTCTACTAATTGTATAACCTGGGCAAGCTGACTTATAAGATATCATACAAACTCCACCATGTCTATCACATGTATGATATACCTTTACATCTTCCTCAACCTCATATTCTTCTTTTACAGTATGTGTGTGTGGATTATATGTGTGATCATCATGAGTTCCAGCTGCTCCACCAGTGCCATATCTAAGTCCAACATATTTTACATATTCCCCTGTTGCAATCATATATGTATATTCGGCATAAAGTTCAATGTCAGAAATTATTTGATTATTATCTGTTACTCCTTTATTTGGATCAGAAAATACTACTTGAAAGTTTTCTCCTGAGTCTGGATATGATTGAGGATTAGTATCTACATAATTGATACTATCAGGTGAAAAGTATCTAGGTGTTACTTCTTTATTATTTATAACAAACTTATTTATTGCTATATTTTTTACTTGTTGTCCTTTTTCATTATACCCAATTAAATACATATTTGATATTCCGCCAAAAGTTACATCTTCATATCTTCCATCTGTATAATTTACACTAAATGCTCCAACTGTATATCGTCCTGCAGTTTGGTCAATTTTTGTAAGTGTATTATTACTTGATGTAATGCTTATTTGCGCTCCATTTTGCGCAAGAGCATTTACAAATGCATCATAATTTCTTGCTTCTTTTTCATATCCTTTACCACTATAATCATTTTTATGATAATCACTTCCTATTTTAACAATTCCACCATCTAGTTTCATATTGCTCATTTGCCATACTGCAAATTGTTTTTCAAGTGTCCAGTCTGTACCATCTATTGTTACTATATATGATAATGCATTTGTCAGTGAACCAGTACTACTTTTTTGATAATATGGATATGTATGTCCTTCATCTGTTAAAGGTCCAAAACATCCACATTTTCTAGATCTCTTATATGTTTTAAGTAAATGGTCTATTTCTGACTTAGTTATTGATTGTACGAAGTCAAATCTCGCACCAGTATTAGTACAATAAATTGTATAACCAGGGTATTTAGGTAATACAGAATATTTGTTTTCACCTTTTTGGTTAGTATATTCATACCTTTTACATGACGGAATCATAAATTCTTGTCCATATGGTTTATCTAATAACGTAGCTTGTACTTTTGTATTACTAAATATGCAAATAAATGCTATGAATGCTATAAACATTATTACACTTATTTTTATAGTTTTACTTCTCATATTTTACCTCCTCTCTACACTTTTTTTAGAACCCTTTTCTTGATTTCAAATATTCCAAATCCAAGCAATGATATTATTACTAAAGGTAATATTATACAAATTGCAATTTGTGCACCTGTTACTATTCCTAAAACAATATCTGCTTTAGACATATCATCTTCTGTTTCTACTTTGTTAGCTGGTGTTGAGTCTATATCTTTTAGTCCTTGTTCATTATATGCTTCATATATTTCTGCTGTATTGTTTAAAACTCCTATACTGTCTTCTGTTATTTGTTTTACTAAGACCAATGTTAGTTCTTTTGTTTCTCCTGGATTTATAATTGTGTTTTCTAAGCTTGTATTATATACATTTCCATTATCTGATAAATACCAGTCTTTATTTAGTTCTGTATTAAATACTACTCCTTTTGGTAAATAATCTACTACTTTCTTAGCATAGCCTGCTACTGCTCCTTCATTTTTTACCACTATTTTATATTCTACAACTATACTACTCTTTCCTAAGTTTTTCTTTAAAACTTCTATCTTAGTAAGTTTTTCATTACTATAATCAAATATATCTGTTCCAGAGGTTGGGGTTGTTCTAGTAATCTTACTAATATATTTATCTAGTCTTAAATCAAATTTTTCTTGAACATATAATCCTATGTCAATATCTCTAAGATTTGAGTTTGAAATTTCAATTGTGTCTGTCATTCCTGCTATTGTTTTTTCTCCATTTAGAAGTACCTCTACATCAATTGCGTCCGAGTTAACTGATGCATCAACTCCTTCTTTTTGATATTCTGTAACACTGTATTTTGCAGCATCATATACAAATAATACAAAATATCTTCCTTTTTCTATATTGCTAAATTCATATTGTCCTTGGTCATTTGTTGTTGTTGATTTTGCTTGTTTTGTATCTTTATCTTTTACAATTACATTTGTAGATTTATTTACTAGTATTACTTTTACATTTGATAATAATTCTTCTTGGCTGTCTCTCATTCCATTTCTATTATTATCTATCCATGCTGTTCCAGTTATTTTATATGTACTTTCTGGAATTGTTGGGTCATCTACTTCACTTCCACTTTCATCATGTGCCTTTTGATAATATTCAATTATGTTTTCTACACTATTTGTCTCTGTTTCTGTAACATTATCTGCCTTCACAGTCATTTTATTACTTATTTTTTTGTCATTTTTATCTGGTAATAAATTAGCTGTTGCATATAAGTTAATATTTATGCTTTCTCCTGGGCTCATAGATAAAATATCTATTTGAATTTTATCTTCTATTAAATAATTTACTATTCCTTCTTTTCCATTATACATATATGTAGCTTTTTCAAAGTCTAATTCGGTTGGTAAAACATCTGTAATTACAATATTTTTTATATAAGATTCACCTTTATTAGTAAGTTTTAAATTATATACTACTTGCTCTTTTTCTTTTACATATTTAGGTGTTGATGTTAAGTTTGATACCTCTAACTTTACAATTTCAGTTCTGTATTCACTAACATTAGAATAATTTTCATCAGTCTCATCCGCTTTTGCTTTTGCCATTATAGAAATAGTTCCTTCAAATTCTTGTATTTCTGTTTCTAATTTAACTACTTTTTTATGTTCTAATGTTCCAACATTAACCGTAACAGTTCTTGTACTTTCATTGTAGCTTACCCCATCTGTTGTAGCATTGTCTTCTATAGGGTTATGATTTACTGTTGCTGATTTGAACATTACTCCTTGTGGTAATGGTATTGTTACTACTGTATTTTTTAATTCTGTATTTCCTGAAATATTCATTAAGTTAATAATATAATTTAAACTTTCTCCTTTTTTTAGTACTGTGTCTTCTACTGTATTTGAAATTAATTCTATTGCAATTTGTCCTTTTTCTAAATTAATTGTATATTCATTAGAATTTACTTTATTAGAGTTATCTGCTGTTAAATATACTGTATTATTTATTGCTTTAGGGAATTTTAAATATTCTGCTTTTTCCTCTTCAGTAATATTTTCCCCATTAAAAGCAGCTGCATAATTATCAAATTTCAAATAATAGTAGATTTCTTTTTCTTCGTTTTTAGCTATTGTTCCTAGATCAACAATCTTTTTACTACTATCATCTTGTTGGAAATAGTTTCCTGCTATAAGTTCAGTAAATGTAGCATATTTTGGTAATGGTATATTTATTTTTACATTTTTTGCTGTTAACTCACCACTATTTTTTACTATAGCTTTCATTCTTACTGTTTGTCCTTCTCTTACAGTTTCAACATCTGAAGATAATTGTACAGATAGTTCAGTCCCTTTTCCTGTTGTTAATTCTATAATAGGAGACGTTTTTGATTCTTGAATATTTCCTATTGAAGACATATTTGTATAATATATTTTATACATTTCATATATGCTATTATTATATGAAAGATTTTCTGGTAATTCTACATCATACGCAAACTCTATCATTTTAGTTTCATTAAGATCTTTTCCATATACTACCATATATGATTTTGCATTAACATTAAATGTAGTAGTCCATTCATTGCTAGTATCTGTCAAATCTTTATTAGCATTAGCCTTTATTGAATAATATATAGTGTAATCACTGGTTTCAATATTTTGTAATTGTATTGCTGTTTTTAAACTTGTATCAAATGTTGATCCTAAATTCTCATTTGTGTCTATATTAGTGCTTCCATTTGCAGGAATCCTTCCTAGTATAACAACATCTTTAATTGCGTTATTATAATTATTTATTATTTTTCCTGTAATTGTAATTGTTCTTTTTGCTGAATTTGTTGCAATTATTCCTGTTGCCCCTTCATCAGCTATAGTTAATATTTCCTTTCCCTGTGCATAATTAGAGATTCCATTTGCTGTAACAATTCCTTCAGGTGCAATAAAGTTTACTTTTTCCTCTACTGTTCCGTTGTTATTTTCTGACATCTCATTATTATTTTTATATTCCATTGTTATTTTATTAGTATTGGTTGGTGTCAATGTTTTAGTTGTTAAATCTACATTAATATCAATAACAGCTCCAACATATTGAGCATTTGTAGCATATTCTGTTTGTGTTCCTTCTAATTCCACATTTATTACTATTTGTCCATTTTCTGTTGCTGTTTTTGCACTTTTTATTTTTAAACCATCTCCCATTACTATGTCATAACTATTTAAATTGCATTTTTCAATATATGATGGTAATTTTATTTTAAATGTTGGATTTTTATATAGTGCTTTTGTTGTATCAGAGGTGTTTAATATTATTCTTATTCCTATATTTTTATTTTTTACTGCTGTTGTTAATTCTTTTTGGCTAATTCCAAATAATACTTCTGTTTTTGGTTCTGTTAATGTTATTTCTTTTGTTGTTTTTACATCTTCTTCATCTACTGTTGCTCTCATTCCTGTTGTTAGCTTTTTAAAGTTTTTCATTTGATTTGATGTATAATCTATATTTGTTTTTACTGCCTTTTCTACTTCAATTGTTAATATTCCTTCTGCTACTGGTTTGCTTGTAGTTATTAACAATTGATTGTTATTTTTTTCGCTTATATCTATAGTATACTTTTCTTCTGAAACTGTTGTATCTTTATCTATTGTTGCAATTTCTGTTCCATCTGAATTAGCTAACTTTATGCTTCCATCTTCTCCAAGAATTTTTTTGAATATATCCTTATTTATTTTTACTATTTTATTGTATGTATAATTGTTTCCTGCAACTGTTGTAGCATTTTTAGTATTCTCTTTTGTTAAAAATTGATCTATCTCTTGAGTAAATTCAATCTTATCTGTTAATTCCGCATTACATACTGTAGCATAGTAGTTTATATTATATGTTGTTTCATTTTTATTTTTTGCTTCATAGTTTGCATAAATTTGTCCTTTAGCCATTTCTGATATAGTTTTTATATCAAAGTCTATCATTTTTCCTTCTGTTGGCATTGACACAGTTGCGCCCTCACCTGCAGTATATGAGAATGATTTTTCTGCATTGTTTTTAACTATAGTTTTTTGTCCATTATATACTTCTATTTCTGATTTTGCACTTATTCCTACTTCTATTTTACCAGTATTGTTTATAACATAGTCATATGCTTCTTTTACATCAAAAATAAAGGTAACTAAATATCTATCTTTAACATTTTTTACCCATGAGATTTTGTCTTGTTTATTTTTAGTATTTATTGTTAAAACTCCTGTTGTAGAATCGTAATTATAATTACTTGAAGTGAAATTTGTACCGTTTACTTCACCATTTGTTGCTTCTGTACTTGTTGCAATTACATTGGCTGAAGTTGGTTTTATATTGTTTAATGTTGGAACTGTTACATCAATTTTGGTTGTTTTGATTGGTAACTTGCTATCTTTTATTTCGGCATCTATATAAAATTGCAATAGCACTCCATATTTTTCTCCAATGTGGTATGGAATTTTTTTAGTTACATCTGTTTTTAATATTCCTTCTGTTCCTTCTGTTCCATCCCATAATAATTTATTTACAACTTGTTTTGAAATCTCGTTCGATTTTCCATTTGCATCTATATATGTAGCTGTGAAATTTGTTTTTGTCTCTTTTTCAAAATTATCTAATGTAACTTCATCTTCATTAAGTACTTTTACTGGAATTTCTAGTGTTAGGTCTGTTCCATTATTTAATTTGTTTAAAGTTATTTTATTTTCACTAATGCTTTGAATATTTTCGTTATTCACTTCTCCTGCTATTTTAAAGTTTACATCTGAAAAACTGATTACCGGATTTTCCAAGTAACCTGCATTTTTTACTTTGATGTTAACAAATAGCTTTGTTGTATTTGCAAGTTTTTCTGTTTTACTATGAACTCCTCCCTCAAAGTATGAATTAAATTCTACATTTTCATTTTGAGTAGTTGTTTTTTGATTAGATAGTTCACTTTCTGATAATGCATAACTTATTCCATATTCTCCAATTATAGATAAATTGGCACTTATCATACAGGTAAGTAGTACTGTTGCGATAATCTTTTTTAATGTTTTATTCATAGCTTCCTCCTTAAAATTATAAATCTCATATTATATTATACGACATTTTTGCTCATTTTTCAATGCTTTTTAAGCCTCAAAGTTACTTTTTTTACATTTTGTTCTTATATTTTTAATTACTCATATATATTTTATCATTTTTATGACTTTTTTCAACAGCAAATCTTTGGTAATAGTGGTAAATATAGGTTTTTTATTTACGGAACTACAATTAACGTGCCCAATATTAAATTTATATTACATTAGTCACTATTTTAGTTTTCTTACATATAATATTATAGTTTTAAGAACATATATTATATTGAGGTGATTGTATGGATAATAAGATGGATGTGGCACAACTTATGAATATGCTTTCTAAAATGGATAAAAAAGAGTTGGACGCAAATCTTTCTAAAGTCAGTAAAATGCTTAATTCTAAGGATGCAGACAATATTATAAATCAAATTAGAAAAAATAATAATATTTAAGGAGAATGGTTATGAGTGAAGATATGTCAGAAATTTTTCAGAAAATGAATGATATGCTTAAAAATAATGAAGTTCCAGATTCTATAAAAAGTATGCTTAATAATTTTAATTCTAATGGCATGTCTTCTAATTCTTCTACGGAACAGCCAAATTCAGAAAATAATTCTAATGATATGCCAAATTTTGATATGGATACTATGTTAAAAATGAAATCTATTATTGATAATATGAACAGAAGCCAAAATGATCCCAGAGCCAACTTGTTAAAGTCTTTAAAGCCCTATCTAAAGCCTAGTAGAAAAGACAAAGTTGACCAATACATAAAATTGTTTAGTATGGGAAAAGCATTTGAAATTTTGAATCCTTTAGGTGGTGAAAAAAAGAATGATGTATAGTTACCCATTTTTCAGTTTTCCTTATTTTAGAAGATATACTTACAATCCCTCTATGTACTATAGTAGAGGCACTCTAGCTACCTCTAAAGTAAAAGAATATCCTCCTGAGTTTTCAAGAGGATATAATAAAAATTATAAATCTTCGACCAAGCCTAAAGATAATAAGAAAACTAATACATCTTCATATGGTTTTAATTTTTTAGATATTTTTTTTAATCAAACTGATCGTGGCGAAGATGAAAGTTATTTTGATTTATTTGGTTTAAAATTATATAATGATGACCTTTTACTTTTTGGATTGATTTTCTTTTTGTACAAGGAAGATGTTAAAGATCAATATTTATTTATTGCTCTTATATTGTTATTATTAAGTTAATATGATTTCATTTTCTTCAACATAAGCATAAGTTTTAATTTCTCTTGTATCTTCTACATTGTCTTCTCTTTCAATTTCTTTTACAATATCTGCAATACGTATTTGTGCAGATTCAATAGAGGCTGCTGCAATTATAGCCTCTTTATTTCCTTTTGCTCCTGCATGTGCCATTCCTCTTAATATTCCTAGTATTACAACATTATCTTCAGCTAATACTTCAGCCCCTGCATTTACGTCTCCAAGTATTACTAAGCTTCCTTCAAATTCCATTTTTTGTCCTGAACGAATTGAACCTTTATAAAATTTAGTTTCTGAGGTTGCAATTTCCTTATTAAAACTTTTTTTAATTCCATATAATCCTAATTCATTTACTTCTTCTTTTTTCATCTATTTTTAACTCCTTATATAACAGTTTAATTATTGATTTGTGTAGAAGGAATTGCATTAAGGTCTTCCTTCACATCTTTAGCATTCATCCCTAAATATTCATTTATTATCGTTTTGGCTGTATCTCCTACGTTTCCTCCAGAACCTGCATTTTCTATAAAAACTACAATTGCAATTTCAGGATCATCATATGGTGCAAAACCTGCGAACCATCCATTTACTTGGTTTTTAATTCCCGTTTCAGCAGAACCTGTCTTTCCTCCAATATCTATATCTAAATCAGAAAATACATAATAAGCTGTTCCTCCAGTTTCGCTTGTAACTCCTTTCATGCCTTTTAATATAGCATCTAAATTTTCTTTTTTTATATTTAAATCTTTAACTTCTGGTATGTCTTCAATTCCTAGTTTTTCTTTTATTTTTTTCTCATATTCATCTTTTGATATTTTATTTCCATCTGCATCTGTAATAGATTTTATTAATGTAACATCTACTGACTTGCCTCCGTTTGCTAGCATGCTAACATATCTTGCTATTTGGATAGGTGTATAATCATTATAACTTTGCCCAATTACTGCTGAAAGTGTATCTCCTAGTTGCCACTGTTGTCCATATAAATCTTGGCATTGTTTTTTTAAGTCTACTATACCTTCTGCTTCTCCTGACAATTCTATTCCTGTTTTTATTCCAAGTCCATATGCTTTAGCATATTTTATCACAGGATCTATTCCCATTCTATAACCTAGTTCATAAAAGAAATAATTACAAGATTTTTTAATAGCTCCCGTAACATTTAAGTAACCATGTCCATAATGTCTATCTGTATATATCCAACAGGCTGGTTTATGCCCTCTTGGATATATACCTGTATCATTGATTGTAGTTTGAGTTGTTATTATCTTTTCTTCTAAAGCTGCTGTTGCAACTACCATTTTAAATACAGATCCTGGTGCATAGGTTCCTGAAATTGCCCAGTTATAGCAGTTTTTATTTTTATTATATTCATCTAATTTTGATTGGCTTATTCCTGATACAAATAATTCTGGTTCATAATCTGGATAGCTTGCTAGTGCTAGCACTTCTCCGGTTTTTATATTCATTACAATTGCTGCACCATTTTTAGCATTATATTTTTTTCCATATGCTCCATTTGATATTTTTTTAATATTTTCTGCCAAAGCTTTTTCAGTTACTTTTTGTAAGTTTGAATCAATGGTTAGTGCCACATTATTACCAGCAACCGCTTCTTGTGAAATATATTCCTCTGTAATAGTTCCATCAACTGACATATCAACCTGTCTAACTCCATCTTGCCCTTTTAAATACTCTTCTAAAGTATATTGCATACCCGTTTTTCCTATTGTATCATTCATTCCATATTTATCTTTGTTAGCATCATATTCTTCTGCTGAAATTGAACCAACATAGCCTAAAATATGTGATGCTAAACTTCCATATGGATATGTTACTATTGGCACTGTTACAACTGCTGTTCCTGGAAATTTATTACTCTGTTCCTTTATTTGGTTTGCACTTATATAACTAATATTATTAGATATAATTACTGGCTTGATATTGCTATATCCATTTCTAGAAATTTCATATCTAATTGTCATTATTTTTCTCGCTTTTTCTGGCTCATCTTGTTTTATGTCATATTTTTTCTTAAAAAAATTAAAAGCCTCTTCTGCTGTTGCATTTTCATCTATTCCATATTCTTTTTTCCATTTTTTCTGTATTTCTTCATCTTTTGATGTAAAAGCATATGGATTTACGGTAATTGGTAAGTTATCATTATATTTATCTTTATTTTTTTCTAGTAATACTGCTAGATTATATATCAAATTATTAAAAACATCATTATCTATTTTAGTTTTGTAAAGTTCCAAACTAAAACCAGTTTTTGTTGTTACCAATTTATTTCCTGAATTATCCGTTATATTCCCTCTTGCCGCTTTTACTGTTGATTCTCTTGTTAATCTTGTATTTGAAGTTTCTCTGTATTCGCTTCCTTTTATAACTTGCAAGTTAAAAAGTTGGAACAACAAAATAATGCCAACTATATATGTTATTACTATAATTATATTGTATCTTAATTTCTTAGTCTGTTCCAACATTTCCTCCTTAATAATATCTTGACAATATTTTTTTACTTTTAAAAATATCTTCTAATTTATTTCCCGTTTTCTGTATTAATGGGTACAATATTATAGTTAAAATAAGATTGAATATTATCTCTATTATTAATATTTTTAAAAATGGTACAAATTCAAATATAGCTCCATACTTTAATATTTTAAATATGTAATATCCAACTTCAAAAAGCGCTGTTCCTGCTATTACTATCATCATTAACATTATTCTACTATCTTTCGAAAAGCTTCTGTCTAAATATTCTGCAATAAGCCCAATTACTGCTAATAGAAACGCTGACACTCCCACAGCTTGTCCCAACAAAAAATCTAGAATTATTCCAAATACAATACCTAATATAAAGCCTACTTTTTTTCCAATAAATAAACCAATAAATAGCACCAATATTATAAATAAATTTGGCATTATTCCACCTATTGTGAACCATGTAAAAAAGTTAGTTTGTAAAAAATATATTACAAAAAATGCAATTATTAGGCTTATTATTGCTATTGCTTTTTTCATATTTTTCCTTTCTACTATTCATTAGTTATAACTAATACTGTTTGCAATTTTGAAAAATCAACTGCAGTTTCTATATATGCATAACGGTCTATATTATTTTTTGTGTTAACAATTTGCTTAATTGTTCCAATGTGTATTCCTTTCGGATAAATACCACCCAAACCAGATGTCTCAACATTGTCATTTTCTAATAACGTAGCTTCTGTTGGTATATATGAAGCTTTTAATATTGAATTTCCTTCTAATGTTCCTGTAGCAATAATTGCTTCTTTTGATGTACTAATAATACTACTTACAGATGTAGAACTATCTATAATTGTTTGTACTTTTGAAGTATTATCTGTGGTAGATATTACATAGCCAACTAAACCTTTATCTTCAATTACAGTCATGTTAGGTTTTATACCATTTTTACTTCCTACATTTATTACCAAAGTTTTTTCATAATTATTTATATTTTTATTTATAATATATGCAGGCAAAGTTTTATATTCTAAATATTTATCCTTCAAATTAACGTATTCTTTTAATGTTTCATTTTCAGATTTTATAATTTCTAGTTCTCTTAAAGATTGTTCTAATTCACTATTTTTCTTTTTAAGTTCATCATTTTCAGCTTGCAAATTTTTGACATCCGTAAAAAAACTGTCATTTCCTTCTATCTTGTTTTTTAAATACGTAAGCCCATTTTGAATCGGCATTACAATACTACTAAAAATATTTTCTACAAATGAAACTTTTTTAATATCTGTATTAGATAATATAACAATTATTATCAATACAATTATTGTTATTATAATGCCTACTATACCCGTCTTTTTATTTTTATACATTCCTACTCCTTAAAAATTATCTTCTTCTAGAGCTACTTAGTACTGTTCTTAGTTTTTCTAAATCTTCTAGTGTTTTCTCTGCTCCTTTTGCCACACATTCTAATGGGTGGTCTGCTACATATACTGGCATTTCTGTTTTTTCTGCTAACAAACTATCAAAATTTCTAATTAGTGCTCCTCCACCTGTTAAAACTATTCCTCTTTCCATGATATCTGATGCTAGCTCTGGAGGTGTTTTCTCTAAAGTTTGTTTTATAATGTCTACAATTTTTTCAATTGAGTCATTCATTGCCTCTTGAACTTGTGTTGAAGTAATTATAGCTGTTTCAGGAAGACCTGTTGCTAAATGTCTACCTCTAATTTCCATGCTTTCTTCTGTTAATAAAGGTTTAGCACATCCAATATTTATTTTAACTTGTTCGGCTGTTGTTTCTCCTATTGCTAAGTTCATTTCTCTTTTTACATAGTTTACAATATCCTCATTTAGTTCATCTCCAGCCACCCTTAGAGAATTACTAGTTACAATTCCTCCTAAAGAAACAACTGCAACTTCTGTTGTTCCTCCACCAATATCAACTATAATGTTTCCATTAGGTTCTGCAACTTCTAAATTTGCTCCAATTGCGGCTGCCATTGGTTCTTCTATTATATATACTTCTCTTGCTCCTGCTTGCATTACAGATTCCTCTACTGCTCTTTCCTCTACTTCTGTAATTCCTGATGGAACTCCTACTACAACTCTTGGTCTACCCGCATTATATCTTTGGCATACCCTTTGTAGCATAGATTTAAGCATAAGTTGTGTTGCTGTAAAATCTGCAATAACTCCATCTTTTAAAGGTCTAATTGCTGCAATGTCATTTGGCGTCCTGCCAAGCATTTCTTTTGCCTCTGCTCCAGTCGCTAAAATCGTTCCATTATTTTTATCTATTGCAACCACAGATGGTTCATTTAGCACTATTCCTTTTCCTTTTATGGTAATTATGATATTTGCTGTACCTAAATCTACTCCTATATCTTTTGAATTCCATCCCATCAATTTCATTTTAATTTCTTCCTTTCAATAAATGTGATTTTATACTTGTATATTCATTATACCCAATTACAATATGATCTAATAATTGAATTCCTAATATTTCAGATGCCTGTTCCATTCTTTCTGTAAATTCTATATCTTGCTGACTTGGCTTTGAGTTTCCACTTGGATGATTGTGCACCATTATTATTTTAGGTGCTCCTAACTTTATAGCTTCTGCAAACAAATCCTTTGGATCTACATTAGCAGAGTTAGTTCCTCCATGTGATATGTTTTGAATTTTTATTACTACATTTTGGGAATTTAATATTATTACTTTCACTATTTCTCTTTTTTCTAATTTTAGTTCATTCATTACTAAATTTGATACATCTTGTGGGGTTTTTACTTTTATTTTTTGCTTATCAATTGGAATCGAAATTCTTTTAGCAAGTTCACATACAGCTTTTATTTGAATTGCTTTTACTTTGCCTATTCCGTTTGATTTGCATTAATTCATTGATGGATAGTTCTTGTAAAAATGTAAAACTATCCTGATTGAAATTATTTTGTTTTCCTAGTGAAAGTATTTTTTGTGCTAGCGTAACCGAGCTTTCTTCTTTTGTACCGCTTTTTATAATTATCGCTAGTAATTCTGCATTTGATAATGTATTTTCTCCATACATTTCTAATTTTTCATATGGTCTCTCTGAAATTGGGAGCTGTTTCATTTTAATTGGCATATAAATCCGTCCTTTCTAAATAGCCCCCATTTTAAATTATTTTTGAATAAATTTTTGTTTAATAAAAGTATGTTTTCCCCTATTTTTTCTTTTATTCATTTGTTAAATTTTTTTGTAAATAAATATTGCTAATACTATTCCTATTATACTTGCTATATTTATTTTGAACATAAGACCAAATGTTAATTTTACTACATTTAAGTCTAGTTCTATTGGAGTAGATAGTCCAAATTCTTCACCATAAGCAAGCCATGATAAAAAATCCACATGTCCTGCCAAGTTGCCTAGTAGACCCCCTACAACAATTCCTGACAAAATAAATAAAAGTAATATCCATATATTTTTTTCTCTTGTTGCCATTTATGTCTCCTCCTTAGTTAATATGTTAGTATTATATATTCATTTGGTGTTTTTTTCAAGATAAATTACAATATTTTCACACAAAAGTATTTTCTTTTTTACAATTATGTGTTATACCTAATACACCCTATAAAATTTCCATAAATTGTTGGTTCCATTTAGAGGGTATTAGTAGTATAATATTATTAGATTGATATATGGGGGACACCTAATGAAGTTTGAAAAATTAAATGAAAATAAAATAAGAATTACTTTAACTATTCAAGATTTAGCAGAAAAAGAAATTGATTTTCATGTTTTTATGTCTAACTCTGCTGAAGCTCAAGATGTTTTGCTAGATATGTTAGAACAAGCCAAAAAGGAAACCGGATTTGATCCTGAGGATTATAACTTGAAAGTAGAAGCTTTAGTAATGGCTGACACTAATTTTATCTTTACAATTACTAAACTTCCTCCTGAAGAAAAGTCAAAAATTTCTAAAAGAAAATTTACTGTAAAACGAAAAAATATTGTTCCTAGTTCAACTCAGGCTGTATATTGTTTTAATTCTTTTGATGATTTTAATGATTTTTTAGTTTTTTTAAGTAAAAATACTTTGTTTAATTACAAAAAGTTAGCAAAGTCTATCACATTATATGAATATAAAGAAAAATATTATTTATTAATGAATAATATAAATACTGAATTTATTGATAAAATCAAATTTTATACTTGTATTACTGAATTTGCAAAATGTGTTACAAATTCTAAGGTTTTTGCTAGCAAATTAAAAGAGTGTGGCACATTGATTATGAAAAATAACGCATTAGAAATTGGTTTTAAACATTTTGTAATTATGTAATTATACTCAAAAATTCTCCAGATTTTTTCTGGAGAATTTTTAAATTTAATATACATAATTTTGTGGATTATATAAGGTTCCATTTACTCTTACTTCAAAGTGTAAGTGTGGTCCTGTTGAGTATCCTGTTGAACCGATTTTAGCTATTACTTGACCTTGTGAAACCGTTTGACCTTTTGAAACCAGCAATTTGCTACAATGTGCATATACTGTTTCTACACCATTTCCATGTGATACTTTAATCATATATCCATATGAATTGTTCCATCCTGCAACTGTAACTTTTCCTCCTGCAGCTGCTTTAATTGGTGTTCCTGTAGATGTTGCAATATCTAATCCTCTATGTCCATAAGAACTTCTACCAAATCTAGTTGTTATAATTCCTGAAACTGGTCTAATTAGAGACACTCCTAAGTTTACTTTAGCTTCTGACATTCCAGATACACTACCTGAATATGCTGTAGCTACATATGTAACTTTTGGTGCTTCATATAATTTAGATACACTTTTTTCTACTGATGTAAAATCTTTTGTTTTAGTATCATATTTTTCTACTATTCCTAAATCTTTTTTATTAGCACTATTTTTCTTTTTCAATTTTGCTATTACATCTTCTGCTTCTTTAAATGTAGAAACATATACTTTTTCTTTTTTGTCGTCTGTTATTGCATAATATTTATAATATTGTGTGCCGTTCTCTGTAACTTTAGCGTATATTTCATCATCATTTGGTGTAATGTCTTTTTTTAATAAACATAGAGTATATTCTGGTACAGAATTAATTTGCCTAAATGCAATTCCTTCTTCTGAATTTCCTTCCATATATTGGTTTATTTTATTTTGTAGATCAGATTTATTTTCTGTATATCCTATAATTTCCCCATTTAATGAAACTGAATATGTTGGTTTATAGAAAAATGCTACTGCACTTATAATAAGAAATGCAGATAAAATAGTTAATATTATTATCTTTACTGTTGTTCTAAAGAACATTGCAAATTTTCTAAAACTACTAATTTTAAACACTCCCATTCATTTTTAATTTCTTATCTATTTTATAACAAATAGATAAAAATTACAAGTGTTTTTTAATAATCATTAAAGAAAAATACATCCCTAAATATTGAATTTCCGTAATATTTAGAGATGTATTTAAGTACATTTTTATTGATTTAATTCTTCTTTAACAGTTTGTATTTCTGTTACTGTTGCTTTTTGAGCTGGTTGATAATATCCTTTTGTTTGAGCAACTTTAAATAATTCATATTGAAAACTTTCGTCTCCATTTCTAATTTGTTGAAGTGTTTGTCTTAATTGCATATTTTCGGCTTCAGTTATAGCTGTTTGATATGCTGTTAAGTCTGCTTTTACACTTCCTAAAATATCATTTACCATTGTTTTTTCGTCCATTATTTATTCTCCTTTCCAATTAATCATTAAGAAATGACATTAATTTTTGTTTTGTGTTTAATGCATCTTGTGCAGATTTTGCAAACATTTGCTTAATTTGTGGATCAACTGCTTGTGAAGAAAATGTATTTAATTTTTGATATGCAGTTTCATGTGATCCTATTAAATGTCTTAGATGTTGTAATTCTAATTGATTTAAATTTGGCATATTTATCCTTCCTTTCCTACTAATTTATTTCATATCTATTATGAGCAAATTTATAATTTTTATACAAAAATAAAGAACAGAAAATAATTTTCTGCTCTTAAATAATTTCCAAATTTGCAAATTTAGCCATAAGTCTTTTATGTCCTGATTTATCAAATTGAATATCTAGTTTGTAGTCGTCTCCTTCTGCTTCAATTTTTTGTATTATTCCTTCACCAAATTTCTTATGGTAAATTCTCATTCCTTCTTTATATTTTGTAATATCTACTCCTGAATTTGCTTGTTTTTGAGATAATGAACTTAAAAAGCTTTCTGCTGTTCTAAATTGATATGTAGATTTTTGTTTTATCTCGTTTTTTGCTTCATCAAATTTATATGTTGTTACTTTGCCTGCTGATGTTTTTCCATATTCCCAATTATATGACATATCATTAAATTTTTCCTCTTGATCATTATTAACAACACCATCTAATAGGTTGTCTGGTATTTCCTTAATAAATCTTGATACTGCATTATAACTTGTAGAACCAAATATTGTTCTATGTTTTGCACAAGTTAAATGTAAAAATTGTTTTGCTCTTGTAATTCCTACATAGAATAAACGTCTTTCTTCTTCTAATTCTTTTGGTTCTCCAATTGATTTATAACCAGGAAAAATACCTTCTTCCATTCCAACTAAGAACACCACTGGAAATTCCAAACCTTTGGCACTATGTAAAGTCATTAAAGTAACTGTGTTATCCTCATCTTGCATTTCATCCACATCACTTGATAATGTAATACTTTCCAAGAATTCTGGCAATGTATTATCTGCTGATTCTTCTTCAAATTCTATTGCAACTGTCAAAAATTCTTCTAAGTTTTGCATTCTTGTTTCAGCTTCAACTGTATTTTCTAATTCTAAAGCCCTTGTATAACCTGATTTGTTTAAAACTTCCTTTAATAATTCTGAGATACTAAGCTCTTGTTTTTTTAATCTTAATTCTTCTATTAAATTTATAAATTCCTCTGCATTTGCTTTTACTCTATTTAAATCAAATTCTTCTGCATGTTTAATTATTTCATACATGGAAGTTCCGGTTCTATCTGAAATTTCTTGTATTTTATCTAAACTTGTTTTTCCAATTCCACGTTTTGGTTCATTTATAATTCTTTTTAATGATAGATTATCTGATGTATTGTGAATTAATCTTAAATATGCAATAGTATCTTTGATTTCTTTTCTTTCATAGAATTTTAATCCACCTACTATTTTATATGGTATGTTTTCTCTTCTTAAAATATCTTCTATTGCTCTTGACTGTGCATTCATACGATATAAAATAACAAAATCTTTTGGTTTTAAATATTCTTCTGTTTTTAAATGTTCAATTTGCTTTACAACATAATTTGCTTCATCATATTCATCTTCAGCTTGATATAAACAAGGTAAGCTTCCATCCTCATTTTCTGTCCACAATTTTTTTTCATACTTATTTTCATTATGTTTTATTACTGCATTTGCTGCTTTTAAGATATTGCCTGTACAACGATAGTTTTGCTCTAATTTAATAATCTTAGTACCTGGAAAATCTTTTTCAAAATTTAAAATATTGCTAATATCTGCACCTCTAAAGCTATATATTCCTTGGTCATTATCTCCAACTACTGTAATGTTTCCATATCGAGATGCTAAAATTGTTACTAATGTAAATTGAGCTTTATTAGTATCTTGATATTCATCTACTAAAACATATTTAAACTTTTCTGTATAGTATTGTAAAACATCAGGATTTTCGCTTAATATATCAATTGTGTAATTTATTATATCATCAAAATCAATTGCATTATTTTCTCTTAATCTTTTCTGATATAATTCATATACTTGTCCAATTTTTTCTTTTCTAAATTCACCCGAATATTTTGCCTGGTATGCTTTTGGTGTTAACATTTCATTTTTTGCATTGCTAATTTCTGATAAAACACTTCTATCTGAAAAAGTCTTATCATCTATATTTAATGCTTTTAAACATTCTTTTACAACTGTTTTTTGGTCTGATGTATCAAATATTAAAAAAGATGTATCAAATCCAATTCTGTCAATAAATCTTCTTAAAATTCGCACACAAATAGAGTGAAAAGTTCCCATCCACATCTCTTGTGCCACATCTCCAACTATTTTTTCCACTCTTTGTTTCATTTCACTTGCTGCTTTATTTGTAAATGTAATTGCCAATATATTATATGGTTTTACATTTTTTTCTGATATTAAATATGCTATTTTATGTGTTAGCACTTTTGTCTTTCCTGAACCTGCACCTGCAATTACCAAACATGGTCCTTCCGTAGCAAGAACTGCCTCTTTTTGTTTATCATTTAGTCCTTCAATTAAATTTTGCATTTGTATTTCCTCTTTTCTTATTTTTTGCTATTACATTATACATAAATTTAAGATTTAAAGTCAATACATTTTAGCAAATATTTGCAAACAAATTTTCTTTTTTAAATTGACATTGCAAAAATTCCTATAAGTAAACCTAACATACTTCCTACGGCGGTCATTCTTCCATGGTATAAATTATTTGCCTCTGGTGTAAGTTCTCCTGAAACAATATATATCATTGCACCTGCTGCAAACGCTAAACACATTGCTATAATACTTTGTGAAATTTCTCCAACTAGCGCACCTAAAAAAGCTCCTATTCCTGTTGTAACTCCGGAAAGTACTACATAAAAAATTACTTTAGATTTTTTCATTCCTCCATTTTTCATAGGAACTGCCATTGAAATTCCTTCTGGTATATCATGTAAGCATATTGCAATTGCTAAAGACAAACCTAATTTTATTGATGCTCCAAATCCTGAACCTATCGCTAATCCTTCTGGTAAATTGTGCAAAGCTAGACCAATACTTACTACTATTCCTGTTTTCAACAAAGCATTTTTACTATCTTTAAATCTAGTAGATTTATTAAATTTTTTATCTACTAATAAGTCACATATAATCATCATAACAATTCCTAAAAATATTCCTAAAAATGCGGTCGGTAAGTTTGTTAAATTAAAGGCTTCTGGTAATAAGTCAAAGCAAACAATTGCCAACATTAGTCCTGATGCAAATGCTAGAATAAAACTTAAAAATTTTTTTGATGGATTTTTAAATTTTACTCCTATTATTCCTCCTATTGTTGTTCCAAAAGTTCCAAAAAACAACCCAATTAAAGTGGTTTTTAATATTTCGTTCAAAATAAAAACTCCTTTGAAATAAAATTCTTAATTAATTCTATTTCAAAGGAATTTATTTTATTCTTCTTCACTACCTTTTAATTTTTCTGCAGTGTCTGCTGTGATTAAGCTATCTATCATTTCATCTAAATCACCATTTAAAAAGTTCTCCATTTGATATATTGAAAGCCCAATTCTGTGGTCTGTTATACGACCTTGTGGATAATTGTATGTTCTTATTTTTTCACTTCTGTCACCACTACCAACTTGACTTTTTCTTGCATTTGCTACTTCATTATCTTGTTTCGCTTTTTCTTGTTCATATAATCTTGAACGAAGTAATTTCATAGCATAATCTCTATTTTGGAATTGTGATCTTTCAGTTTGGCATTCTGCCACCATTCCTGTTGGAATGTGTATTAAACGAACTGCTGAAGATGTTTTGTTAATATGTTGTCCACCAGCTCCTGAAGCTCTAAATACTTCCATTTTAATATCAGCTGGATTTATATCTATTTCTACATCTTCTACCTCTGGTAATACTACTACCGTTGCAGTTGATGTATGAATTCTACCACTAGCTTCTGTGTCCGGAACTCTTTGTACACGGTGTACTCCACTTTCGAATTTTAGTCTACTATATGCACCTTTTCCTGTAATCATAAAAGATATTTCCTTATATCCACCAAGTCCAGTTTCATTTTCATTTAATATTTCTAATTTCCAGTGTTTTTTCTCTGCATACATAGAATACATTCTAAATAAAGTACCTGCAAATAAAGCTGCTTCTTCTCCTCCAGCTCCACCACGAATTTCACAAATTACGTTTTTGTCATCATTTGGATCTTTTGGAATTAATAAAATTTTAATTTCTTCTTCTAATTTAGGAAGTTTTTCTTTGTTTTCCTCAATTTCAATTTCTGCTAATTCTTTCATTTCAGGATCTTTTAGCATCTCTTTTGCATCTTCTATTGCTTGATTAGCCTTTTTGTATTCTTTATATTTTAAAACTACTGGTTCGATTTCAGCATGTTCCTTCATAAGTGCTTGCCATTGTGATTGTTGTGCAATTATTTCTGGATCACTAATTTTTCTTGTAACCTCTTCATATCGTTTTTCGACTTCATCTAATTTTTGAAACATTATTTTTTCTCCTCTTTTATTAATGAACAGAATTATTATACCATAAATATACCTACAATTCAACTAAATTATACTTTATATTAACTGAATCTAAAATTTGTCTTTCTCTATTACTACAAGTTAAAATAATAATTTGATGTTTCTCAGATTGTTCTGCTAAAAATATTAAACAATTCTTTAACCTTTCATCATCAAAATATGCAAAAGCCTCATCTAATATAATTGGCATTTTTTCACTTGATATTTCATCAAGCATTGACAATCTTAATGATAAATATAATTCGTCAATTGTTCCAATACTTAATCTGTTTGCAGAAATATATTCTCCAGTTTCTAATTCTACAACTAATCCTTTTTCTTCATCAAATATTACTTTTTTATATTTCCCATTTGAAATATTGCTTGCAATATTTGATAAATTTTGTGTAAATTTTGGAGTAACATTATTTTTCATTTTTTCATATGCTTTTTCTAATAATTCTTTTGTTGCCAATATATATTTATTTTTTTCTTCTAATTCATCTAGCTGTTCTTGTAAATTTTCATATTCTTCCTCTTTAGAAATAGAATCCTCTAATTTATCATTCACTTCGTTTTCTTCATATTTTAAGCCATTTAATTCCAATTTATATTCTACTATCTTCTTATTTGAATATTCTAATTCCTTTTCTATTTTATCTTTTTCTTCTATATTAATATTAATTTCAAGTTCTTTTGAAATATCTTGTTTGTCTAAGTTAAATTTAAATATTATATCTTCTTTTTCCTGTTTTATCTCTTTTTCTAATTTTTTTGTGTCCTCTTCTAATAAATTTATTTCACTATTTAATATAGTAATTTTTTCTTTTAGCTCTTTATTTATTTTTTCTTTTTCAATATTTTCTTCGTTTTTTATTCTTTTATTTTTAATCAAATAAAAAATAAAAGTTATTATTTCAACAGGAATCAAAAACAAAATTAAATAATTTATTGTTTTATTTTTTATTAAATTAAAATTAAATAAATTTAAAATAAATAATAAAATAAAAATTATTCCAAAAATTAAATAATTTATTTTTCTATTTTTTATCAAATTGTTTTTTTCTGAATTTAATTTAATATTTTTTGTACTATTTTTTATTAAATTATTTTTTTCTTCTATTTTATTTTTTATTTTTTCTTTATTTTCTTCTTTTATTTTATTTTTTAAATTATTTTTTTCCAATTCGATTGAAAATTTATTAAATAATAAATTTAATTTATTTAAATTATTATTTTTCTCCTCTTCACATTTTAATTTTTCCATTAAATTATCTTTTTTCTCTTGTAGCATCTCTTTGTTTTTTTGTACTTCTTTTTTTGTCTTTAAGTCACTAGCTACTTTTTCCATCCTATTTTGTACTATATTGATTGGTCTATCCTGAGTTCTTGATGTTCCCACTTCCTCTACTAACTTTTTATTCAATCTTTCCATCGCCTTTTGAAACGACACCTTGTCTTCCCCTGTTCCCATAATGTTTGAGAGTTTTTGTATTAGAATGTTTTGATTTTGATTATTTAATACTACCTCTTGTTGTAGTGACATTATAGTAGATATGTATGTTTTTTCATCTATTCCTGTCTGTTCATAGAAGTACTGATTGCCATCCTTTTTGTCAATTTTAAAATCACTAGAAACATCTCTTAAATCCTGATTAAATATTATCGGATTTTTTTTATTAAAATCTCTAAAAATTTCAAATGTATTTCCATTATTTAATTGATATTTTATTTTTCCTGAGAATTCTTCACCAACCCAAGGTAAATATTTTTCATAATCCGAGATTTCTTTTCCGTTTTTATTTTTAGAAATTCCATAAAATGAATTAATAATAAACTTTATTAATGTTGATTTTCCACTTCCAGATACCCCAGTAACAACGTTGAATTTTCCTAAAGGAAATTTTACATTAATATTTTTTAAATTATGTTCTTTAGCTCCCTTAACTTCTAAGAATAATCCATTTCCTTTACGTCGTTTTTTAGGAACTTCGATTTTTAGTTTTCCCGATAAATATTTTCCAGTAATCGAATTTTCACAATCCATA
>OLHE01000154.1_pt1 | contig 63705 bp, 125 predicted proteins | sample 1605821 | NCBI WGS metagenome assembly OLHE01 (sample SAMN03283250) | human gut metagenome | biome: human-associated habitat; material: feces | host: Homo sapiens | place: USA | collected 2013
TGATATTATTGAGCAGCTATATACTGGCAAAATTAAATATGAGGATATGCCAGATACACAATAAATACTATTTGTCCTATCTTCTTTCTTGTGTAGGATGTATTTCAAAAAATATTCCCATCTATCTTGTTTGTAACAATGATATCTTGACCATGACCATAATGTATCAACACCAAACTTGTTACAAATTTCTGTTAATTCTTTACTTGTCTTTCTTGCCAATCTCTTAACTTTCTCCTTTCTGACTCATCATATAAAACACGATGCTTTAGTAGGAAATTGTATACTTTATTTGGCATATCAGCAGGACTGTCTTTACTACCTTTCTTAATCAAATCCCAACGATCATATATGTAACTTACTTTTCTAATAGGATAAAATTTGTCACATTCCTGTCTAATATGGTTTATATCAATTCCTTCATCTAAAGCCACTACAATTTCTACATTTAAACTAATCAGTATCCTAACTTGTTCTTCTGTAAGCTCACAATTTCCTATTGCAACAGCCGTACCATCTTTTCGTGAATATCTTTTAAGCACCGATTTCTGCGCTTCCAAAACGACTGCATAACCAGCCTCTTGAATTGTTTGATAATTCTCATTTAACCCATATACATTTATTCCTTTTGGATATGTTTTGGATAACTTAAAAAACTTCGGAATATCAAACATCTCATAGTTTGGTACAGTAGTTCTCCCACTGATACCTATATATTCATTGTCATCTCCATCCCACTTTCGTTCAGGAATAACAATTCGTTTTCTATCATATGAATATCCAATGTTAAATCTTTTACATGCAAAAGGCATAACGCCTTCACGAACCCAATCAATATATGGTAAATCAATATATTCTTTCATACATGAATCATCATATACTGGAACATCTTTATCAATTGTGTATCTTTGGCGTTTCACCTTTTTGAAGATTGCTAATGGATCTTTCTTATTATCTTTGTTGTCACTCTTACTATATGAATATTTCAAACCTAAAATATTGTGGAGATATTTATTAGCTTTCCCAAAAGATATACCCTTTATTGTCATAACCAATGTAAAAATATCTCCACGCTTATTTTCTTCCGAACTTCTAATCGCCACTGATAATGTATCTTTCTTTACACATATAGCAGTTTTATTATTGCCTTGTGGTAAGGCGGCTCTCCATTCAGTAGGATATTCGTGTAGTCCATGACATTCCAACGATAATAAAATCTGTTCTATACAATTATTCTCTATAATGTATTCTTTTAGTTCATCTGCATTAATACACGCTCACCGCCTCCATCACAAATTTAAAAATCAACTGGAACAGAAGTAAAACCAACTTCTTTCAGTATGTTTCTACTCATATCATGCTCACATACAATCTGTATACTACTTGCAGCACCCTCACGGTTTTTACAAATGAATATAAGCTGATAATGTTTTCCTTTGTCCAGTTTGACAGGTATTTTTGATTTATTGTTTTTCCCATCAAATCTATATACCTTTAAAGCATTTTTCTCACCTGTATACTCATCTTCAAATACATCTCTCAGCATTAAACATGTACTTGCAGGATCAACAATACTTTTCGCCATACCAATATTATCTTGACTATAAAATCTCTGACGTGCTGAAGACTTTGCCAACTGGAATGTAATAGTTACATGAACTTCCAATCCACCTTCTTCTTTGCACTTAATTGTGTCATAAATATCAACCATATTCTGTTGCATATCTAACCACATCTTATCGGAACGACTGCCTGAATCGGCTTTATATGTATCAAGAATGAAATACTTAACACCAAGATTTGCATATTTCTTTAGAACTTTTATGAATTTCTGAGTCTTATATCTTTTAAATGGAATAAGAGTAAGCATGTTATTCTCAGATTTTTCAACAATCCAATCTGCACATTTCTTTAACAAATCTTTTGTCTCATCTGAATATTTACCATCTCTTACAACAAACTTCTGTAAGTCTTGTTTGTAGATATTATTTGCAACCCATACAAGTAATTCTCTCTGCCACTTACGAATTCCTTCTTCGTTTACCGCTATGACAAGCCTTTCCCCATATTTAATCGTGCTTGGAATTAACATTGATCTTGTTAATGTGGTTTTACCCATATTAGATAATCCACCAATCAGTGTTATATTGCCAGGTAACTGACCACCAGTTTCCTTGTTGAGAATATCCATATTATTATAAGGAAGACCAACTGCAATACCTGCATCTAATTCATCAATTAAATCATAAATGCCATCAGCCAATGAATATGACTGTACATCATCATCTGCATTGATGAAAATATGATTTAACATTGCTTCATATTCTTCATATATTTCATCCAAAGATATATCACAGAATTCATTAATACGGTTATTTACGGGAAAACCATTTTTTAACATCTCCAAAACTGTTTTCCACTTGTATAGCTCTTTGACATACCCATCCATATTGTTAATGTTTACATACTCTTTGGCTTTATCAATCGTTTCATATCCACCATAATCTTCATATTCCTTTTTGAGTTTTTGATGCTTTTCAAGATATAAACCAACAGTCATATCATCCAATACTGATTTCTTTTCTACTACAATAATGTCATTTGCAATCTGCCAATAGACTCGCCATGTATTTTCACTAAAATCTTCAAGCTGCAATGTATAATCAAAAATTAATTCTGGTTGTTTATATAAAATAGCAACTATATTAGCTTCTGCTATTATCTTGTATTCTCGAATCTGTTTTGCACATTTTAATACTTCTTCCTGATAAGGAGTTAATTTTTTATTCTCTTTTTTTTCAGCCAATTAGTACCTCCTCAAAACAGTTTCTTCATTCTGTCACTTGTCTCTTTAGTCTTTTTTACATATCCAGCATTCTCATTACTCTGATTATTAAAGTCTTTAGATTCAACTCTCTCCTCAGTCTTTTTAACATTCTGCAATCTCAAATACACATCGTTGATTTCAGGTTCAATCATTTTCATAATAAGATTGATTTTATGTTTTTCATCTTTGATTTTCTTTTCATTTTCATGTAAATATGTAACAATTTTTCTCTTACATAACTTAAAAGTACATAAAATTGTGTAATCATCATAATTAGCTTTTGCTTCATGATTATTATTCGCTATATGTTCGCCACGTTTAATACCTTGTAGCTTTAATGCGAGATACTGTGGAAATTTCATATTATCATCGTATTCAAGAATCTCTTTCTTTACATACTCACATAGTTCAATCCACTGCTCGTTATCTTTCTTTTTTACATTTCTCATTTACCAAATCATCCTTTCTTAAAAACTCCAACAGGCAATTAACCTGTCGGAGCATAATTTTAATTAGGCTAACTGTAATTTGGCAAAATCAATTAACTCTGTAAGAGTATCTGGTGACTGCATTTCAAGATTCTTTAATGAAACATCCTTATCCTTCATCTGCTTGTTTACTTTGAGCAAAGCATCTTTATTGTCCTTGAGTGACTTTAATACATCTTTAAATTCAGCAGCTAACTCTTCTGCTTTCTCAGCTTTGTCAACCATAGAATCTGTAGAAGTCTTTAAGTCATTCTTGTATGATGTCTCATTTGTCTCAAGATCATGCATTGACTCAAAATAATCCTTCCAAATATCATAAGATGGGTTCTCAATAATCTGTCCAACTTTAGTTACATTTGTTCTGTCCTTCTTAACCTTTGCAAAATAACGAACATCCTCACCATTCTCTTCCTTATAGAACTCAAGGATTGTATCATAATCAAATTTAACTGACTTATGCATATCAGGTTTAATACCAACTAACTTACGGTTATCGCCTGTTCCTTCATATACTTCTGTTGCCTGTGCAACTGACACTACATGCTTACCCTTTGCAGAGAGATCAATCTTAGCCTGCTGAAGCTTCATGTTAATAATCTTGATACGTCCCCACTGTCTCTGAGAAACTACTGTATCGTCAACATCTCCACCCTTTCTACGAGCTTTCTTCTCTTCAACTTCTGTAGCTCCAACCTGCATTGTTGCATAAAACTTAGTCTCCGAGTCGATGTCAAGTGTCTGAATCTCATCCGAATCTACTGCTTCGTCAATATCATCCTCTAAATCATCAAGGTCTGATGTGTCGTCTACTAAAATAAGATTGTTGTAAGTCTTGCCATTTGCTAATGTAATATCCTTGCCCTCATAGTGAGCAATACCTGTCTCTGAGTCGATACATGCAACCTTTGGGAATGTAAGAGCAAACCATGACTTACCAGAACCCTCATAACCATATGCTAAAAATTTTCCACCAATCTTTGCTTCTCTTGCTTTTCTAAATGCCAATTTTTTGTCCTCCTAAAATGTATATATTCTTTTAATAAAATGCTCACCCTGTATTAAACAGGGCAAGCGTATTTTTTTTAGTTCATGCCTTCAAGCATTGCAAGAAGGTCATCATCTTCTGACGAAGTTTCCTCATTCTCTGAATCTGTATCATCATCTGAACTTGGTTCTGCACCAGCATCAAGTAATGCTTGCTCGTAGAAATAAAGGTCGTCTTCATCATATTTGCCATCTTCAAATGCTACAGTAGGCTTTCTATCGTCACCAGTTCCCACATATGTAATGTCAGGCTTTACAATAATCATTCTTCTCTCACGATTACCATTACCTACTGCAATCTTCTTCTCTGCTTCCTCTTCTGAATACAGCCCCATTTCAATAAGTTCCTTAATATCATCAGGAATATCATCTTCTGTAATATTTACAGTAGATCCACCCTCTACTAAATTACCTGTGACTGTAATCTCAGTAATCTTGCCCTTCTTAGGCTTGAAAAATCTCTGAAGCATCTTAGCTGTAATCTCTGGATGCTCATTGATAGCGACTTCAAATGTCTTAGGGTATGTAACATTCTTCTTAACTTCAATTTTCTCTCCGTCAATCTTAGGCTTTCCAACATAGTCAACAACATATGCTGCCAGCTCCATAGTACCCTTATCATCATTCTTCTTTCCGATGCTCTTTGAATCAACAAGAATTGTCTGTGAGAATGTAGCCTTGAAATTTGCCTCATCGTCAATTTTTGAAAGTACAATAGATGTAATCTCCTTCTTTGTAGAAACATTACCTTCATACTCGTTGTAACCGATTGTACCCTTTACATTTACAATCATTCCATCTTCAAGATGCTCATTCAGATACTCTACTGCATCATAAGCTGTGAGGAACTTCTTATACACAGTCTTATCCTTTACATCTTTCTCAACACCAACTGTTAAGAATGAAGAATCTGAAATGCTATCATACAGAGACTCATCAAGACGATCCTCCCACGCAATCTCTACTGACTTACTCTTTCCTGCATCGTCCTTTTCATCCTTGCTGTAAGCACGAATTACATTATCCTTATCAGGGAAGAAGCCACTTCTCATTTCTGCATATACTGTGTTGCCATTCCCACAATCAACACCTACATACATACTGTTATCTGTCCAGCCAGAATCATAACTATTGTCAAGATTGAATGTCTTGTCTGTTACTTTTACACGACCAATAAGATTGAATGCTGCCTTACCTTTTTTTAATGCTTTTCTTTCCTTTGTCTTTGCCAAATTACTTGTCCTCCTTAAAATTAAAAATTTATGTAAATATTGTTAATAAAACAATCTATCTAAACGCCCAAATGGACGGAATACAGAAAATAAATTTATGTAAAATCTATCTTCAACAGTGATTTTTGAGTATAAAAACCCAAGGGTATGCTGTTCTTCCACCCATACAAAATGCTTTCCGCATTTATTTATTCTCTTTTTGTCACGGATTTTATATATTATTCATGACATTTTATTTTTGGAATTTTTGAACTGAATTGTTCTTAGAATTTATTTCACTCTGTTAATCGTAATCCAATGTAATCTTCGATGACTTAACACGCTTAAAGCATCATCAAGACCTTCACAATAAGCTGATTGACAATCGCAGTTAGAATAATTTTTCATATTACCAATTAGTTTATTAACATATTCCTGCTCATCTTTCTCGTCTATCGAAAGCAACCGAATCTTTTCCATACATTTATTGCAAATATCTAATTTGTTAAATAATCTATTCCAGATTCTATATCCATTCGTAAAACCATGACATCGGATATCTGTTTTAAGAATGTCGCCACAAATATCACAAGTTCTGTAATTTACCTTTGCCACTTTCTCACCTCGCTTATTTATTCTCTGTTACTATCGAAGAATGTGAACCATTCCTTCTCTTGTACTCATTAAAACAGGTTCTTCACCATTGGCTGTCATCTTCCAATAAGCACTTTTACTTTTCTCCATTTCTAATTGATGTTTCAATGTTTCAATTTCTTTCTCATAATAGTCATTATCGAATTTCTGAGTACCAATCTGTTTATAGTCTTTGGAAACGTATTTTACAGAATAATTAGATATGTAATCGCTTGTACCATCTAAATATTGAATTGTTGGCTCAAAGAACCCACGCTTTTTACATTCATCACAATGACATATATCTGAAATATAACCAATTCTTCCATCTCTATTTTCTACGAAATCTCCGATGTTAAATTTTATATTTGTTACATTATTCTCTTTTGGTATATGGACTTCTTCAAAGAAAAGGTTTACATATTCAATATCTTGTCTTGATCCGATAAATCTGTATCCTAAGTCTTCATATTCTTTAATTGTATTATGTGCATCCGATAATCTAACTCTTACTTCCATATTCTCACCTCCTCAAAATCCTAATGAAACAGTGATTCCCTTTGAACTGCTTCACTTATTTATTCTCTTATTTTCTTCTCTCTTTTCTATCAACTACATGCTTATGACCTTTAGGACAAACACTATATAAAATATCAGCATATCCATCTACATAATCGTTACCGCCTGAATTAATCGGATCTTCATACACGCAAATCTTTGTAGGAACAGTTTCTTTTTCCGAAAAGAAAGATTTTGTAAGATAATAGTCCTTACACTCCTCACAATATGTAAGTTTGCCATTGATGATGTCTTTCGCTGTTTTGATATCATCTTCATATTGCTTTAAAGCCTCTAATTTTTCACTATCTCTTACCCTTGAAATAATAATGCCTTCAATATTCTTTAGCATTTTCTCACCTTCCCCCTAACTATATATTCTCTGTTTTAATCATAATACACATAATTACAGCTATTGGATTCAATATTTTCTAAGTCAATAATCATTTCGCCATCTTCGTGACATCTATCAATTTCAATATTAGAAATTTTAATAGAAGTGTTTGTCATTTCTATAATATTTCCTATGTAGTGGTCGTGATGATTTGTCACTTTATTGAATAACGTAAATGCAATATCTTCACCAACTCTAAAGCTTTTCTTATTATCTGTTACTAATGTTCTTACTGTTTTAATGTTGTATTTCACAATCTCACCTCCACAACCAAGAAATGTCAGTTCATTGGCTTTTAAAAATACCATTTATTATCAAAATATTTGATAAACGGCTAAGAACCGTAGCCTCTATCCCATTGTTTTGTGAACGTTTGGGATTACCTTTCACTTGGGTATTTAATGGAATATTCAAGTTAATTACTCTCGAATATTCCTGTAACTCATTAATTTCACTCTTGGAAAAATAGAGTGCTTAAACACTCCATAAAACACCCAAGGTTTTATATAAAATTATTCACCATTTACCAGCCTTGCAGATGCTTATAGCCAAATACAACTATGCTCAACTGTGTATCAAGGATTTGATAAATCTTTACAACTTTACTATTTACTCTTTTAACTTTGACTCATAATTTAAACTTTGAACTTCTGAGCGTTGTTATTTGAGCCTTACAACTTTAAACTTTACAGCACACACCTATCATTATCGTAGGCAATCTGATAATTATAGTATAATTTCATATTTAATGTTATACATATCAGCCAATGGTTTCACCATTATCTTGCCGAATTATGTACTGTAGTAAGTTGAAATTATACAAATCATATAAATTAATCATCTTTTATTAATTCAATAATTTGTAATATTTTTTATTATTTTGCAGATTTCTTTTTCAGCTTTACATAAGTCTATCTCTGCAAAAGACTGATGAGTTGTAGTTTAAAGTTTTCGGTAAACAGTGAATAACTTCTAATTAACTATTCTCTCTTTAATAGTTAATTTCAATCTCTGTTACAGCATTTGATGTGCTAAGTGCAGCATCTACTTCTGCTTTGAAAGATGCAATGTTCTCTTCTAATGTGTTAATTTTGTCCAAAATCTTAATAGGATCAATCAACTCATATGAATTTGCATTGATGAAATCTTTCTTTGTCTTCTCGAAATCATCTGTATTAGTTTTACCTTCCTTAGAACCGTAAATGCCAATTACATATTGTTCTGCTCTCTTTTCAAGGTCATCACCGTTCTGTTTGAGGATTTCAGCCTGTGCCTTGTCATATTGCTTCTTTAATGCAGTTAACATCTTCTCATCAAACTCTACCCCATGATTCTTCATCTCAATAGCTTCTGCCACTGTGTATTCAATGCCATTAATAGAAACTTTTGTTGTAGCATTTGATAAAACAACCGCTCTCTTGATTGCATTTCTTCTTTTAATAAGGTCTGTTGCCTTATCGTAATAACCTTGCATAACGCCTTCGTATTCCTTAACTGGTACACCCTTGATCTTTTCGTTGGAATGCTTATTTGCTACACAATAAGTACCACCATTGATTGCAGAAATAATTCTATCATCTACGATTTTTAACTCTGCAAGTGCCTTATGAATTGTCATCTTTTCTGTTGTCATAATGTTCTCTCCTTTTTAACTTTGATTTTTAAACTTTATATTTTAGGCTTATCGCCTTGTTACACTTATGTATTCTCTCTTTCTGTTAACATGAAATCGAAATTTACTGCGACTTTTATTGATTAATCATCTCCATCTTCTTCTAAATAATCAAGTGGATTATAGCCACTTTCTACAGCATTTTTTACAACTAATGGATCATCAGATTCTAATGTGATTTCTCCCTCTTCAATCGTTCCATATACTTCACTGTGTTTTCCAAGAATTTCTCCGAAATATACATCCTTACCAATCACATTATCTACTTCTTCTTTTGTCGCCTTGAACACACCTTCGACTTCGCCCTGTCTACCACAATCCCAATAAAAACGCCATAGACATTCCATTTCACCTTCAGCAATCGTTTCAATATCATATTCTGTTGCACACTCATATTCGATTTTACAACCACGCATTTTATCCCATCCATCAACAAAGTATGCGATATCTGCCGTTGCTAATAACTCAATAGACTTTGCAAGATACCAAAGCGGTTTTGCATCAACTGGTGCGTCTTTGAAAAAGCTATCAATAACCTCTACATCTTCTCCAATTTTTGTTTTTGCTGCTTCTATTGCTCTTTTTCTTTCTAACAAAATTTCCTCATCTGTTTTACCTCTCATTGGTTGACTAATAAATAATTTCTTCATAATATAATTCTCCTTTCTTACATCACATGAAACCGATATTTCTTGTCTATTTTGTTACTACATATAGTAGTTTTAATTTATCTGACCACTATATGTAGTATATAATTTTCTGTTTTCTCTATATATTGTTATTCTCTTTCATGAATAATATTAAATTGAATTGTATATTTATCATCTTCCGTACTCAAAGCTGCTAAATAACCATCTACAAATACATTTAATAAACGAGAGCATCTTGGACATAACTCCTTTTTTACTGGTTCAACAGTTTCTCCAAATGGCATTATTTTATTACCAGCTTTGTCTGTCGCATATCTTGGAACACGCTTTGGTAGCATATATTCTGCCACAGAATTTGTTTCTCTGTTGCATATATCGCAATATGTTCTTATCATAAAATTCCTCCGTTCTTAATTCTTTTTTATGTTTGAAAATAATTTTATCCAAATTCTCTGGTATAACGGTAATTTATATCCCAATACATATTCTGCAAATTTATCAATGTGCCGTTGCCAATAAGAAATTTGTTCATCTGCTCGTTGACTACGAATACTATTTTTAGAATCAATAGATTTAATGTAACTATCATTTTTAAATTGTATTTCCATAAATTTATTCTCCATTCAAATTTTCAAAAGAAACGAATCTTTCTTGTCCTCAATTCACATCATTATGTGTTTCGCCATCTGAATAATAAATATTCCAATCCTTGAATAATTCAATCAATTTATCATTATCCCAATCATATTCATTACAATGTGTAATGGCGATTGATTTTTCGTCTCCAAAATTTCCTACATCATCGGAACATCTACTATACAATTCTCTCAAATCAAGTGTTCCATATCTTAATGTATCCTGGAATGGATTTGGTACATTTGTTTTGTCAAACATATATTCGTTAATAAATCTCTTATTACATTCAGATGGGAATTTACCAGCACCATGTCTCGTTAAATAAGTACGAGATACATAACAAGTTTCAATATTTATCTCATCATTCCATTCAACGTTTTCAATTATTCTCTTGGGATTTTCTATACCTGTATTAGACGGTGTTAGATGTGGAAAATATTCGGTATTATTCTGATCAAGTAATAAACCTTGTGCAGCTTCAAACACAATATTGTCAAACTGATTTAAGAAATAATTATCTGATATAGTCAATGAGTGATTATTCATAAAATCCAAATCATCCAAAAAATGTTCAAATATACCATTATCAAAGAATATTCTTGACCATTCATCTGTTAATATAATATTCTCTCTTTCAAATTGTTCTAAGTAATATTCCCTGATATGATTATCTACATCAGTTATACCAGCTTTGTATCTTTTGATAGTTTCAAAAATTCCTAATCCACAACTACCATGTTTATTTTTTCCACGATTCTCCTCTATAATCTGATTTGCCATCATATCAAAAGGTGTAGTCAACATACAATTTTGATTGATATAAACATTCGGAATATATCCTAATTTCATCAATTCATCATATTCCTGCTTAAAAATAATTGGATTAACAATAAAATCCTCAGATAAATATGTACTTGCATGATTGAATGTTCCAGATCCAAAATGATGAAAGACATGTCTGATTCCATCAGGTGTTGTTACGGTATGTCCTCTCTGAGCACCACCATTTGAACAAACAACAATACTATTAGGTTTCTGTGAGAAATAATCTGTCATTAATCCTTTTCCTTCGTCTCCAAAGTTCTCAGGCTCCTATGACAACTTTAATGTTCTTCATAGGATACATCACCTCCTTTATAGTTATATTCTCCAAAATATTTTTCTTCTGCTTGCTCACGAATATGAATAGCTTCATTTATATCATCAAAATATCCTAATCGAACTCTAAAGTTATATGCGCCTATTTCTGTTTCCCATTTTCCACACTGCTTATTATAAGAAACACCTCTATGACCACTACTATTATTTGATTGAAGTCTTTTATTCATTTTATTTTCAGAAGAACAAACTACTCTCAATTGTGCTTTTCTATTATCATTAGTTTTGTGATATATGTGATCTATTTCACGTTTGTCACCCTTTATTAATCCCATTATTAATCTATGCATCAATACAACATCTTTATCTGTACGATTAACAACGTATCCATTTTCATCTATATACCAACAATAATCTTTGATTTTGTCATAATCCTCTAAGTCGAAATAAAACTCTTCTCCTTTAGATGTATATCCAATACCATAGTCTCCTGATAAATCGTAAACATTATATTTTTTATTTTTCTTTCCGTTTATTTTTCCCATTAGCTTTCCAATTCTTACAGAATTTTTTAAATGCTCACAACCACAGGAAGTTGTATTCCCATTTTTCAGATTGTATCCAAGAACCAATACTTCTTTACCGCTTCCACAATCACAAGAGCAATACCATCTCGTATCTCTATTTCCATTCTTTTTTACTAAATCTTCTCCTCTTCTAAGTACGGTCAAATGACCGTACTTATTACCTGTTATATCTATAAATTTACTTATCTCTTAAATCTCCTATCCTACCAAGTAATTCCTTCTGAGTTAGAAGGTGTAGTAACTGTATCTACTACATTATTCTCTGCTTCGTTGATGATAATATCTACAATCTCATTTGTAATACCATCCATAGTAACCTTTCTGAAATGAGTATCATCGAGATACTTTTTATAAGACTTCTCAATCTCGGCTTCATCCCATCTGCGACTATGATTTACATCTAAGTGATAAATATTAAACTTTTCAGAAGCTTCCTCGTATAAATCCTTTGTCTCAACATCAGACTGAAGATTATCGCCTGTAACTTCTGATAATCCATGACCTCTACCCTTATATGGAAGATATGGATTAAGCTGCTCATCACCCATAGTAATGATAATTCCTTTTCTTCCACGCTTTAAACAGTCAAGCTTTGTATGACGAGAACCAAAATACCAAGCTGCCGTGTATGATTCGTAGCTGTTACCACCGCCACCAAACTCAAAGTAAATCTTATCAAGCTGTTCAGCAATACGAATATCTGACTCAAACTGTGAAGCCTGAATTGGACAACTATCACAAGATAAATCACCAATTCCCATAACAAGGAACTCAACATCTGTAACCTTTTCATACAGCTTTGTCATAATTACATTAAGCTTCTTTGCAACTTCAACAGCAGCCTGTCCCATTGAACCAGTTACATCAAGTGCAAGAATGACAGGAATTGTATTTGGATGCTCCTCTGTATCACAACACTCTCTCATTACATTCTTAGGATTAAGTGCTGAATCAATTGTTCTTGCCTTGAACATATCCTGATTAGAATAAGTTCCACCGATAGAACCATCTAACGATACGCTCATTCCCCTTGTTGCTGAATAACTTACATAACTATCTCTTGTCCATGAACCACATCCCATATTATGCTTCCTCCTCTTCTATATCTGTGTCATCATCATTGTCACTCATATCAAAATCAAACATTCCATCGAACATATCACCCATATTACCGCCCATCATCATAAGTGGTAACATTGAACTCATGCCGTTATTGCCATTCATCATACCGTTGGAATTATTATCACCTTTCATCATCTGAGAAAGCATCATATACTTAAAAATATTACCTGTACCCTTCTTGCCCTTGATTAAATCACTGCCAAACATTGATACGATTTTACCATAGAAGTATGTATTACCCATAAATACGTGTCTCTCAGGAAGTACAGTTTCGATTGTTGAATCCTCATAGTTAATAACTGTAATCTTTGTCTTATCAGCTTCAATTACACATCTTGGTTTGCCATTGATAAGAATAATGTCACCCTTTTCAACCTTATTTGTTGGAATTACAAAGAAGAACTCCTCGCCAATATCAAATACAAAGTTACTACAATTTGTAAGCTTTCCAGTCTTGATGTTATATGTCTTATATCCACCTGCTGTCTTAACTGCAATACCACCATTCATGGAAAGTCTACACATTCCACTTCCTACCTTACCAAACATACCATTTAAAAAATTGTTCATCATTTTAATTTCCTCCTATTGAAATTTTTTATTACTGTTTACATATACTTATTCTCTTTTTTATAAGAAGAAATGTCGGTTTCAATACTTGCTTACTTATTCTCTTAACCACTTCTTAAAATTGCTATATGTGCCAAATTTTTCTTTCCAATTCGCCACTATTTCAGTAGGGTTAAGATTGAATTTCTTACATACATAAGTGATATATTCATTCTCATATAATTTCTTTCGTCTCTTATTCAACCTCTTTACTTCTGCAAATACATCATCTCTTGGTATGCCATATTCTTTTAATAAATAAGCACTTAAATCATATTCAGAGTATTCAATAAACTGACAAATAGGACACACGCACTCAGGAACTTCATAATACCCATTCTCGCTACAGAAATTATTAAATAAATCATCATCTTCCATAACAAGTAATTCATCTTCTGAATAATCTCTACAGCCTTTAATCTTTGAATCCCATACTTCCTTATTCCATTCATTTTCAAGAATCATCTTAATGAGATCCTTCTTTGATGGTTTATCTAACGCTTCATCACAACAAAAAGTATGTCCATTTACACATTCCATCATTTCTGCTTCAGATAGTCCCATATCCCATCCGCTTTTAGTACGACCACAAATCTCACAAACATAACTTGAACTACTACTGTTTGTAACAAAATCTTTTCTAAATTTCATTTAATTAATTCCTCCTATCCCATATGATTACATGAATACTCTGAAATTCCACTCAATTTTTCAACTACATAATCAGGAATATAACCACATTCTGAATGAATACATATCCTACCCAATAAATACAAACAAGCTTTATCTTCTGGAACATCTTTACCTTTTAAAAAGATTTTCTGTTGTTCACACTCTTCTCTATTACACCAACTTGAATAATCACATTTATCACAAGATTCCATATTTTCAAATGCTTCTTCTGCATATTCAAAATACCAACAAAAAATATCTGATTTACTATTTACATGATGGACTTCTTTGCCACCCTTATAATGTAACCAATTTATTTCCTTTTCTTCAAAGAAATCCGCAATGGTAAAAGGAGCATGTACCTTGTAATTATCAGTAGTATCCATCTTTTCTAACCAATATTTTTCATAATCCTGATATGTTTGACATTCTAACCAGTCATAATCTTTTTTGAAATAATCCCAAGTAGAAATGCCAAAATCTCTTTCAATGGCTTTATCTATTGCGCTATTCTTATTGTCCCATCTTTTACCTTTAAGAAATTTAAAGCAATAATATTCTCCATCTTCAGTTTCTTGATATACCATTCCAAGTTTTGGATTATTTGTAATATATTGAATAACTGCATCTCTTTTTGCCAAATACTCTTTATAAAATGATTTTATGGTTTGGAATACAGAATTTATCGTAACATTTTTATCATCTTTCTTTCCGATAACAAAGCTACTACTAGAACTATTTGTTACATAATCAGAACGTATTTTCATAAATGCCTCCTAATGATGTGATTCTCCAAAACTTATATTTATATCTTCATTTTCATAAAGGTAACTACTTCCCCAACCACCAAATTCAGAATGAATAAAATTTTCAAATGCACCATCACTTCCGTGATCTCCACATTCATATTCAATTGATTCTCCTGGTTCAAGTGTAAATCTACCCTTTGCATCTTCGATAATTTTTTCAAAAAATTTTCTTGCAATTTCTTCACTATCCATAGTTTCGTTTGAATTATTTGTAATAATAAAACTAGATGAACTACTATTAGTTACAAAATCATGTCTAATCTTCATATAATAATTTCCTCCAATCTGAATCTTCATTGGTTTCTTCGTCTATACTTCTAGATAAATCTTCTGGTAAATTAAATGGATATTCGCTCCAATTGACATTTCTTCCATTGACTCCAATCTTGTCAAAAAACTCACTCATATCAAAATTGTCCATCCATGTATAACCTGTTATATAATCATTATTCTCTGAAATATCCCAAGGTTCATAAAAGCATTCTAATCCTAATTTTTCACCTAAAGAACTATGTTCTCTGATTGCCTCAATCTGATCTTCATCAAGGCATCTTTTCGAGATAATAAAGCTGCTACTCGAAGAATTAGTCACAAAATCTTTGCGTACTTTCATACAAATTTTTCTCCTCTCTGTTGCATAAAACAATTTGTCTTCTAATAGGACAACCACCTCTACACTCACACTGTCTATTGCATCCACTGCAAGAATTTCTAAAATGGTCACGAAAATCTTCAAATTGCTTGCTATCCCAAGCATTCTGAACTGTATCATTTGAAATGTCATAAGCCCATCTCATATCTTGATTGTCAAAACTACAAGGCAGCATCTTCATATCAGATGTGATATAGGCTGACCATCTTCCACCTTCACAAGTATCAAAACTATCTTCATTGATATTAGAAGTCATATTAATAAGAGCTGGAACTGTACAAGAATCGAAACCAATCTTAAAATCAAATTGACATGTATCTATGATATGGAAAAATTCTTTTACCTTTTCATCATCAAAATTCAATACATTATTCTCTTGTCCTAATCCTACTGGCTTATGAAGTAAAAAGATTATTGCATTTACACCTTTGGGAAAATCATTATTTCTTAGTCTTTCAATCGCTTCATCAATAGAATTATTACCTAATACATAATGAATATTTGTCTTCACACCTGCATCGAGCAACATCTGAATTGCTTTATATGTATGTTCCTGACGATACCAACTAATTGCAACTGCTCCACATAACTCCTTACAAAGAGCAACAATCTCATCGGTAAACCCTAATCCTGAAGATGTGAAATTTGGTACAATACCATTTTCTCTGCAATATCTAAGAATTTTTTCAAAATCCTCATGCTGATCTACGTCTCCTCTACCGCCTAAAGCAAACTGAAATGTCTTTCCTTTACATTCATCAACAATTCTTTTAAAATTTTCAAATGACATGTTCGGATATTTGGTCTTTAATCCATTCTGATAGCACTGAACTCCAGACTTAATACACAGTCCACTTGCACCATGAACACAATGTCCCATAACTCCAATGTCAAGTAATTCAGGAAACGAGGTCATAAAAGGATCTTTTCCTGTATCCTTGTCATTTTCAATTACTCCACTTCTCATGTAAAATCCAGTATTTGGATTGAATACAGATACAAATTTGTTCTTCTTATCAACTTTCTTAATCATTTTAATAACCTCATTTCTTTTTTATTTACTTACTTATTCTCTGTTACGAGCCAATGAAAGACAGGTTTACTCTGTTTCAAATTCATCCCAATTAATCAAAACATACTGCTTATAACATGGATAATATGTAGTAGCTCCTGTCTGATCTTTACACCAGGTATCTAACAAATTTTGCAGACCACCAATATCACACTGTTCATAAGCATCTTCATGTAACTCTTCGCAAGCATTGTCAACTACATCATCAGCATCAATATGAATCTTTTCCACGCTGCACACCCATAATCTCTCAGGTCTGCCGTCATCATTAAATTCTTCATCTGTATAACGCCCAAAATAATCGTCAAAGAAATCATCAACAGTATAGTAATACTCATCAAATTCCTCACAGTAAAGAATTGTGTCTACATCTTTTTCATCAACTGGAACTGCCTTAGAAACCTTTTCGTTCCACTTCTTTATTTTCTCTTCTTCATCAGCTTCCTTCTGTCCTTCGCAGTCGCAATGCATATATGACTGATTCTTATATGGCTGTCCACAATAAGGGCATAATCTCTGTACTCCATTAAAACAACTTCGGCAGAATGAAAGTGCTTGATGTTTATATGGAAAATGTTCTCGTCTACCAGCTTCAGAATTATCACCCTTGATACCATAAATATTATTCTCAATTCTCATTCCAAGACCATTACAAACAGGACAAATCATTTCATGTTCTGTTAAATCTTTGATGAGAATTTTAGGGAATGATTTCTGAATTGCTTCGTAAAGATTTACTTCTTCTCTATGTGTTAAATTCATATTGTTATTCTCCTTTTCTACTGAGATATGGTTCGCAAAACTCCAATATTTCTTCGCTTATATGTCCTTCTTTAACAAGTCGTTCATACAAAGCAATCCAACCTTGTGCAGATAAATTATGATAATATCTAATACAGTTTCTCCAATGTTTACAATCAAATGTCGATGGATAAGTTTTAATTTCAATGTATGTTCTACACTTTTCATATAGCTTCTTAGAATAACAATTTGACGCACCCTTAACATAACTATTGCATCCGATAAAAGCTTCTGTTGGATCATGTTCGCTTCTCATGTTTGTTAATCTTCTGTCGTATAATTCTGTCTTAGCGTTATATATACAATAAACTAGAAAGTAGATGTCATCAAAGATGCTTCCAAATTCATTTATTCTTTGTCTTAGTTCTTCGATACCACGAATACTTCTTTTGTTTGTACCAGAATCAATTGATCGAATTTTTGAACCATTCTCAAATTTTAATTCCACTAAACTACCTCCAATATAAGACGAAATGCGAGTTTCAAGTCCACTCTTCCAGCTTATATTCCTTACCATTCACTGACTCAATAGCAGCTTCTTTTGAAAAGAACACAGTTTTGCCAATACTGTTTTTCGTAAAAGTTCCACAATAATAATGTCTACCTCTCACAGAAAACGTATACCTTGCTCTAATCTGTTTCTTATGTACATGACATTCTTTAATTGAATATATATCATGATAATCCTTACTAATAACCCATACAGTCTGTCCAATTTCTACATCTGGAATAGTATTCTTCTTGTACTCGTCAAATACCTCTCTTAAAGACATTTCATGTTTGTTCCAAACTCCATCATCAATATCAAATCCATTATCTGATAGAAACTGCAATAATTCGTCAATGTCTACCAACTGTTTATTTATTAATTTATCAGCCATTTATTCGTTCTCCTACTCGTCATACCTGTGTTCAAATTCATATTTTTCATCACTGCTTTTAAAAGTATGAATGCATGGATTATCCATTGCTAACACTTGATTACAAGTTGTATTAGGACATATAAACACACAATCTTTTGGATCTGGATAAGGTGTTCGTGATCTACTAATATCTTTATCAGCAAAAATAAAGACAGTACCACAATTATGGCAAACACATCCATAACCTAAAACTTCTGTATCTTTTTTAACATGTTCATTATTTAATGATAAAATCTTCATACGCTTATTCCTTTCTTATATCCCATAAATAAGGGCTACTACATCCACAATTATGAATACCATCACCCAATACACATATTCTACAGTCTTCATATTCTGCATGAGTTTTACAATATTCTTTTACAGTATTAATAGCTTTTATGATATTTTCATCGACTGATTCTGGTGGAATATATTCTCTTAGTTCTACTCTCAAGTTTTCACCTCGCTAACTTCAAATGAAAGATTTCTTTCAATGTATTATTATTCTCTTAATGTGTGTATTTACTTCTTGGAAATACCTCTTCAAGATCAATACCGTATCCAGAAATAACTTCTTCTAAGTCGATACAGACATAATCACTACCAATTCTTGCTTCAATTCCACCTTCATCAAATAATGAATAACCGAAAATATCATTCAATCGTTTGATAAATTCATTAAACCAACTAAGATTAATCCAAACACAAAATTCTGTATTACTAACCCATCCGAATTCATCTACATATGAGATGTCAATGTCATCTTCTTCTGGATTAATTAGTAATTTATACAGTTCTAATTCATAATTTTTACTCATCTGTCACCTCCTGATTCGTCAAGAAACTTCGGTTTGCTGTTAACTAGAAAATTTCATCTAAAGCACATTCAATTTCATCAATAACTTCCTGCTTGGTGATTTCATATCCTTCCATCATTTCATCAATAGGTAAGTGATTTCTAAGTACAATATAAAGATATTCCGCAATACCAGTAACATCATATCCTTCTACAGTTGAACCTTCCGCTAATGGCTGAATAAAACCATTTCTGATATGATGAGCTAACTTATCTGCACCAATAATTACTTTATTCCCCTTTGGAATAATCACTTTTTCTCCTGATAATGCTTTTTCAATTTCTACTTCTTCTGTTGATGTCAAAATCTGACCAATCTTATAATCTACCATACTACTTCTCCTTTACTATCTTAAAATCTTACTTAATCTCTTCACAACTTCTTCGCAAAATCTGTACAAACAAGTCTTCTTAAATGCTATTCTCAAATCATCAACAGCTTGTCTATATTGCTGACGTAATTCGTTGTCTATCATATTATTCTCCAAATATTCATTATGTTATGCCCACTTACACCATATAAAGGGTTCGAACCTAGTACAGCCCCACTGACACATAAATCACTAACTAGTATCCACATTTATGTCGTTGTCAATCTGAATTGAACAGCCCTACAATAATGAATAATATCAATCAATATCCGCAATACTTTCTACAAAACAGTTATAATACATATATCTCTTGCCGTTGAAATCAAACTTAACATATCCACCTTCGTTTGTATCAATATCAATTTTTCCTTTATATGTTGCAAGTTCTTTACCATCTGCTGTATATACAGTAATTGTTCTCTGCATACCGCCATTTACATCACTCTTTATATCTGTTACCGCTCTGTCCAATGACGCACATCCAGTCATTCCAAAACACAATGTTAATCCTAATGCAACTGCTAAAATTTTCTTCTTCATATGATTTATTCGTCCTCCTTCAATACAAGAATTGCTTTATAGTATCTACTGTTACATGAGCTAGATTCTACCTTATATCCATCGTCTATATAATCATTCATGGCTTTTTCGAAATACTTACTGTTTTCCATTTCTAAAATTATACATTTCTTCATATGGCTTATTCTCCTTTAATTCTCAGCTTCCTCTAACAAATCAGATACATTTTCTTTCATGTACTGACTTACTTTGATATATCCTTCAGTGTTATTCTTTTCGCCAAAACCTCGAAACTTTACTCTGGCTGGATAAGCATCTGTAATTTCACCATTATCATCAATATCTACAACGATTGCCCATCCAAATGTATGTAAAATCATGTTGATCCACCAAAGAAATCCACTTTCTCTAAATTCTCTCCATGTCTTTTTAGTTACCATTTTGTACCTCCTGTTATTTTATTCTCCAAAGGAAATCTATGTTTCTTATACTACTCAAAAACTTTTGCAAACTTTTCATAGTTGCCATCTCTACCACTTGGAACTGCAAATATCACAGTGTCAAAGCACTTATAAGTAGTTGTCAGATATTCCTTAAATATATTCGCTACTTCTGTCCCATCTTGTCCAAACACTCCACATCCGTATGCTCCTAAAATAAGAGTTCTCACATTGTTATCTTTCGCCATATCAAGAACAAATTTAATTCGACTTCTTAATACTTTAGTATTCTCTTCGTCTGACACGTTCTGATATTTCTGAGCAGCCGACTTATTTGGAGCAGCACAAGTAATAACACTACACTCTACATGGCTATTCTCTCTAAAGAACCAAACACCAGGAGAAAATAATCCTCTGTTCAAATATAAAGCCTTATTCTTGTGTCGATTATTCCAATCATAAAACTCTAATACAAACTGACTCAACACATTGTACAAGAATGATTCGTGACATAAGCACTCTTCCTGTGCTTTACTACCATTTAGAAACATCCCACCTGGATTTTTATATGAAGAAAAATTAAGAACTGCTGTACTTGGATTGCCGTATTTCATTACAGCACTTACACTATCAATATTCTCTACAATAATCTTGGTATCTTTGTCTTCGATATACTCTTCAAAATTCCTATCAAATGAATCCGTAGTATAAATTTTTGTACCCAAAATTGAAGTTTGAATACAACGACCATATTTATTCTGCATCTCTTTTGTATGTTTGCGAGCATTTTCTGCTCTCTGTTCTTTATTCTGCCAATATTCTTTTATATATGCCATTTATTTTTCTCCTTTCACCACGGAAGAAATTCCGCATTCATTGGCTTTTTATTTTCCATTTACAATTACAAATTTATAATTACAGGGTGTGAATATGCACCCACTATCTCATCTGCTTTTACATTTGAGAATACTTTACGCATTATTTGAAATGCACCATTAACATCGGCATTTATATATTCTCCGTTGTTGCTTTTAAATAATCCTCTATAAACTCTTCTTGACTTGTTATAATTTTCTTTAACAGGTAACTCATTGTCTAAGAAAGAAGTTCCTGAAGTATAAGCTTCTTCTGTTTTAATCAAATCTATACCAGTTTCTTCACACTTATATCCAAGCTTTTCAAGAAAACTTTCGTATGGTATTTGAGTAAAAGTCTGATTTGTAATTTTACACATATTTGTTTTCTGTTTCCAACCATCATTCTTACCAATAACAAGTGTTCCAATATTATGTTTCACACAATAACTAACAATCCATTTGCTCGCACAATGCATGAAATACTCCATCTTGAAATATCTTTTATTTGTAAGGCTCTGCATCTGTTTAGTCCAATCAGATCCATTTACGGTTTTCGCAATACTTCTTAATTTAGAAACCTTTTTATTCCAATACTGATTATAAGATTTAATTCCTTTGCCATTTATAACAATAGAAGATTCTCCTATGTTATTTACCATTGTTACAAAGTTATTTACACCTAAATCAATCGAAGCAATTCTGTTTCTATCCAATTCACTTTTACATTGCTTTTCATCGTCATAAACAATTTCAATAATATAACAACCACCTTTTGGAACAATTCTCGTAGACAAATGATGACCTGTAACTTTTGTGAGAATTAAATTGTTATACTCTTTCATTCTCTTAAAAGCAAAATACAAATAACCATCTTTCACTTTAGTCTGCATATTAGTTAAAGTACAAACAAATCTACCGTCTTTCTTTTTATAAGCTGGTATCTTAGGTTTTCCCAAATACTTTTCTGGATGAATAGTATAATCTTTAACTGATACAAGAAATGATTTCCAAGACTTACACAATGCTTTTGTAACCATCTGTGCTGCATTTGATCCAAGTTCCATAAAAGCATCTGTATGTTTTAGTTCCTTATTTAAGTCACCATACTTCTTAACTTTCTTTGTCTCAAAGAATTCTTGGCGAATTGTATAATTGCATAAATTATACATATTCTTTGCCAGAAAACATAAGTTATCACAAGCTAAATACATTGGATGGTTTTTGTTTATTACATGTCTTTCCGCTTTATTTATATTGTTTCACCTCCTCTGTTATAGAGAGTCAATAACTGACTCTCTATTGTATTATTCTCTGTGTATATCCTTTTCTTGTGGGATTTCTTCAATAATGCAGATAGAACTACTACTTGTCATGCTTCCGCATTGAGTAGTAAGAGTTGGTGCAATATCTGTAATTTCACTGCAATTATATGGATTGAACATTTTTGGAATATATCCATGTTTCTTGTAAAATTCAGTATATTTTTTATTAACATAATTGCTTGAAGTTAATTCAAATTGTATGTCTTTATTCATTATTCTCCGTTTCTATAAGATAGAGTCCAGTGCAACCGCCTATACCTCCACCATTTGTCGTAATAGAACAGACAATTCCTTCGCTGCTATAAACTCTATATCCTTGTTTAAAGTTCCTAGATAGTTGTTTGCCGTTATCCAATCATAAGTTACTATCTATACCACCAACAAAAATTAATTCATTTGGTGTATTTTCTGAATTTTTCATCTAGCACCAACTTTCTATTGTCATAAATGTTTCCCATATCATAACCATGAGTGCAAGCCATTAACGTGAAACAAATACCCTCTATTCCTATAACTCTACCGCCAATAAGACTATTCTCACTTACAGTTCCAACTCTTTGAACATCGTTTTCATAAGTTACATTTTGAATAGAGGGTAAATTAAAATTTTTTGCCACCGTATACAAGTAACTGAACCCACCAGCATTACCTACAGGCTGTGCCAATAAACACATTGCTACATGATCTGAATCATATATTCTATTACCCTGACGAAATTGCTTTCCAAAATTTATTTCACCGACACCACCAACTAATTGTGGTTTATCACCACAAGCAGAACTTAATCCACTTGTGGCTGATGAAAATTTACCATCTTCTCATCTGTACAAATATATGTATTGTCATACTGAGCCTTATATAAATGCTCAATCAACAAAGAGATGCAAGTTGTTACTATACTGTTACCGCTTTGTTTATATCCCTGAGTATCAGACATTCCAACTGCTTTACAGTTCTCATAATCAACATCATCGAATCCCATAAGCCTATGACACTCTTTTGGCGTAAGTTTTCTCACAACTCTTAAATTATCTCTCTCTTCTTCGACCATTGGTTGCCGATTTCCTCCTTGACATGTTGTTATTGTTGGAGAAATATAATCTTTATCCCAAACATTTCCTGCAAATCCAGTTCCTTTATTTTCACCATAAATATTAAAAAGTCTATTTATATTATTTGAATTGGCAAGAATCTGTTTTGGTTGTTTATAATCAGTTGCCACTAAAGTACCCATTACTGAATCCTGCTGATAAACTAAATCTCTCTGACCGATAGTTCTGAATTCAGGTTTTGTAGTACCAACAATATTCTTTTCAAATTTTGGATCTGTTATCTGAAGTCTTTTCTGTACTTCATCAGATAAGAAATATTTCTCCAAAACACTGCTATCTGTTTCTAATAAATCCTTTAATCTGATTCCTGTATCAAAAGGCTGTGGAAATTCAAAAGACTTGGTATCAATATCCTTACGAATAGAGATACAGAAGATTCTATTTCGATTCTGTGGAATACCTGTATTCTTTGCATTGATTGTCTGATAATATGAGTTATATCCCAAATTATCAAGTCGAATCAGCCAATCCTTAAAACTGTCAATATACTTCTTTGATACAAGAGCATCTACATTCTCCATAAGCAAATACTTTGGTAATGTATTATTCTCTTTTGCTTTTACAAGAAGTCTCTCAACTTCATACAATAAACCTGAACGAGTTGATTTAATGTTGTGACTGCCACAATTAGGGCAAGTATAACGAGTATCTACATCTAATTCTGATGGATCATATTCACAACCACAATCATGACATGTCCACTTTAATCCTTCCTGTTTACCGGCGATTGACAAATCTGTGCATGGAGTCGAGTATGTAAGTAAATCACTATATGGCAGTGACTCAATCTGCATCATATCGCCAAGATTATGTGAAATATGGTCTGCTAACCAATATTTCTCAATACCTTTTGTCTTGTTCTTCTTTCGTGAAAGTTTTTCCCAATCATACGGAACATCTTTCTTAAAATCATATCCAAGTCTCTTATCTGTAAGCTGTCTTACCATTTCTTCTTTGCTTGGATAATCTTCATAGTTTTCAATCATCTCATTAGTCAAACCACAATGCATTGCAGCATAACTAACTACTACTTCTTTGTCTAAATCTGCTGTTGCAATCATATTTGCATTAAATAGATGAGTATTATCAATTCCCTTCATCTGCGCACCAATACCACTACAAAGCTCAATTACACTTAACTCACAATAATTATTTTTTTCCTATGGTTTTAGCAGACGTGTTAATTCCATAGAATTTTACAACAAAATAAGTAAGAAGAAAGGATTTAACAGTAACTCCTAGGTAAAAATGATTGCGCAATCTCTGTAGATTAAAGGATTTTGACAGAGAATAAAGAAAAAAATATTTCATTATTTTATTTTTGGAAATTTTGGCTGATCAGCCGTGAATAGAATTACTTCTATATTAGATTATTCTCTACATGCTTTCTAATAAAACTGTTTCCAGTTCGATAGAACCCCAATTATTATTTTGTTTAATATAAGCAATTGATAAAACTGAACACTCATAACCAGGAGAATCAAATGCGTCTGTAACATCTATTTTAAAAGAAATATTCCTCTTAGTTAATTCCTGCTTTAATTCGTCCACGACATCATAATAATTTTCTTCATCTTCTCTGTAACGATGATAATATTCATGCTCGTTATCAAAATACTTGTCTAAAATTTCTTCTATAATATCCATTCATTTCACCTCACATCCATCTCTCAATCTCACTAAATACATTACCCAACGAATCAACAATCATCAAATCAGTTTCTCCGTATAACAACACTTGAATTTTCTCCCTATTGATAACAACTAAATGATTACCACTAAAATATGAAATATAATGAGCTGCTGGATAAACTTTTAATGAAGTACCACCAATAATCAACATGTCAGCATTACTAATTGCTTCAACAGCACCATTTACAGCTTCATTCGGCAAATTCTCTCCATATAAAGTCACATCAGGTCTGATTAGACCTCCACATTCGCATTTTGGAATTGTCTCTTTAGTGTCAAATAAGAAATCAGAATGATATTTCATCTTACACTTACTACAATAATTCCTCTGAGTAGTTCCATGAATCTCAAAGACATTCTTACTACCAGCTTTCTGATGAAGTCCATCAATGTTCTGTGTTACAATAGCTTTCAACTTGCCTACTTCTTCCATCTTAGCAAGTACCTTATGAGTAATATTTGGCTCAATATTTCTTGTATCCATCTTCTGCCGATAGAACTCATAGAATACCTTTGGATTGTTGTATAAGCATTCTCTACTCAAAAGATATTCAGGTTCGTATTTATCAAACTGAACGTCATGCTGATTATATAATCCATCCTTTGAACGGAAGTCAGGAATACCACTTTCAGTTGACACACCTGCTCCACCAAAAAATACAATATTGTTCGATTCTTCTATATATTCTCTTAATTTATCGTACATATTACCTCACTCTATCATTTCAACTTTAATCCTAAATTTTGTTGTTTCTATATGTTCGTTTTCTTGATAAGGACAATTATAATCAAAGTGCTGATGTTTAACAGTCGCAATCAAATGAGTATCATTACTAGAAACAAATTCCGTATCTGTTTCATAAGTATCTTCAGAACCATCACCAAGTTTAGAATCTGCACAATATATCTGATTTGCGTCTAATGCATCTTGAATAATTCTGTAAATGTCTCCTGTATTATACATAGTCACTCCTTTAATACTCTATCAAACCATCTGTAATACCAGTCATCCAATAAATAAGATCTTCTCTATCATTTTTTAATCTTCCATCTATTACACGAGTTAAGATTTCATTGAGCCAGTACCCAACCTCTTTTCCACTTTTAATGAGCATTATATCCATTACATCTTTTCCATTAACTGCTAAATCCTTTAAAGAAAAACATTCATCATCCTGTAAGACTTCTTCTAAAATATATTCGATGTTATCAATCTTCTGTAATCTTGTTTCCTGATTAATGTCTGCCTGTGCTTTAATATCTGCTCTACGAACATTCAGTAATCTTCTAAATTGTTCTTCTCCAATCTTATTGAGCCATCTCTTGGTATACTTTTCACCAACTTCAAAAGTTGCATCATGATAATAAACAAGCTGCACTACTTTTTCTCTTGTATCATTATCAAAACGAAGTCTTTTCATAATTGTATCAGTCATATCAGCACTGACTCTTCCATGACCTTTGAAATGTCTGATACCATCTTCTCCGTCCTGATAACAATGTGGTTTTCCTATGTCGTGGAAGAACACTGCTAACGCTGTAATTAAATCTATTGGATTTAAGTCTTCTTCACAATCACAAAAATATGCTTCTACTGCATGAATTGTATGTCCCCATACATCATAAATGTGATATGGATTATTCTGTTGAAAGCCAAACATATCTTTAATTTCAGGAATGAATAACGAGAATACTTCACGGAATAATCCTATCTGTATATAAAACTTGTTTGATAATGCAATCTTACAGAACTCACTGTTGATTCTCTCAATAGATATATTCTCTAAATTCTTATACATTTTATGAATATTCAAACTTACATCAGAATCAACTACAAATCCTAACTGCGAAGCAAATCGAATAGCACGTAAAATTCTTAAAGCATCTTCTGAAAATCTATCTTCTGCTCTACCAACACATCTGATTTTATAATGCTCAATATCTTCCATGCCATTAAACGGATCTACAAGACCAGCTTCATCATTGTATGCCATCGCATTGATTGTAAAATCTCTACGCTTTAAATCTTCTTTAAGACTTCGTGTAAATGTTACGCTATCAGGTCTACGACTATCTGAGTAATTGCCGTCAATTCTGTAAGTGGTACATTCGTATCCTTCACCATTAATTACAATAGTGATAGTTCCATGTTGCAAACCAGTTTCAATAATTCTTTTGTCCTTGAATATTTCAAGCATCTCATTAGGTGTGGCAGATGTTGTAATATCATAATCGTGAATTGGTCTGCCAAGAATGCTATCTCTCACTGCACCGCCACATAAAAATGCCTCATATCCATTACTCTGTAAAGTATGAATAATTTCATTTGCACCAGATGGAATTTTAATTTTCAATTTTTTCATTCAAATTCACCTCAATTTTCGGTTCATCAATAAACTTTGCCAATAGTCCTTCGTGGTAGAATACCTTGTCACTTTCAGTAATTTCTTCTCCCAAGAAATATCTAAGTACAAATGGCATCATATAGTTGTCTAAACATTTGAACTCAATACTATATTCTCCATTTTCTTTGTAGATTTTTTTACAGTATCCGTCAGTACCATTGATTTTGTGGAGCGAAAATAATTCAACTCTGAATGGAATATTAGATTTTGTACTTAATCTTTCTTCAACACAATTTCTCACAAGATTTAACATGTGCAAATTACTTGCCGTTGTCATATCATAAACGATCTCATCATTTGAAAAGAATACAATTCTCTCTTCACCAACGATGTCATATAATAACGATAATGTCTGATCCATAAGGTACTTTTCATATGTGATGTGTCTTTTGGGATTGCAATTACCCAAAATTACCTGACGGATGTATTTGCTGTTTATAATATGTTCGTTGTCTGTGAATTGGGAAATAAAATCTTCCCATGTATCAGTCCCACGAAACATATTCTTATCGTATTCGTGTAAAGATGAAAAATTAGCCTTTTTCATATCAATACTAATAAAAACTCTTCCATCATTAGTTGTCTTAAATATATCTTTATTAGATAAATTTTTATGAATCACAGTGAATTTGTTCATATCTTCCGCATTAAATCTCTGATACGCTTCTGAATTTTTGATGCTTGTAATAGCTGTATCCTTTACACGATTATATTCCTCAAAGTAATCCTGTTCACAATTGTATTGCTGTAATTCACTTGCAAATCTAATCCATTTATTAACTGTTCCATAAAAATCATCAAAAAGCTTAATTCTGTCTAAAAAATATGGCTCTTGAAATAATCTAATTGGTATATTACAATCTTTACAGAATCTTTCTTTTGCTCTATTTGATATTTCCATCAGATATCTCCCTTCACAATTCGTTCGTTTACATACATCTTAAATTCATTAATTTTCTTATAATCAGGTTTATCAGGCAAAGATGTATTTTCTTTTGCGTATTCAAAACGTTTTTCATATTCATTTAATAAATCATAGAATTCAGAAATAGGCTGTCTATTCTCGTCTAAATATTCTCCATTTCTAATACTCATAAGTAAATCGTGTTCGTCTGATCTATAAGTGATAATCTCTTCCTTTTCCAGAATATCAATACACATCATGTATAAACGAATTAAGTGTGCCATATGCTTTCCAAGTTTATCATGTGCAACTGCTTTTTCATTTCGTTTACCAAACTTACTATAACTGCTAACAATAGACTTCATTTCGTTCCACATGCCAGTCCAATCTCTTAACGGATAATGTTGCAAGTTTACATCCATAAAAATCTCGCTATCATATCCTTCTTGAACAGCCTTATCAATATATAGTTTCACATCACTATTTTCATGAGGATAATATCTGTTTTTAAATTCATATCTTGCATTGTTGATGCTTTTTAAAATATAGGCTTCATTTTCTGCCTGACCAACCAATCTTGCAGCCTTGTTTGACAATCTTCGTAACTGAGCTTGCGAATATCCTCCAAAGCTTTGTATACATATTTGAGATAAAAATATTTTTTTGTTTTGCAATAATTCTTTCCCTATATCAGACAAATACAAATATTGCCAATCTTCCAAACCTAATATCTCACATGTATTAGGATTCATTTTTGATAACAGTTCTATAATTTTATTAAAAGAATAAATTACTGTATCTGTTTCGGAATCTACAACTTGTTCAAAATCGTTGTTTAATAAAATTTCTTCTTTTGAATTTATTGCAATTCCTCTTATGTCAATATCACTCACATAATCCTTAGTTTGAATATTCATTCCATAAGCATGACTTCCACCTAAACCAATAAGAATATTATTTTGCCCAAGATGAATATTAGTGCGTAAAAAATCATATTCTTTTCTTTCGATAATATTATTTGTCAATCTTTTCATCTATACCTCCATATATACCCACCAGCAGTTTTTTGTCTATTGTTACAAACCGCAATAATATTAGATTTATATATACTATTCTCTTTTGCAGCTTCACTAATACTATCCCATGTTTTAATTAACTTCATATTTTTATCATATTGATTAACTTTTTTGTATGGTTTCCCACTTTTTCTATATTCAACTAACGCAACATCATCACACATATCAATATATCTCCATTGAAACCCATTAGCCGTTTTTCTCTTTCCATTTATGCAATCCCATATATGACCGCATCCTAATTTTCTCTGAGCTTCTTGAATGCTTGGATATTTATTTATAAAATTACCTTCAATGTCAAATTGCGCTACTGGTTTTGACATATTTTCAATAATTCTTTTACTACTTTCTATATAGGCTTGTTTAATCGCTTGCTCTGCATCATAATTGCACCATCCATTAATAGTACCTTGCTTTAATTTATTTTTCACAGTGTTATAAGAACAATGAAAATAATCTGCTACAAATTGAATATTTTTTAATTCATTATATTTTTCACATATTAGCTTTGTATCATTAGATAAAGCATATTCATTACATTCATCCCATTCTATTTCTTTATAATTAAAATTCAATATTATAGGCAAATTGCTATTGCATATAGAATTTTTCATCCACCTTATATTCGATTCTCTAGCATCAATTATTATATAATTGAAAACATTATTCTTTAATGCCATTTCCTTTTTGTATTCATCATTTGCGATTTCCTCATAATAATGCCTTCCTCCTAAATATGAAAAGTCGGATGAAGTGTAATGTTGTTTTCCATTGACCTCAATAATACAATTATGTTCAGGAATATAAAAATCGTATTCTTTATTATCAGACCATTCAAATTTTATATGTGTTTCAAACGGAATATATAGTTGGTCTAATAAATTACTCAAAAATTTCTCCCCATAGCTTTTATTCCCACTACAATAAGGACATTTATTAAGACGATTTCTTAATTTACTAGGTAGCATGTAAAATTCTTTTCCACAATCTTTACACAACCATAATAATTTTTTATTCGTATTAGCTGTGTATTTAAAGCCATCTTCAACATTTGCAAGATGTGAAGCTAAATTGGGATCTGTTGTCCACATATCGTTAAAACCTTTTAAAACACGTTTACCAAAACAATATGGGCAACCTAAATTACCTGTTCTAAAAGCATTACAAGGTAATGATAAAAATTCATGACCACAATCACCTACAAAATAATATTTTTGTCCTGAACTAATATTTTGAATCTTTATTTTGTTTTTATTAGAAAAATATTGAGGATGTTTAATTAAATAATCTCGTATTTCTTGAATTTTAATTAAAATCACCTCTTCCACCGAGAGTTAAGATAATGATATTGTTACCCAAATTCTTATCTGTTCTCAGGAAGTCATACTCTTTTGATTTTAATTTGTCCTTAATTTGCTCAATTGTCATTGTCTTAACCTCCAAAATTTCCTATGAAACGTGAATTTCTTGTCAACATTCTTTTTGTTTTAAATAAAAGTCACATGTCATTTTTAGCTTAAATCCTGGAATAAAGTCTCTATATTCTGCACCTATAGCATTATAAACTAATGGCTTATTGCATTTAGGACACACTAAAATTGGTCTAAATTCATTATCTATAACTGGAAAATAACTTTCTATTCTAAACCCACAATCGCATTTTGATTCATGTTTGAAATATTTATATTTTAAAACATCATTATCAATCGTCGTCGATTCAGTTCTACTTATACCATTCTTGTAAGTTAAAGCATAGAATTCAATATCATTATCATCATATGGTTTCTGGTGCTTATATAAATAATAATGAGTAAGTTCATGAGACAAAATATCTGCAATAATATATATATTTTGTTGTATTAAATGTCTTGAAACTTCAATATATGGATTACATTCTGCCACGAACCAAGCATGTGTTCTCTTCAACCGATTATTTATCGTGATTGGAATATCTAATTCTTCCTCAAAATAACTTTTAAATAAATATTTACCAAATTCATTTAACTCACTATTATTCATAAATTCTCCTATTCTTCGCCAATATAAATAAGTCTATCTATATATTCTCTGCCTTCATTCTTAAAAATCGGAATTTCTGTATCAATAATCCATTCGTTTTCAGACTTAGAAGTATCTCGCAACTGTGCAGTTTCCATAATGCTACCACGGAAAAGAACAATCTTATTTCTTACACAGCAACTTCCACGCTTTTGATAAATAGGCAAATCATTCCAGTTAATACCTTTCTGAGTCATTAACATATCCTGAATCTCATTACATGACCTATTCTGTAATTCTTTATGTGAAAAATTGGCTTGACCTACCATCTGAATTGAGTTACGAAAAGCGTCTAATTGCCTCCAATAGACCAGATTGGTTACTTCTTCCTTTGGAATATTGAAGCAACGACAATCAAACATTGCACCATTATTAACTGCATTCTGTAAAGTTTCAATATAATCAGCTAAATACTGATCATCATAATTCTCATATAAATAGTCACCAACATTATCTCTGAATAATTTATTAAAAGCCATTGTAGCCATGCTTGCTGCAATACTACAAATTTTCTGAACCTCATAATCAAACCACGCTGCAGATGTAAGCTTCTGATAGTCAATCAGAATAAGTGTTATCTCATCTGACTGCGTATATCCAAGAACACAGCCCTGAATATTTTCACATAAGTATTTCATTGTTTCCTGCATTGACTTAATCAATACTTCATCAAAAGGTTTCTGAAATCCTCTTGTGAACGTATGAAAAGCTTTCCCATCAATTCTCAGTGCCACGGGGCATCTTCTCATTAACTTTGTCTTTGGAATCTGCTCGTAGAATGTCTTCATTCTAGCTCCTAAATCATCTCTAATTGGCATAGTATGTACCTCTCTTTCTATTTTTTATTATCTTATGAAATGAAAATTTCTTCCTGTTATATTGGAAATCGTTCTTGTGTATTTTCTAAAAAAATATCACTATTTGACTTCCAGCCTCCTGAATTCGCAAGAATATCTTTTCTAATTCGTGCAAATTCGTCTATATGGTTTCTAAAATAATCAATAGCATCTCTTTCTTGTAAAAACTCTGTGTCATATTCCCAAAAGAAATGTCTCTGATTTGTAATAAAAAACGAATTAGTATCTAAACAATAAGCAATGATCCATGATAAATATGTATCATTAAAGTTTTCGTTTTGTTTTAATTCTTTATACACCATTTACCTCCATTTGAAACCGAATTTTCTTTCTGCATTGATAATTATTCTGCATAAACCTTTTTAAACAACTTAATTGGATACTCGTCTACATCTCCAAATTCCTTATATGCATGTTCTTCTCCAAACCACACAATTTCTATATTATTTGAATTTCTATTAGATACTCTTATAAAATGAGCTTTTTTACCCCTTTTATAAAAACTTGTATCTTCTATAAGTTCTATAGTATCTCCTGTTTTCATTACATTTCACCTCCATTTGAAAGAGAAATTTACTGTTAATTATTCTCTACTAAATTTATTATCATTTTCAAAACTGCAACCGTACAATATATTCCATAACAAATCCAATAGGCTACACCTGCCTTTATAGCAGCTCCAACCATTGCAAATAATACAATACTCATATTTCACCTCATAATCTAAAAATTTTTTATATAAAACAGAAACCATACTCACAAAGAATATAAGAATTGCCAGACTCAGCTATGTATTTGATTGAATAATCGGACGTTTTCTGATTTCTGTTGCTAACAAGTTTTTATACAGCCATTTTCTGTACAAAATTATCAAAACTGTTTTTCATATATGTAAAGTTTGTTTTCTGTGAAGGACTAAAATTTGTCTGATTCTTATACTTCTGAATCCACTTTTCAAATTCTTCGTCCTGCTCTTTCGTACAAGCATAAGCCATAATAGCAATTACAGCATTTTCACACTGTTGATATACAGGCTCGTCCACCTTTACGCAATCTTCAACCATATCTCTGTAAAACTCAATGTCCTCTTCTGTAGCGTCAGGATTTGCATTTTCTTGAACAAAAGAAAGAGTTGTTTCTTCTGGATTATCTTGCTCATTTTCTTCTATATTGTCATTCTCTACTTCTGTGCTACTTGTTTCTGTTGTATCAATATGTAAAAATTCATTCATCAGTGTTTCAAGAATATGCAATTTGTCTGAAATAACACTCTTATCTTTTGTACTGCCATGCTCGTCCACTGTATCGAAATACTTCCCATCAATATCTTTTTCTCTTAATCCATTAACAAAGGCATTTAGAAAATCAGCAAATTTACTATCCTCTAATCCAAGTTTCGTAAATCTATTAAAAAATGTCATCCAAACAAAAGTATCTTTGGTACTGAACAATTCCTTTGTTTCTTTTGTAATAATCTTTTCTAGTCTTTTTACATTGTTATCAAACACTTCAAACTCTTCATTTGTTGCATTCTCATTCAGATACTTAGCCATCCTCTTTCCGTTTTTGTTCCAATTATCAAAATGAAACATACACATAATAGATTCTGAAACTACACGTTCTAATACACCTTTATCTTTTTCAATCTCTTTAATAGTCGTACAATCAAGAAAGAATCTATCTTGAATAATTTCTCTGATTTCATCTGCGAATTTTGGAATATGTATAAATAATTGTTCATTCGCATTCATTGCAGTATGCACATTATATCTTCTCAGATATTTAGCAGCTTGTTCAACATCACACTCATGGATTACAGTTTCAACCTGGTATTCATAGAATTTCTTTTGTAACTCTTTTGGAAACTGATTGAATGTTTTATTACGAATATCAAATTCAGCATCAACCCAAACATTTTTTCCATTTTCATCTTTTTTAATCTTTTTATATGAAATAATCGGATCTTCCACAGATGATTTAATCTTATAATTGCCTTTACATAACATTTTAAATGCTGCTGTTCTACTACCACCATCAACAATAAACTTTCGACCACATTCCTCTTCTGCAAGGATAATAGGAGGAATATAATCGTCTGTTAAGATTGTCACCATTAACCCATCAATAATCGGCTTCCATTTTGGATTTCGCTGAGTACATACATTATTGCTAATATATCCTTCACTTTCATTTTCTAAATACTGATCCATCGTGTAAACTTGTCTTCTTGGTCTTGCCATTGTACATTCCTCCTATAATTTCCTACATTAATATTGATATGTTCCTGTATACTCTCATGCCATTCATACAATTATTAAATTCAGATTGTGACATATGTAAAATATCTTTTATATCTTCCTGTTTATAGCCATCCATAAATAGATGTGCTACTTCCAATTGTTCTGATGATAAATTATGTAAATATTGTTTCATTTTTTTACTTATGTCTGGTTTAAAAAATTCATCTTCCAAAGTAGTAGATGATGAAATCCTCTCCATTGTCGCCACACAATCAAGTGTAGGCGCATCAAGCGAAACATCTGGAATGAATATCACTTCTCCATTCTTACCGATTCTCGTGTTGCTTCGGCACTGACGGTTCTTATCTCTGATATAAGTAGCATAAATTCTTCGACTAAGAATATTGTAAAGAAATGTCTTAAATGAAGCTCCATTTGCATTATCCTTGTCATAATTCTTCACACTTTTATATAGAAGAAACTGCGCCAAACTGTAAATATCATCGTGATCCTTTTCACTAATCCCACCAATTTTCATAATAATTGGATCGCACAACTTCTTTAGTTTCTTCATCCCATCGCAACAATACTCATCAATTATGGCGAGTTGTTCTTTGTTAAGTTCTATTTTGTCCACCTGATACACCACCTTACATTATTTTCTGTTCATTTCCTTATGTAATAATTCTACAAAATCTAAGTCATCATCTTTAATTTTTGTGTGCTTGGTTTCTCCAAAACACTTCGGACACCTGCAAAACTTTTCATGCTTGTCTGATGAAAATGACATTATATTTTGCATTGGAATGCGACAATCTCTACAAATCATTTTTATCACCTCATTTAGAAATCGAATAACTCATTCATTACTCTTGGCTCATATTTTCTTCCATCTAATCCGTTAATCATCTTTTGTAATTCATCACTGACAGATTCAGATATTTTCTTTCCAAGAATAATACTAAGAACATCCAACTCATTTTTAATACTTCGTCTCTTTATTCTCCGATCCTTGATCATTTTGTATGCTTTATAACCCTGAGCTGCATTTAAGTTGCAAAATTCTATGTAATGATTAATATCGCAAAGTTCCTTATCAACTTCACTTAACTGATTAATCAATTCTTCTTTTCTATGTAATGCTTCAGCAGCAAGTCCATTCAAACCAGATACCTTATCTACCCAATATTGGATATTTTCTGCAACCGACACCGTTTCTGTATTCTCTTGTACTTCCGCATGTGTAATTTGCTTTACCAACTTTGGAGGCTTATCAATCTTCTCGATATGAAAGACCGATTTCAATGCCTTCGGCAAATTGTTTTGATACACCGAATTAACTTCCTTATTACCAAATACATCAGCCAGCGGTTCGCAAGATGTGGGAACAAATTTCCCATTTTTATCTTTCATAATCCAACGAGAACCATCTGTAATAACATATTGTGCCAATATTATCACTCCTCTTTCTTTTTTGATTTAGTGTAAAATTATATAACAGGACTAGCTGGATTCGAACCTACGAATACAGGAGTCAAATTCCTGTGCCTTACCGCTTGGCGATAGTCCTATAATTTTCTTAATTAAAATTGTAAAATATGAAATATTTAGCAGAAATGCTTGATTGTTTAAAAACTTGACTTTCTAATAAAATCTATGTACAATAATATCAAGCGGAATTTAATTCTGCTATATGTGTTACTTTGCAGTCTATCAAAAGAGGTACGCCAATACCGTTTGTATTTTGTTAGACTGCAATATTTATTTTTTATAAGAATAATATAGAACATATGTTCGTATTTGTCAATTACTTTTTTCGTACATACGTTCTTTTTATTCCTTAAATGAAAAACTCAGTGCAAAATCAAAAGGTTTTCTAATACATTCAACATTGTATTTTCTGTTTTTTTGGTATTTTATGTGATATAATTCGATTAAAACTGTTGAAAAATGCTTAATTGTTTACATGCCAAAATAGCGGCTCGCATTTTCTTCTGCAAAAGTTAATGCAACAAATTTTTCTGTTTACTAACTTTTTTGTTGCGTTAAGTTTTTCAATTAAAGCGTTCTTTTCATTCTTTGTTTGCATTATATTATATTGACTGTCCAATTTTCAGGACTTGCAAATATCATTGGAATGTTGAGGAAACTTAATATTATGCACAATAAATTCCTGCACTCCATCCAGCGAAAGCAATCCAAAGAAATCATTATCTTGATAATCAATTGTGTTTGCCTTATTTATTATTCTCTTTCCTTCGTCAACAGTTATCTGTCTTGGTCTTGTATGAATAAAGGTAATACCATTAAATGAATCTATCCATATTTTACCAGGAGCCTCATCAATTATCCTTTTTGCTACTTCCTTATCTACATACATTATGCCATTACCTCCTCAAGCTTGTAGTCTGTTCCAAAAAATAAAGAATTAAAACATACTTTATCTACCATTCTTTTATTTTTATCATCAGTAATAGTTCCAATTTTTGAGATCACTTCATCTTTTGAGATTGTTGTGATCTGCTCACCTAATGCCATAGAATATAATGTTAATCCATTATTTTCATTTGCTTGAATACATCCATGACAAGGCATGTTTGTCTTTTTAATCTTACTTGTCAAAGGCATCACTGTTATAATCGGAGCATATTTTGTACCCAATGGATTACTTACTATTACATAAGGTCTTTCATTCGTTTGTACTGAATTTCCTTCATAATTAATTTTTGCCTTTATTATGTCGTATCTCTGTAAATCCATATGTACTCCTCCTCTCTTTTGTGTTTATGTACTTTGGATTACCTTTGATAGTTTGCATTATAGCAAGTTGTCATCAACTTGTCAATAGGTTTATGTCATTTTTTAAAAATAATTGACATATAGTTTGCAACAACTTATAATCAACTTATATTAATAAAGGAGATACTTACTATGCCACAAGGAAAAATCAAAGATGAAAACACAAGGGTTATGGTAGTTCTTTCTAAAGATGTAAAAGAAAGAGCTGCAAAAATTGCAACGGCAGATGGTAGATCTCTTTCTGGTTGGATTCGTAATCTTGTAACAAATGAAGTATCTAAGTTTGACAACGACACCAATAAATAGTGTCGTTTACATATTCTCCAAAACGCTTGCGGATCTACTAGCTCCTGAATCATACACATTATTCATCATTGCGTTTGACTTCCATCTGCCTTGTTCTCTAACAAATGTAGGATCGTTTGATTCTCTTTGAAGAACTGTTGTATATTCGTGTCTCATCATGTGCGGTGTTAATTTCCCACCACTGTAGATTCTAAACATTGCTTTGATGTTATCTTCATTCATACGCTTTCCATTTTTATTAAGAAATAATGCATCTTTGTCAATAATAAAATCAAGTGTATTTCTGTATTCAATCCATTCGGTTAAAGCTGAAATTGCATCTTTTGTTAAATAAACAATATCTTTAGCTTCATCTGAATAATCATAAGTTCCTTTACTTGTTACAAGCGAATACGGTCTTACATGATATGCATCTATAAATTTTTCATCTAAATATATATCCCCTAAATCAAGATTTGCTAACTCTGACTCTCTTAAACCAGTACCACGCAAAACTCTAAGGACACACATATTTCTAATTCTAATGAACTCATCTGGTTTATGGTTTATTTTTTCAATCATCTCCTGGATATCTTCATACAAAGGCATTTTCTGCATTTTCATACGATTTGTCTTTACTGCTTTATATTCATTTGATTTGATTAACTGTATTATATTGTCCTTGCAATAATGACGATCTTTCATCCACTGCCAGAAACTACTCAACTGGTTTTTCTTTGTGACTAATGTACTAAGTTTAATTCCAGTCTCCTTTAAATAATCTAAATATCTAATAATTTTTGAATCCGTTACCTTATCTAATATTTCAGGTGAAATATCAGATATTGATTTACATTCAATATATTTCTTTTCAATTAACCAATTCAATGTGTTACGAATAGTTGTCCAATAATTTATTCTTGCTGCTCTGCTCGAAATAGATAAAAAATAATCTTGAATAAAATCAGGAACATTCTCGTTTCTCAACATTTTGTTTAACTTCTCTTCGTTTCGCTTTTGAACTTCTGCTTTATAACACATGTTCATCAACCACCTTTCTATCATTATTATTCTCCATTTTATCTGTATAATAGCATGATCTAATTTGTTGAGCCATTTCATATACTTCCAAATAATCATCACACCATCGAATTTCTAAATTTTTTGTAATTTCGTTACATTGCAAACAAAATAGATCCTTGCAATGAAATTTTTCTCTCTGATGTCCATATCTCTGTATGCCAGATCCTATATAATTCTCTCCTAAATGTTTACAACATATAAATCTTGACACTCTTTTTGGATTTCCCATATTCATTTTTCGTCACCTCATTTTTCTGTATTAAAAAAGAAGCGATTAATTTTCGCTTCTAATACTTATTTCTGTATTTGATTTGCTTTCAGCAAGAAAGCAATTTTTCATTTGATTAATGCATCTACGTCAATATCTGTTTTAAAAATAACAAACGATCCTGGTTTCATTAATTTATCAGTTTTTTTAGTAGCTTCTCTCCAATCTAATCCTTCATAATCTCTCTTTGAAATTTCGATAAAATCAGTTTCGTAAATTTTCTTATGAGTTTTTTCTATATCGACACATCCACTACTATTCAGTTCAGGTCTTCGTATTTTTACAACATACATATCATATTTTGTGTCGATTATAAGTACACTTGCCATTTCACAGATTCTTTTATCTGGCAATCTACTTATAAGTTTTGTTCTAATATCTCCAATATCCTCTTTATATAAATGTGGCTCATAAACACAATCTATAAAGCTTCCAAGTACATTCATATTATTACCTCCAAATTTTCCATAACCATGAAATCGTCATTTCATCTTTGATAAACAATCTGGGCAAGTGTTTCCATATTCTTTTGTCCATCGCCAATCATTCGTAGCATTTTTTAGCCATTTTACGCTTTTACTATTATGATAATCTCGATTTATAATACCACCACAACAGCCACAAGCTACTTCCATATAGATAATGGCTTTTCTCATTAATATCACCTCTTATCTCTCAGTTACAATTAAATTCTCTATATCGTACCTGCAATCAATCCAATGTTCATATAATCCAATGTTTTCATCTGTTGGCTTCCTTGTTGCTGATGAAATATAATTATCAAATTTAATGATTGCATTATACATTTTCTCAAGGTCTTTTTTTGTAATCTCATCAGTACTTCTAAATTCTCTCACTATATCACCTCTTCCAATCTTCCGAGTAAATCATTCTTTACTTCGATTATTGCATTTAACCTTGATTCAGTTGCAGTAACCTTACAAGCTTCTACATTATAGGTCATTTGCTTTTCTAGGTCAGATTCAAGTCTGTCAATTTCTGTATCAAGCTCACCGATATATTCTTTTATCTTTTCTCTCATATCTGGTTTTTTATATTTATTGTTATTATATTTTAATTCAAACTCATTTTTATATTCCTCTTCAGTTACAAACATAATTCTTTTCATTACGTGATCTACCATTACACATCTGTAAATATTTTCTGTGTAAAAAGCATCACCAACATTAAAATTATTCCAATTTATAATGGCTCGCTTATCATTCATTGTTTTATTCACATTACCAAGCATTTCATCTGGGCAATTTAATAAATATCCATAGCTATCTAAATTTTTATTTTCCATTTTTCTACCTCCAATCATCAAAAGGAAAGTTAATTTATTATCTTCTAAAGTAAACATAAAACCATCTTGGATATCCGTCTTGCCAAATTTCGCAATAATGTCTATATCTGCTTACTTTATTCTCTTTGTATAATTCTGCGAGCAACCTACCAATTTCAGGAACTTTCGGCACTCCATATAGATACCATTCTACTACTTTTGGATTAAACTCATTTATATATGCGTTTACAAAATTCTCTGATACAGTATCAATAAACTCATCTTTGTGTCGTAACATATAATTGAGTATCCATTGCTTTTTGTGTTCTTTTATGGCATATCACCTCCAAGGAAAGTTAATTTAATAGCATTATGATTCAATTGTATAATTTCCTTCACTATATTCTTCATCGCTTTATTTTTTATATAACATTCCATTTGTAATTCGTTCTTTCGTTCCATCTTTCCATTCTACAGTATATCCTACACCAACATCACTAATAATGACACCTGTTTTTTGTCTAAAGAAATCTGTAACTCTATCTCCTTTTTTTAAAGAAGACCACTCTTTATAATCTTCCATTTACATCACCTTAATTCACGATCAATCAAATATTTTTAACTCAGGCATATGTCTTTGAATAGATTCAAATGCTTTATCCCAATCAATCTTATTGTCATTGTTACTTAAAATGTCTCTTAGTACATCTGCTGCGCCTTGGTCATTCATACGATTTAGAATTTCTTCTGCAATAATTTTCTTTGTTTCTGCTTCTCTCATTTATATCACCTCGTTTCAAAAAAGAATGAAAGTCGAAATTCGTCAACAATATAATTACTCACCATCTGGTCCAAAACCTGAGTCAGACCAACCCCAACTTATTAACGCTTTTTTTACATTTTCAATATCATTTTCGGTTGTTCCTCTCCATATTTCCTTTACTTTTACATAGAAACTACTATTTTTTATATGGTCATATAAATACCAAATCTCATCTTCATCCAATACTGCATATGGATAACCATATTCTTTTGAACAAATTTTATTTCCAATTCTTATCATTTCTGCCATGTAAATCACTCCGTTTCCTTGAAAGTTAAATTTACTTACCAAATGCTACTTTTATCTTGAGGTTTGCCAGTTTTAATTTCTAGTTTTCTAGTTTCACAACATTTTTCTACGCTTGCTTTGATATTTTCTTTAACGCATAAACAACTGTTCTCATTATCGCATGTCGTAAAAATATCGTTAAGTATAACATGAATGCCCTCGATTGAATTAATATCTATTTTGTTTCCAAATTCATCTGTGTATATAATTTTCTTCGACATATTTTTCTCCTTAATTCGATAGTAAACTTAGATTTTATGGGCTTTTACATAATCCCAAGTCACAATTTCTGGTAGTTTATTGCACTTAAAAATTGTAACATTTTTGCACCATTGTCTAATCAATTCATTTGCCTTGATTTTGCATTTCTTTAAATCATTTCCGAAGTCACTTATAATCCACGGTTCTATCTTAGAAAATCCATTGTCATATTTATCGTTATAAGCAACCGAATATATTTCATTTTTCATAGATGTATTCTCCTCTGCATGAAAACTTGGTTTACTTGGCTTTTAATTTAATGCATCTAAATTTCTCTTGTAATTATTCTCCACTCTGTTCCAAAATTCTTTCAAGAAATTTTCAGCATCAACTTTCGCCTCGTCAATATTGGACGATTTCATTTTCACTTTTAATCCTGTAGCTGCATCTGTCAACTGAAAATCTTTATATCTTAAAATCGCTACATTTTCACTAATTCCATCAATGAATAATGCTGCATTTTCTTCGTAATCTTTCCACTTAAACATATAAATCACTCCAATCTATTTAATTCCAGCTTCCTTACACAATTCTAAAAACTCATCCTGGTTAATTTGCATTTCTGATTTAATAGTTGTCTCATAATAATGAATTGTATCTGCCGCAAGATTATAATTCTTATCAGACTTTGCAAGATCAACCATTGATTCTAATGTAAATTTTACAATACCTATGTATGTTTTCTTGTCTATTTTATCCATATCAATCTCCCTATGAAACTATTATTTAATACCGTAATTCTTTTACAATTTTACCAGTTTCCATTTAATTGACTTATTCTATATTTCAACATATACATCAATTCCTTCATTTTACATAACATCATTCAGTAACTCAATAATATCTTTTGAGCACATTTCCACCCCTGCTTATTCAGTTTATAATAACCTTTTAGTTTAATTATTTTTTCATATGATTTTGATAATCTGAACCATATTTTGTTTTATAATAGTTTTCTATTATCTCATCTGCCTTATTACCTACCGTTCCCCAATATTTTCTAACATCTGCTTCATATGCCTCATCTGCTAATTTATCAGTTAACTTCGTTAATTGGTTATATACTTCCATATTTGGAACAAGACTAAAAGTTGGTGATACTCCAGCAGACTTAATTTTATTATATTCTCCTTCTGTGATAATTACGCCGAAATCATTAGGTGATGACATGTTATATGCACACTGTCCATATTTATTAATCATATCATCATGTACATAAAATTTTCTACATTCTTTGCTATATAAATCTTGAAAAATACAAGCAATAACCTTCCCTGTTGCAATTTCAGTTGTTACAAATTTATTAAATCTAGGGTCATAATTTTCGTAAACAGGGTATCCATATTCAATTGCATTTCTTTTATTGTCATTTGACATATCTCTTTTCCATTTTGACCTATCATCATAATCGTCATGATATACTATTCCACTATTAACACCAATAGTCTGATGATGCTCTTGGTTATTTTTGTCATATTGTGTACTTCTATAAACTTTTTCATGATTTATATAATCCTGACCCTTTCGATCAAAATATGTTATATTTCCATTTTTGTCAAATTTTGCACTTTCTTTCTTTATCTGATAATTTTCTACACCACAATGAATTCCACTAATTCCCAAAGCTCCCAAAAATAATAATGAACCTAACATATTATCTACCTCCATTTTCATATAAGAATGACACTTAATATTTATTTAAGTGCCATTGTAAAATTAGTTATTTTTTAATTTTTTCCTTTAAGTTGTCAATTATAAAATCTGTACTATCCCAAATTTGTACTCCAAACTTCTGTTCAGTTTCTTTTTCATAAGACAATGTACTTTCGCTACTTATTGCCAAATTATATTTCTCTTCAAGATATTTTGATGCTTCTAGGTGATTCTCACCTATAATATAAGTATCACCTAAAGTATAAATTCCTCCATCAATAACCGAATATTGGTTATTTGATATAACTGTTTCTTTCTTTGATTGTTTTTGACCAATAATCTGTATTTGACAATGGTTCTTTTGATGAAATATTAAACATAATCCAAAACCTCCCTTCTATAATAATATTATCATAGTTAAATATATTTTACAATCTTATATTCTATAATAGATCAATTGATTTGCGGTTGTAATAAAGTTACTAATTTCCTTACCTCCAATCAAATAATTTCCATCAACATCATAAATGTATGGTTTAAAATATTCCTTACAGGTGTTTACTCGTTGATATGCATCTTTATTATCAAATAACCAATTTATAATTACTTTCATTAATTCCATTCTATTTTGTTCTGACATATGTATTGCCTCCTAACTAAATATATTTTATTGTAATTTTCTAAATGTGACACATTCATTTCCCTTATATTCAATATAATATAATAAATTTTTATATTTAATAATTAAATATCTTATTAAATAATTTGTTTCTTGATCACGATATTCCTTTAAAATAATAACTTTTCCATTATTCAAAACTTCTTCTAATAACGGTTCTTTGTCTATTTCATCTAACATATTAGAAATACCACTTTTGTTATTTCCCCAATAATTAAAAATACTTGCATTTGAGTGGTTTTCTAAAATATCAGATACCATTTCTTTTACTTCTGTTTCTAATTTTGCAATTTTATCTACCACAATACCATCTAAACCAGAAATTTTATCTAGCTCCCGATTTATTCTCATAATTCCTGCCGTTACTTTGCTCATACTACATCTCCTATCTTGAAATTTCCGTTTCATTGCCCAACTTTTATTTCACTTCTGTCATAATTAGTCTGTATTCCAACACTTCCTTTTGGACTTTCACATAAAGCCCATCCAAAAGCAAGACAATCATGTAATCTAATGTCAGCTATATCTCTATCGCAACCATAATTATCAACAAGATAATTAATTACCTCTTTATCAAAGTCTTCTGGATATTTCCGTCCTATACAAAATACTTTTTCTACTTTCATATGTAATCATTCCTTTCTAAGTCACCACTTTAATATCATCTTTCATCAACAATTTCTCTAATTGGAAATGGAATAAATGTGTTTCTCTTAAATCTTTCCCTGTATCTCTCATTTATAAGTTCCTGCGCCTCTTCTCTTGTATTTGCATGAATAATATCTAAAACAGGACTATCACATTTTCCAATAGCTTCGAAGAAATACATTTTATTTCCATTTCCATACTCTTCATATCCTTGCGATAATGGTATTCTCTGAAATCCGATCTGTTTTGTGTCTGAATTTACTAAATAACATTTTGATTCATGGTCATTTCTAAATTCTATACACTCCTTACTTCTATTTATCATATAACCAACCTCCAATCTTCTTAGTAAATCATCGTTTCATTCGCCGTTTCAATGCTATTTTTTTACATAGAATTTATGATGAAAACACCATTTAATGGAATGCAGCCTGTTTAATGTCTGGTCAAATGTTCCACCAATAACACATCCATCTTCATAACAAAAGCCCTTATTATGATTCCAATAAATATATTCATCTTCTTCTAACCCGTCAGAAAATAATTTATCTGTATTTCCTAATTGGACTTGATTTAAGCCTTCTTGTAAAGAAATCTCCCTGTATTCGTTTGTTGGTATAAATTCCATGCATAATCCTCCATTCCTGATTTCATCGTTTCATCGTACTATGCAAGAGAAACACCACCGGGAAACCTATACAGCGGAAGCGGTTCTTCGCATGGATTCGTTTCCTGTATTCCGCACAAAATACCTTTATATTCTCCGTGCCAAACTTCTAATTTCCAGTTATACTTCTCTACTATTTTTTTCAGTTCTTCATTCATTTTAATCTCCTCCATTTACATGTTGAAACTCTTGTTTATTCAGTTATGATCATTCCATCTAAATCTTTTTCATAACCAAACATTTCCCTGTAACCACCATTAGGTAACTCATATTTGAACCATAGGAGATTACCAATTATTTTTGTAATTTCAATTTCTCTTCTAACGAAACTATTTAGTAGAAAACCAGTTCTCATTTCTATTATAAATTTATCGCCTATTTTATACTTCATAAACAATCACTCCAATCCATTTTCTTTTTCATATTTATCTACAAGTTCTGCAATGCTTTCTTCATATTCAGTTTCTCTTTCAGAAAACAAACATGCGCCAAATAAATATCCAACAAAATGATTTTCTACGTTATAATCTGCATTGTTTAGCAGAATAAATATCATATCACTTGTCTTTCGTGGCGAAACACCAATTGTCACACCTTCGAGAATATCATACTCAATTCCATTCTCGCTTATAAATTTGTATCCATCCTCTGTTAGTTGTAACATTTCTATTCATCCTTCCAATCTAATTCGTTATCACAATCCACTATTGCAGGAATTATATAATTACTTGGTGTTGCTCCATCTGAACAACTGCAATACATTCCATGCCAATGTACTGTGATATTATGTCCATAAACATCGTTCTCTTCACTATTTGTCTCAAACATTTCGTTCACTGCCATATCGTGCATTTTAACAAAATCTGAACGAGAAACTTTAATATCCGTTGTATTGCCTTTACCAGTCAACTGTAACATTGCTTTTCGTAGCATTTCATTTGACTTTTCAAGTTCCTCTATTTTATTTTTTGTTGCATTTAAGCTTTGATATTCGCTAAGAGTCATCATAACCATTCCATTTTCTGTTACCATACTTACACCTCCATTTCTTTCTGAAAATCTTCTGCAAGTTGTTCAATTACATTTAATACTTCCTTTTTATTTTTACATTTAAATTCAACTGAGTATCCATTCCTTGCTGTAAATATTTTATACATATGCTCACTTCCAAATGGATGCCCACACTGTACTCCAAAATATAATTGATCACGAATTAAATCATCTGAATCTTCTCCGTTTTCCATTATTGGTTCAAATCTAAAATCATCATACAATGGATAAGAGCAAGGACAATTATTTTTAAACCATACTCTAAAATTATCAAGAATGTAATCACTCTTAATATCCTTTATAATGTTTCCCATCTTCTTTAATCTTCCAGCCAACGCATCATCTGAACAAAACCAATCATACCAACCTGCATTACACTGAACTGCTCTGTTTTTAGACTCAAACTCTTTATTATTAAATTTATTTACCCATTCTCTTACTGTAATATTTTCCATGCTCATTCCTCCAATCTTAAAATGAAATTGCTATTTCTTTACATTGTCATTTTATGAATCTTATCCCAATCAATTTGCTTAAACAGTTTGCTTCTAAAATTTTCCAACTCATCTGCCTTTTCACACTGCTCACAATAATCATCCACATCATCGAAATAATCATCTTCCGTCTCCATCCACCAATCTTCCCATTCGGACTCTTCTTCGTTCCAAATCTGAATACCGCCTGTATTGCAATAATCTGGTTTAATTCTGTTCTGTAACTGAAATGCGTCATAAGCAGCCAATAAATCCATAATCTTTTTGCCTTCTTCTACTGTATTAACTGGAATATAAAATGCTCCACCATCTGCCCCTACCTGTGGAATCCACCATACTCTTAATTTATCCATATTACTCAACCTCACTTTTCAACTCTGATCTTATCCAACTGCTTTTTTAATTTTCCATCATTAATCTCAACTTCATATCCAGACAAATAAGAAACAATGTCGCTTGCTCTTTTGTTGCTCCGTGTAATACACACAGGAATCTCATCAACTGAAATAACTGTTTTATATGTACTGTTATATTGCTTTACTCTTGTCTGCGTAATTTTCATTTTTCATCACTCCAATCTACTTAAATAATGTATGTTTTCCATCTGCATCACGTTTCCATTCGTAACCTGCAAATTCAAGTGCCTTTAAAGCACCCATGTAATAACTCATATCCTGTGGTCTTGTATCTTTCATATTTGCAATCATCCACCGTTCGTCTAACCATTCTTCCGTTTGCTGCTTAATTACTTTTGGTGTTCTCTTCATTTCCATAATCCTCCTCTTTAATCCCAATCGCTAGGTAATTCAGGATGACATTCATATTGAAAATCATCTGCATTTAATTGATTGTGTTTCAAACAATAATCCAATTCTCTTCTTGTTAAATCTTCACATAATCCTTTTATATCTACACATTTTCCATCCATTTCAGAATCATCTACATCAAATTCCCATATTGCTTTTACTATCATATCAATCACTCTCCTTTCAGATTAGGACATAAACCAAGACCGCCATCAATTTTCATCGGTTCACTTACAGCCGTTACCTGCCAGATTCTCATTGAATTATCTTTATCTCCCCATTTAATCTGTGCATAATTATCATTACAATAACTTTCATCTTCTTTAAAATCTTCATCTTCCATTGCAAATTTAAAGCAATAATCATACATTGCTTTTAAATATTCACAAGCCTTTTCATAAGTATCAAATAAATAAACTTCACTTTCTGGATCAAATGTGTAATAAACTATAACCGCATATTTTTTCATATCTTGTACCTCGCTTTCTTAAAACCGCTATATATAGTATTTATATATTATCCAAACCACTATATATAGTTAATAATCTACTATGAAACAGTTCTTTCCTTTGGTTTACGCAACCTCTTTTATTTCCTTTATTGTTTCTTTCCAACAGCTACCAATCAATCCATAAACTTCATCAATATCATATCCATGCATTTTACATCCCTCGACACAAAAGATTGCGTATTTAATAGGTAGTTTTACATCTTTATCCAACTCTATTTCTAATACAGAACCACCGCCAGACCAAGGATCATATAATCCGCACATAGTTTCCTTTCCAAGAACCATGTAAGATTTTGAATTTTCATTCTTTCGTGGATCATATTTCCCCTTTTCGTCATACTCTTTGTTCTGTAGTTCGATTAAGTCAAATAAATCAAATAACGGCATTTTTACAAGAAACGTTACAGTTGCCATATGTGACGGAAGATTTTCAAATTCCTGTATGCAGCTTTCAATAAATTTGTCTTTATTCTTATCTCTATCTACATAATATCCGTCATCCCTATGTACTTGTTTGCAAGCCTTTCTTAACGCAGTTGCTTTACCTTGTGTTTTTGCTAACCACAACATAGATGACTCTTTATCAATACTTCCATCTCCTGAATTTCCATACCAATTCAGAACATTATCGCAAACGCAATCGTAATTCCAATTACCACAATCCACCATGATATTTACTTTGACTTCATTATTGAAATCCTCTGCGTTGTAATAAAAATATGTATTTTCTTTTACATATTCCCATATCTCATCAAAATTATCTGTAAAATACTCTTCCTCTTCATCTGTCAGTTCTTTACGAATATCCTTTTCAAGTTCATCTTCTCCATACTCCATCGCATAATCCATAGCCCAATCAGCTAATTCATCATTAAAAGCCTCCCTTGGATTGTCATGCTCAAATATCTCTTTTAAAAATCTATCAGAAAGTTCTCTTTCTCTGTAGTCAGTATAAATTTCGATGCCACCATCTTCATTTATGCCCCACATTTTCTTTAATATTTCATCTATTCTGGTTTTTAATATTTCCATTGTCATATCAATCAACCTCACTTTCTATGCTATCTTTTCCCACATATCAAAGTCTGTATGGAATTGTCCTGTTCCAGAAATGCTGAATAAATATCTTCCATTTTTATTGTTTTGCTTCTCTTGCTCTAACATCTTTTCTGGATCGTCACACCTTCCATACCAACCAGACTCACAATCAGCTACCACTTTCTTATATCCTGCCTTTTCAATTTCATCATCTGAAAGAATTGTATTTGCTGTATTTGGATTGTTTTCTAATGATTCAAGATACTCTTCTGAATAATCTTCCTTTACACAGTCCTCGCATAAGATAAATCCATCACCAACCCAGTAGTTTGCAACCCATGAATAACTATCAGGTGAAGTTCTGAATGCCTTATTACAATGCTCGCAAACTGAATATTCGTCTGAAAATCCCCACATTCCATCTGTAAGATAATCAAGCCATGTCGTAAAATATTCTCTGTCACTAATATTTTCTGGTAATTCATATCTTGTCTCATCACACAATTCTTTTGCATAATTATCATTGAGCCACTCATTAAGTTCTCTTATAAAGTCCCAACTATCAACAATAAGAAACCACTTATCATCACAATGAATCCGTAAACTTTCTGATGCTTCGTAAAAATTTGCATTACCTCTTAATTTGTTATAATTTTCATCAGCATATACAAGATACTCACTAATAATATTTTTATCTCTTAAATCACTCATCTCACATTCTCCTTTCCAATAAAATAAGGCAGACACAATTATTTGCATCTGCCTTATTATTCTCTGTATTACTCTTCAACTTCACTTTCTCTTTCAAACATCAGAACCAATCCATCATGGTAGGTAAGATATAATTTATAATTATCATACAGCCAATCATTAAAATCATTTTCATGATATGTTCTTATAACATCTGTCTTTTCTATGTTTTGAAACAGTTCATACAAACAACCTGATATCCCATCTACTGATTCAGCAATTACAACAGGCGTACCCAATGTGTTGCAAGCTAATAATTGAACTCTGAATATATTAGGATTGGAGCTTTCATATCGCTTAACAACAACTGCCGATTTATTATTGTAACTGCTCGTTAAGAGTGAATACCACTGTCTTGCATTGTTTTTTCTTTCTTTTGCATTAATTCTCATAATTTTATCACTCCTTTTTCTTCACAAGAATGTACTCTTTCATTTGGTTATTCAACCGACCAGTTACCTACTTTGTTTCCGTTAATATCCATGATGTAACCACTATCACATCCATTTGTAATTAACTGTGCAATATCTGTTAAGTTTCTCTTCAACTCATATCTACCTTCATATGTAAGTACATCATCATCACTATAAGCTGCACCACCTGTTTTAATTTCAATTTTCAACATAATGTTTTACCTCCTTATACCCAAGCTGGTTTTACCTTTGTTTCAGGTAAACTTTCTAACCATTTAATTATTTCATCAGGTACATCTTCCATTTTCCATGCAGTTCCATATTTATAACCACATACAGGGCAAGGTCTACTAAGAAAACCTAACTCATGATCTTTATATGAAATCCAACCTCTTGTTTTATATTCTGTGTTTGAGTGTCCTAAACAATCTTTTTCTTTTAATTCATACGCATCTTTATATAACTTTCCACATTTATTTTCTATGTCTTCGTCATTATAAATATCAATAGAATATTTCATATTTGCATATGCAATTTCATCTTTTGTTAGATAAAATGGTTCTCCATTTCTCAGACACTCTAATGCTCTGTTCTCAGCTTCTTTCTTTTTCTGAGAGGCTTCTCTTGTAAGTGTCCATTTTTCAATTTTCACTTTATCCTGTGTATGTTTAACCCACCCAAGCTCCTCCATATGTGGACAATATGGACGCATATCATTTAAGTGCCATCTGTCCCAAATATCACATAATTTATTAAGCATTTCTGTTGTCCATTCATCTGTAGGAATTCCATTTCTGATTTCATCTACGCACTGACCAGCAGAGCCAAGGCAATCTCCATTTGATAATGGTGCAACCACACCACTAATACTTAACTTTGAATTATTGTATTCAATTTTTACAAATGCATTTTTATCTGCTTCTTTTCCCGATCTTGTATATACCTTACATTTACATGGGTTAAGAATCTTACGCATAATAATTTCCTCCTTACTTTCTAATCTCTTTTAACATATTTGCCTTGCACAACATCAGATTTTCTTTCATCTCTTCAATTCGCATATCAAGAAAATCCTTTAACTCTTTATCAAATTGTGCTTCTGTGACATTGTGACCACAATTTGCAACTATTACATCCATGATTTCTCTATATGTAAAACCATTGAATAATGTGTCATTCTCATGTATAGGTAAGTTATAAGTAAACTCTTTTCCATTCCGTAAATCCTTTTCAGGATCATATAACCATTTGCTCATAATTCGTTTCCTCCTTAATTTATTCAATCTCTAAACTGTTCCACCATGCTTTGCCTCCACCTTCAATTCCATAGAAGCCAATAAAAGCATTGATATGTCTCATTGTCGTTGCTGAATACCCATTCCACAATCTCTGAAAAACTCCATTATGTATTCTGCAAACGACTGTATTGTAGCTTGTCAGCTCAATGTCTCCATTGTCTAACTCTGTTACTTTCGCTTTTCCGTAAAATGATTTTCGTATATTATTTACTACAGGTAAATCAAATTGTTTCATGTTCATTCCTCACTTTCTTGTAATAAAATAGGCAGCTAGGTATTTATTCTCCTAACTGCCTTTGCGTTATTTAACATATATTTCAAAATTGTTTGCATCTTCATTCGGATAATTCTGTTTTATCCAATGTTCTGCATTTGCTTTCGCTTCTTCATAACTCGTGAAAAATCTTTGTGTGTGTCGTACTACGATTCTGCCTTTATCACAATTATGATAGATAATATACTCTAAGTAATTCATTTCGTCTCCTTTATAAATTTATTGCTTTTCCGTTCTCATCATATTCAATCGGTACAATATGAACTGCATACCCAATTTCTTTTTCTTTGTCATAAATTTCCATTGTACCACCTGCACAAAATTCAAATGAGAACTGCTTGTCATCCGATTCAAGCAATTTAATCAAATGATCCGTAAGTTCATTTAAGTTCCGTGCTCTTTCTTTTGATTCCTCAATACTTGTCATTTCGCTTCACTCCTTATCTAATTTCTTCAAAAGGTTTTACATTTTTGATTCGTTCATCATAAATCAACGTGTAACCATTATAATAAAACCTTTCTCTTTCGTTTGGTTTTGTCCAGACGATTGTTTCTGTTCTCAAACCATCACAAGGAGAAGTCTTAATGTCTGCCATTGTTACTCCATTTGATTCATAAATCCGTACTGCTATTGCATAAGGCTTATTTTCCATTGATTTTTACCTCCAATCATACCAAGAAATCTTAGTTTCATAAGTCATAATCATAATCGTTATAGTCACAATCTACACAAAATGTACAACTGATGCCTGCTCCAAAATTTGTAACCAAAATACCACCACACTCAGGGCATTTTCCGTTGTTCGGATATATATCTTCTGTAAATTCTTCGTTTTTCCCTAACTTTATTTCATTTTTCCTTTTATGCTTCATAATTACTCCTTTCCCAAGTAAATGCGAATTTCTTACTTGTGCCACTCTTTCTCAAATTTAGTTCCCTTCCAATTTAACCCATCAATCAGATAATTGGATAACTCATCAAGTACATCGTCAGGTGTTTCATTGATGAATCTATTCATATTCACTGTAGTTCTGTCGTGTGTGTATTCATCAATAAAGTCCATAATTTCCTTTACTGTAATATCTGTTCTCTGAATTTTATAAAAATCAGAATACCATCTATCAGAAAATCTGCCGTTAAAGTAGTCTGTTGCATACTGACCTGTTTTCATAGGAACTTTAATTCCGTGACTATAAAGAATTTCTTCTACTGCCTTTTCTTTCTCATTTCCCTTAAATGTATCTGTGTTAATTACTTTATCTTCGTATGAAGAAAAATCTCCCGAATACATTTCATAACAATCTTTTGATAGATCGTCCCAATCAGGCGAAATATTTGCACCAATCAGAGTTGCATTTCCACATGCTGCACAAATAAGAAGAAAGTTTTTATCAGCATCTAATGCCTTTTCAATCCTCTCATTTGGGATAGCATGAATCCGTCCACATTTACAAATTCTAATATCATATTTTCTACTCATATCTTACCTTACCTTTCCTTTCCAAAGAAACACGCATTTCTACTCGTCAATTTCATCTGGATAAACAATTACACCATGCTTTCCATCAATTTCAATTTCGTAGCAGTAAACATTATCTGTTTCCTTGCTATCCACCATTTCATAAAACACTTTTTTGATAGTTCCGATTCTCCCTCCATGTGTTCTAACTCTTACTTTGTCTAATTTTTTAAATTCCATAGTTCTACCTACCTTTCTAAATCATCCAATGAAATGTTGCTTCTATGCTTTATTATTCAACAAAATTTCAGCATCCCTATCTAAATCCAACACCTCATTTGCAATTAGATTTGCCATTTTTCTGTCACATCCTGCCAGTAGCATAATTCTGTTTTCCATTACAGACATAAGATTATTATGATTTTCCTTTAATTCTTCTAATGTTAAAGCCATAATTATTACCTATTCCTTTCCAAGTAAAAGTTGCTTTCAAAATTTCAATACAACTCTATTAACTACACTTTGTACTATAGATCGTACATTTTCAGCAGTTACATTTACTTCATAACTACATCCATTTATAACGGTTACAATATAATCTTCTCCGTTGCAACATTCTGCATATACATCTACTACAGAATCTCTATCTTTTGCCAAACCCTCAAATAAAGGCTTCAATAATTCAACGGCTTTATCAATTTCTCTCATTATTTACCCTCTTTCTCTAATCTGATATTGACTCCTCATAGCACTGAAGCTCTTCAATATTTCCAATCATGTTTTCAAGCTGTTCAAGATATCCTTTGATGGATTCCACATCCGCACTTACGCTGTCTGCGATTTCTTCTAAATCTGCATCCTCGCTTTTATCATAATGATTCATGGTTGCAGAGGTCAAAGATTCAGCGACACAATTTAATCGTTCTAATGTTTCTACTTTTCGTTCTGTAAAATCTTCTCTTGTCATATTACTTTTCCTCCACTAAATTATTCTCCTTTATTAATCGTTCTTTTACCATTTTGTTTAAATCCTTATTTACTACAATCGTTTTATGAGTTGTCCGATTCATATAAATAAAATGACTTCCTTTACACCGTGCGAACCTGTAACCGTTCTTATATAAAATAGGTTCAAATTCTCTTAACTGTTTTGTTTTTCTGTATGCCATAATTATCAATCCTTTCCTTATTATATGTGACCGTATAGCCGTTATCTCAGCTTGCTTTTATATGTATATTCTCTATTACATTGCCTTTACTTTTGAAGTTTTCTTTACAGGCTTACGTTTTTTCTCAGTAAATGGACTTTCCATTTCATAACGAACAATCTCTGAAAGATAATCAAAAATCTGTGCTTGTGTTTTGTCCATAATATTCTCTACAAAATATTCAGTTCCCTTGCAGTGTTCAAGCAAAGCAGCTTCCATTTCATCTGACCGACCATCTGTATAGGCATATAATGCTTTTAATGCACGAATAATTTTTGCAGTATATGCTTTTCCGTTATAAGAATCTGCATAGCCATTCCATTCAAGATTTGTAATAATATTAAGAATATGATCCAGTAAATCTGGATTCATGCGAACTAAATCAATTCCGTCTGTGATTGATGTAAGCGTACCAATCTTATTTTCCCTACTTCTATCACCTTTAACTGCAATATTATATTTATGACAAATATCTCTAAGCATCAGATAATCTTCATCGCCACCAACGATTTTTGCCTTATATGTATCTTTTGGGCGAATCTGTGTTCTACCTTTTGTTTGGTCTGTAAATATTACAATCGCTTTCTTTAAATCACATTCAATAACTTGTGCAACAATGGCATCTTTTCCTGCTTTTACTGCACCAAATATTCTGTGCTGTCCCTCAATAGCCCATAAAAATCCCATGAAGTTCCATAAGATAGGCAATCCCCACAAATCACTATCGTAATTATTTCCAATAGCCAAGGCTCTTGGAAGTCTAATTTCCCTCTGCCATTCAGGATAGTGGATATATTTCGGATCAATGCAAACAAGCACCTTATCACCAATCCGTGAGTTTACCTTTGCATTCTTCACAAGTTCCTTAATGAATAACTTTTCTGTTTTCTCGTCAATACCTTCTGCTTCTCTTATTGCCTTTACCTCTGCCTCTGCTTCCTCTGGGAATAAAAATGTTCTTTTGCACATAATATGTACCTACCTTTCTTGTTTTAATTTTTTGCATAAAAATAACGGCTTGCCTTTCGGTTCGCCGTTTAGTTACTAAAGTTATTTTCTGGATATACACAATCCATATTAAGATTATTTTCAAACCAACAATGATCTGATATTTCTGGAATGTCTACAATAATATGATCTGTATATGTTTCTTTTACAGTTCCCTTATAAAAAGTACCATCCATATTGCAACGGACTTCCTGACCCACTTTAAATAAGTGAATTAAATTTGCCATTCAAATCACCTCCTTTCTTTAAATATTCGTTTGCATCTTTACAACTTTGCATTCCGTGACAAAAATGTTTATCACAACAGTTTATGCAAAGATTGCGTTTGATTTCTCTTACTTGTTTTTCGCTCATACTTCGACCTCCATAAGAAGATATTCATGGTATGCTTTTTCTGTTTCAAATAACATATATTTGCCTTTGATATATCCCATGTAACCGTTTGGAACGGTATAGCCTTTCATTTCATTCATTTTTTCCTTCCTCCTCTATTTTTCAGGGTAAATCCCTAGTAGTTTTAATGCACTCTTAGCACTCATATTCTTTGTAATTGCTATAAACAGTGCATAATAATTTGCCTTTAACATTCGATTTAATAACAATTCTTCCATGATTTCTTCCTCCTATAACAGCCCACAAGCCGATGCAAGTCTTTTATACCATTTCTGTTTTTGTTTGGCTCTTTCCCTTGCTTTGCGTTCCAATCTATCCATGATCGTAAGCTGATTATCTATTTCTGTGTACTCAACCATTTGTGTTGGTGTGAGTGATTCGTATGGTGTAGACAAATTTCTGTCTATGATCTGGTTTCCGTCTGGTGTGGTGATGATTCTAAAATGAAACATTTGCGTTTTCCTCCTTTTGTCTTAATCTTCATAGTAGCCAATAATTTCCGTATCTTCTTCTGTTTCCTTATAAAACGGTGAGTATGATTTTCCCTTTACAAGATATTCTTCTCCGTTCCATTGTGTATCTAAGAGGATTTCTCCATTTTCGAGGAATACAGGCATATGCATTTCAATTCCATATGTGGAGACTTCCGGGAATTTCTCTTTAAATTCCTTTTGTGTTAAAACGTTCGTAATATTCATCTGTTTGCTTTCTGTAGATAAATACCGTGCTCCATTTGGCATTTCTTTATAAGTTACTGTTTGCATTTATTTTTCCTCCTTTAAAAAAGCGATGCTAACTGTCTTGCTAATATCGCTCTACTCATGTTATAAGTTTTAATTCCCTGTGGTTTCCGCTTAACCTCGGATCGTACCGAATAAATCCGTGACGGCTGTTTTGCCTTTGCTACTTCATAGTCGCAATAAGCATTATGAGTTGCCTTCTGTTTTTCTGACATCTTTCATCCTCCTTTGCTTTATGCATTCAATTTCGCTTTGAATTACTTCTAAAGTTGCATATTTCCAATTCATAAAAGTATCTTCAACCGATTCGTTAGAAAATTTCTCATATTCTTTTATGAGACTTCCCCTTTGCTCAACGTATTCATTTGGTACTTCTTTATATGAGATAATCTCATAAGCATCGCAGAAACATATCTCTGCTAATGCGTTGTCAATTTGGGATTCCATTGATTGTTCTTCATTTGCCTTTAAAAAGTAATTTTCTTCACTATAGGCAGTTTTAATTGTAAATAATATATTTTTCATCTTACACCTCCTTTGCCTTTATTCTCTTTTCCATTTTATTTTTCCCAATAATATCCTGAATCATCTTTTGTATAAAGCATTAATCCTGTTTTTGTTGCTTCAAAATCTGTGACAGTATTCATATTGAGCATGTCAGAGTTATTTGTTTGCGATGCTGTAGGTGTTTCCGTTTTTATTACGGTTGGTGCTGTGAATTTGCCTATAAAAAGGCTGATAATGTGAGTGCTGCTGTTGCGATGATGTAAATTACTTTCGCTTTCATGTGATTTCCTCCTTATTTTTGGGTATAAAAATAGCACCTAACAGATTTTCGTTTCCGTTAGATGCTATAATCTTCAATTTTTAAATTCTTCTTTCGGGTCTACGAACTCAATTTTCTGTACCCATATTGTACAACGGTATTCTTCTTTCAACCGATTGTATTCTCTCTTGGCTCCTTCTTTATTATTTGTGCTATACAAACACTCTAAACTTCCATCTGTATTATAGTAACCCAATCTGTAGCGCATAAAACATATCTCCCTTCTTTATATTTATTCTCATTTATAATTGATTTTACAATAAAATAGCACCCTTTGTGTTTGGGTGCTTTGGTTGTGCTGGTTATGTTATTTCTTATTTGCTTTTACTTTTGCCAATTGTTTTTGTAGTGCATCAATTTGCGATTGTATCTCTTTTTCTTTTTGTTCAGATTCATCAATCCATTCCATAATATCTCCTGGTTGGACTTTAAGAAATGCGCAAACTTTATCTATAGTATCAGAACTAATATTTTTATTTTGCGAAAATCTAGTGGGCATATTAGTAGAAATACCAGATTCACATAAATCTTTCCATTGCATGTTTCTTTCTTTTAAAACATTTGCTAATTTATAATAAACTATCATTATTTCACCTCCATTTTATACACCTCCATTCTATCACAATGTTTTGTGATTAGCAATAAAATTTTATTTTCCATATGTCAACGCATATGGTTTTGCATTGAACCATTTACGCATATTGTCAGTAAGTCCCCATGAAGTCTGAGCAAAATCATTTTGATTGTTTATAACTTCTTTCATAGCTTCCTTTTTCGCTTTTGCGTGTTTAATTGCCATACTTCTGTCTTTTCCCATGATTTTTATCCTCCTTGAATTTAAAAATGTACACTATAAAAAGGGCAAAGTTTTAGCCTTGCCCTAATTTGCAGACTATTTTACATTTTCCCAACCTTTAAGCGTTTGCTTTTCAAGTGTGCAAACCATATAACAGAATAATGCATTTTGATATAACTCATCATCTTCTGCAATGCGTTTCCAGTTTGCGTGTGTTTCATCTGCGGTTGCCTTTAGTCCTCCACCGTATTCCTGCCATATAGTATAGCGAGATCCTACGTTCATTTCAGATAGCATTTTGTCCATCTGACGTAAAGATTCTATTCTACGGTTTACAGACCATTCACTGATTTTTAACATGGTAATCCTCCATTTGTATTTATTAGGCATTTAACCTAGTTAATATGATACCATATAATCAGCCTCCTTTACAATTTCCGTTTCGCTTCTGCTCATCGGTTACGGACTTGCACCGTAAGACGGAAGGCAGATTGTTAGTCTGCCTTTACTAATTCTACTATTATAATTCCTTCTTTTCGCATTCTACTTCTCTTTATCATATCATTTACAGAAAGGTTTCCATTTTTGAGCCATTCAATCCATAAAGATATAATTTCTTCGCAGTCTATTTCCGTTACATTATAAAGCCTGAAAATAAAATTTAATATGGTTTCGTCTATTTCGCTATAGACAAATTCCCCACTAAAATCCCTGTAAATTTCGTGACAAATTCCGTACATATCAAGTGTATTAAGCATAGTATATTCCTCCAATTATCTAATATTTGACGCAACTACAGACGCATTGCCTTTACCATACCAATGTGCAGTTTCAGTAACTTCGTTCCAACGCAAAGGGTTGTTTATCTGGTGTGTGTTAATTCGTGAACCAGTTCCCTTTTTATGCAAAGAATACGACTTCATTATATTTTTACAATCATCAAAAGATACATTTTCCTTTTGAATTTTAGGCACTTTACCCATTAATTCAATCGCAGACTTTACCCACTGATAGCATGGATGATCCGCAGAAACTAGGCATAATTTCCAGTATGAGCCATTAAAAATATGTACTGGAAGTTTACCTTCTGATAGTGTGTAAGAATCACATACCCAAAATATGCGTTTACCTTGTTTATCCGTAAAACGTCCATAGATTGAACCTGGATAAATTGTGAAATTATCAGGGAAATTTACAGATTTCCCCTTGCAAAGACGCACATAGAATTTTGGTTCGTGTTTAATCATGGAAATCCCTCCTTAAAAATGGGCAGACTTATAGCCCGAATTTTTGTTAATAGATTCTAAAGGATAAGCAGGGAATCGAACCCTGCTAACCCAGCGTGAGCCGTTATCCTATTTTGCTTCTTCTTTCTTCTTCTCTTCTGGTTTAATAACTTCGTGTTTTGATGCATTATCAAGGACTACTGCACAAAGAGTTGTAAAGGCTGCAATCTGTACTTTTTTATTGCCTGATTTGTCTGTATAGTTAAAATCCTTGAATGTGATTGTTTCTACTCCATCCTTTTTAGACTTGACCTGCTCACGTTTAGCAGAACCGCCAAAAGTAGCAAGGAAGTTGCGAAGGTCTTTTTCGGTAAAGTCGGACTTTTTGGGTTTAATGCCGTAGAAATGGTCACCTTCAGAACCGATTAACTTATTGAATATTGGACGCAAAGCATCCTTTAAGTCCTTAATAGAGCCTTTACTGTAGTAAGCGTGAATAGCTTTAGAAATATCAACACCGCCTTTTTCAGTATCGAAAATATCCGCATCAAGCTGTACATTCTTATAGATAGCATGAGCCATCAAAGTAATATGCACACGGTCAGTAGGACACAATGCAGTTACCTGGTCAATAGTAATAGGAAGGCTTGCAATTTCTTCCTTAAGTGCAATAATCTCTTCACGGTCTTTGATGAACTGCCCAGCGTCTACACCTAAAGCCTCATTGATAATAGACTTTTCGCAAGTCATAACGTCAATATTAGCGTGTAAATCCTCAAGGGCTTTTTTGCCATCCTTGAATGACTTCTTATCCTGCATCCGTGATAATTCAGTGTGGCGTACAAGTGTACGAACATGACCTGCAAAGTCAAAAGTAGTGTCTTTGAGTGCATTAGTTTTTGAATAGAATTTTTCAGATTTTAACATAATATCCTTCTTTCTCCCATTTAACGCATGAGTGCAATATATTTTTGGGTAAAAGGTCATAGTCGGATTTGAACCGACTTCCTAAAGCGTTTTAATACGCACCGCTCAAAAAGCGTAGAATGTGCCTGGCACTTTATGACCTGATTTTTAAACTTTTTCGCCTGGTCTTATAGGTTACTTCTTGATAATTATTATAATGTGCAAAGTATATATTTTTGTCATAGCTTGCGAACACTGCTATAACTATGTCTTATTATCATTTTTTAACGCTTGACATAAAAAGCGGTACTATATTTAAAGATTCTATGGTTTGAAACAAACCTGGAAATGTGATAGAATAAACCTCGTATATAATTTAATGTTTACTATCACTGAATGAGTGAAACACTCAAAAGAATTTTTAAATACGTTTATGAGTTGCTATCTTGCCGGTTACACAACGCCGGAATGGTAATAAGTAGCGACTTCACTACTTATGAGGTAACTATCGTTCCTGCTACTACGTGTTTGTTATAGTACAGCTTTACTGGTAACTTTCGTTGAGGTGTGCTACTAACCTCTTGCAAACTTCTTGCAAGTGAACACGTACGTTGTTGTATATGACAACTTTTTTATACCACTTTGGGTAGGCTGCACGGTTAGCCATGGTTTTTTACTAGGTCACTTCCTAGGGTTTATCACGACTAATGATGTCGTGTGCGGTTCGGTGTCCGCTCTACAGATGTTACAACAAAAATTAAAAAAGGTGTAAAGCCTTGATAATTCAATAAAGACTTTACACCTTAGATAATGGTTAGCTGGTTACTATGATTTAATTGTTACTGGGGTCTTTTGGGTCTGCTGTCTCAATATACTTGATTATTTCAATAATCTTTTCGGCATTCATACCCTCTTTTTCAAGTGCAGTAATAAGATTTACAACTTCTTTACCTGTCATGTATTCGCTCACTTTCTACCACCGCCTTTCGTTAGTGATATTATATCATAGTGTAAAGCCTTTATTCAATTATCAATGTACTTGTTTATGCTTTTTAGTGCTGGTTTATAATAAGGGATTTATTACTGCCGGACTTGACAGCTATTGAAAAGAATTGTATAATCTAATTGTTTAGGTTAGATTGTTTTACAATCTTTTCAAGTCCCATTATTAACTTTTTTGTTGATGTGGGACTTTTTTAATTAGTCCTCACGCTTTAGAGATACACCATTTTTAGATAAGGTGATTGTATAGTTTCCACTGGTAAAATCACGCATGAATGCCTCGATTACAGTGTTCATTGCTAAACCATACTCTGAACAAGTATTCTTAAAGTTTTCAAGTAGTTCTTGCTCAATAGGTGTATTCAAGTTTTTTCTTGCTACTGCCGTTTTAATCACTCCTTCCTTGTTTTGATGTACTCATTATACTATGTTGTTACTATGTTGTCAATACCTATTTTATAAATATTTTTAAGTCTGATTGTTTTCAACTGTCGTGTTGTTATCTTCTTGACTTGTTTATATAATATCATAGGTTTTTAATGTTGTCAACAACTTTTTTATTTTTATTATGTCGTTGTTTATGTGTTGTTCTTTGTTGTTGATAACTACATTATAACAGATTATTTTTTAATGTCAACAACATTTTTATATTTTTTAAAATTTATTTGATTTTATATTAAAGTGGTGAGTTATCCCATTTTTAATGTTGTTTTTTGTCTAAAGTGGTGAGTGATGACCATTTTTTGATTGATTTTAACATAAAAGTGGTGATTTGAAACGATACAAAAATATATTCAAACATACGTTCTAGTATATTCTGCTCTAGTTGTTCAGATCTGATTTTATCGAACAAACGTTCTAATAAAAAGATACCACAATATTGTACTATTAGTGTATGTTTCAAGGTATCGGGGTACTAAAAACCAGATCCGCAGCTTGTCTTTTCGGAAATCCATATAGCAGATTCTTTCACACACCAACTCAAAAATCCAAACCTTTAAAATCACTTATTTTTCAAGCAAAACTTCAAATCTAGCCAAATTTATCCTATATCGCACCCCATATCGTAAAAACCCTTATTTTCCAACCATTTCACCCACTTCACACCCCAATTTTCAAAATTCCACTACACAAAAAATCACACCCTTAACGCAGCTTTCTTCCTTATTTATAAGCATTTTCACCGATAACCAGTTTTCACGAAAATTATCAAATAATCGTGACATAAATTCTCAAATCAAATTTAATTCAAAAATTCTAAAAAATCCCATATCTCATTTCTTACATCATTACCAAGCACTCACTCAACCAATTCCAACACCCCAATCCTTAGATTAAATTGCACGAATTCAACTCAAATTTCAATCCAAACCACTTCAATGATAAATTGTATACCTAACAACCTAAAATCGAAAATCACCCTCATTTTCTTTACTTTACTCCCATACATAGGGGGTACATAAAAACCATACAAAAATCATTTCTATATCACATTTTACTAATTAAAAAAATAATGTAAGTTTTATTCTTCAGTAGAGAATAATAATATAAACAAAAAATCAATTTTAAGAAAGGAATTCAATATATATGTACAATCAAAATGAGTATGATATAATTA
>OLHE01000192.1_pt1 | contig 57340 bp, 46 predicted proteins | sample 1605821 | NCBI WGS metagenome assembly OLHE01 (sample SAMN03283250) | human gut metagenome | biome: human-associated habitat; material: feces | host: Homo sapiens | place: USA | collected 2013
ACAACTGCAGCACCAACAACAGGAATTAATATTACAACACCACCAACAACTGCAGTACCAACAACAGGAATTAATATTACAACACCGCCAACAACTGCAGCACCAACAACAGGAATTAATATTACAACACCACCAACAACTGCAGCCCCAACGACTATACCAAAACCAGAACCAGAACCAGTGCCTAAAGCAGATGATCATGCAAAACCTCATGTTGAAGAAATTATTAATAAACTTATGACAGATTTAGATGTTCAAGCTAAAGATGCTAAGAGATATACAGCAAGTAATATAAAAGTTGCAAGTAAATTTAAAAATGAATTGAGATCTGGAAATTATTTATATAATATTGTTCATGTTGTTCCAGCAACATTTAAGTCTGGTATTTCTTTATTTAGCAAATTAGCTGGTAAATTGATGACTAGTAAGCGTGCAAAAGATTCAATGCATGAGTTAGAAAAAAGAGTTAATAATTTGACTGAGGAAGAGCTTGAAGTTTTATTTGAAGAATACAGAGGTTCTCAATTGAAAACAGATATGAATGTTCAAATTAATCCTTTAATTTTACCAAAATTAAAAGAATATGGTATGAAAAAAGTTCAAGCTTATAATGTTACTTTAACTAATTGTTATGCCTCTTTATTTAATGATTTAGGTACAATTAATTCTATCAATGAACAATTAAGTGGAAATATAGATGATGCATTAAGAAGTCAACTTGAAGTACAAAGAAAAGATATTTATGCAAAAGCATCTAATGAAATTAGAACAATTATTGATACAAGAAATAAAGCTAATAATTTATTATCTGGTGGTATTCATGGATTAGAAGAAGATTTTAAAGCTGTTGCAACTAAATTGAGTTATGCAGGTATGAGATTTGCTAAGGTTGGTAAATTTGATAATGAATTACAAAAGAAACTTGCTCATGAAGGTAAGGGATTAAATACTGCTTTATATGAGAAGAATGATGAAGATGTTGTTAAACACTTTGTTGGACTTGAAACTTTATATCATGAAAATACTGATATAAGAGGTAGTGTATTTGGTACTAGAAGCGAAGGTGCTAAATACTATTCTCCACTTGCAGCAGAATTTGATTATAGAGATGATCCATTTATTAGAGATTTATTTACAACAGTTTCTCTTACAACAGCAACAATAAGTGCAGTAAATGCATTTAGAGTTCATCAAATAGAACAACAAAGAATAATAGATGGTAAGAATCAAGAAATTAATAATGCTAATAGTGTAAATGATGGTAGAATGGACTATGTTCATCAAACTGCTAATGATATTACTGGTAAGAGACAAACATTTAGTGAAGGAATGAAGGCTCAAGCACAACAAGATTCTGCTAATATTGCTAATGCTCAAGAACGTGCTTCACTTGATAGTACTAATTGGGGATTTGGTAGTCAATATAGAGCAACAGATGATGCACATCATGCATTCTTTAATCAAAATTATGATAATGTTACTTCACAAATTAATGATATTACAAGTAGATATGGTCAAGGAAATATAACTGAGGCTCAGGCTTTACAAGAGTTAGCACAAGTTGCTAATTCATCACAGACTACACTTTCTCAAGTTGCAAGTGATTGTTTAAATGTTTTAAGACCATATGCAGCAAGTCATCCACAATTTGATTTACATGCTGTAGAAGAATCATTTAATTATATGGTGGCTAATCCAGATGCGATTGTAAATATGAATAATGCAGCAATAGATGTTACAAATTTAGCTGAAGGATTAAAAGGATTATCTGCTGAACACGTAAGTGCTTTATCTAGTTTACCTAGTGATATGCTTACAACATTTATGGCAGCGGCTAGTTCTGCAGCTCTTGCTTATAATGTATCTAAGTCAATGGATGCTAATAAGAGAAAAGGACGCTATGGAAATCAAGTAACTGATATGATGAATGATTACTTAAATGGTAGTGAAGAAACAGAAGATGTCTCTGAAAATACTAGAACAAGATAATATTAATGAGTAATGATAATTTCATTACTCTTTTTTTATTTTCTAGACATTTTTTGTTATATAATATAAAATAGTTTTTGTATTTTCAATTTATGTCTATTGTTTTAGATTTGAATGCTATAAAATTTATATAAAAATGACTTATATCATTTGACTTTGCTATAAATTTGTAATATAATATGTCGCGAGGCGACGGTTATGAATATAGATTATAATTTATATAAAATATTTTTATATTTATATGAAGAAAAAAGTATTTCTAAAACTGCTGCGAAATTATACGTTTCACAGCCAGCGATTAGTTATAGTTTAAAAGAATTAGAAAATCAATTGGGGTATACTTTGTTTTATCGTAATTCTAAAGGAATTGAACCTACACTAGAAGCAAAGGAATTATATACTTATGTTTCAACTGCATTTAATATATTTAATGATGCTGAAGAACATATAAAAAATCTTAATAGTTTAAATATAGGTTGTATAAGGATTGGTACACCATCACATATTGGAATATTCTATTTAACTAATTATATAGCTGATTTTAGAAGAATTTATCCTGGTATTAAATTTGAAATTATATCAAGATCTACATCTGATATGGTAGATATGTTAGAAGCTAGAAAACTTGATATTATTGTTGATACCTTACCTATTAATAGTAAAAAGAATGTAACTAAAGTAACACTTTCTAAATTACACAATTGTTTTGCGTATAATAAAAATATAATGAAAGATGTTCATATTAACAGCGTAACTGATTTAAAAAAATATCCATTAGTTTTACCTAGTGCGACATCTTCAATTAGATTGAAGTTAGATGAATATATGGAATCTAAGAATACTAAACTTAGTCCAATTCTTGAATCATGGACAACAGAAATGATGCTTGAAATGGTAAGAAAAGGAGTGGGTATTGGTTATTTTATAAAGAATGTAATTGATACTCAAAATGATAAGGATGATTTTCATGTAATAAGTTTTGATAATGAATTGCCAGCAGTTGATGTATGTTGTGTTTATGTTGATGAGTTTTTATCAGCAGCGACACATAAATTTATAGAAATGATAACAAGTAATAAAGTAGGGGATTAAATATGAAGTTTTTATTAAGTGATGAGAAAAATATTTGTGATAGTGATTTAGAAATTAGAAAAAAGTTATATGATGAGTTTATGATGTTACCAGAAACATTTGTTTCTAAGATGAGACATTTGCAACCGCAAATAGGTTGTTTTAACAATTGTAGTTTTTGTAGTAAGTTTTCAGTTTGCAAGAGTGAGTATTGGTCTTTAGATAGTTTAAGAAACGTAATTGCGGCTCTTAAATACACTGCAAGAAATTATACCAATGATGATATATTACTTGCTTGGGATAGAAAAGAACATCGTGTAGGAGTAATTTTTCCATATTTAAATAACGATATTTCATTATATCCATATTTAGAAGAATATATTGATTTGTGTTATAGAGAACTTGGAGTTCGTACAAGAATTTCTACAGTTGGTTTTTCAAGACATAATGAGTTATTAAATAAGGTTCATAAAAAGATTTGTTCAAACGATTTAATTTACGCATTAGGTGGAGTTAGACTTTCGGTATGCCAATATGGTCGTGTTTGGGAAGAAAAGTGTGAAAAGAACTCTTTAGATGATTATGAGAAAGATTTAGCAAACTTCTTAAATATATATAAACCATATTATGAAAAGTTTGGTACTGGTTCTAGAAAAATGTGTGTAGAATTAAGATATAGTCCTTTGGTTGAGAATAGTGAAGTATTTGTATTTGAATATAATAATAAATTTGTAATCGCAACAAGCAATTATTTATTTATATCAAAAGAAGAAAATATAGAATTTTTAGAAAGTTATGTTGCTGATCCATATAAACATGCTTTAACATTAAGTAATGATGGAATCATTTTTAACGAATACAATTTAGATTTTAAGGCGAGTAGTCAAGAAGAAGTAATTGAATATATCGAATCCAGACTAGGTAATGTTGAAAAAGAAGTTGAAGTTTATTTATTTAAAAATAAAGATGGCATATATTATTCAATTGATCCTAAACTTACAAGTTCAGGTAATTATGGTATGAATATTTATCCTATTACTGATGTTAGAGTAAAGTCTGGTTATTTAGTTACTGAAAGATTCTTTTTAAATGCTATGTATAATTTTAAAAAGAAAAAAGGATATTGTTTAAAGGATGCTCTTAGTAATACTACATATGATGATTGTAATGAAGTTTTAAAATTATTAGAAGAATATGCTAATTATTATAATGAAAATGGAAAAGTTGATAAGAGTGAGTATATTAAAGAGCATGTTATTCCATTGATAAATGTCTATATTAATGCACTTAGACTTGCTGGATATTCATCTGATGCTTTCTTTGATAAGAACTTTACAATAGATACTGGAATGATTTGTAATTTAGGTAGAGCAATTAATTTATTTAAAGGATTAACTAAGTTTATTAATGAACCATTAACTCCTACACATGAAAGAAATTATGGTAGACATTGTTCAACTATGAAACAAGAAAACAGTGTTTGGCTATTAGGATGTGATTTTCACAATAGTATTTCTATTGAAAAATTAGATTTATTTAATACTGCTTCAGTAGAAGGGCAAACTTCATTTAAGAAGAAAATTACAATAGATAATTTTAATAAAAATATTAGTCAAGAAGAGAAATATTTATATCCAGGGGAAGTAGAATAATGTCAGTTGATTTTTATAAAGAATTTGGTGAATTAGGATATCTTGCTAATTATTCTAATCATGGTTTTTATGAAGATGGTGTGTTTTATAAAACAGTTGAACATTATTATCAAGCAAAGAAATATGATAATCCTACTATAATAAAAAAAATACTAGATGCAGATACTCCAAAAGAAGCGTCGACTATTGGAAGAGATAGAAGTAATATCCGTATTCCTAATTTTAAAAATATAAAAGATGATGTTATGTTTCAAGGAATATATTTAAAATTTATGGCTCATCCAGATATTAGAGCTAAATTAATTGAAACGGGTAATAGGATGATTCGTGAAATGACAATAAATGAATTTTATTGGGGCGTTGGTTATGATTTATCAGGAGAGAATCATATAGGTAAAATATTATGTGATGTTCGAGAAAAAATAAAGAGCGATATGATTGATAATTTAATAAAAGAAAATCAAGGAAAAAGAGTATATGTTATTGGACACAATAATCCTGATTGTGATTCTTTTTTCTCAGCAATCCTTCTATCTAGAATATTAAAGAACTATGGTGTTGATGCTGTTTCTTGTGTAAGAGATAAAAATTTTATTGATAAGGATATTGTTAACGATATAAATAAAGATGATTATCAAGTTATTAATGATTTTGATGATAAGAAGTTCATTCTAGTGGATCATAATAATCTACTTGGTATTCCAAAAGAAAATGTTATATTTTCAATAGATCATCATAGAATAACAGGAAACGTTCTTAATTTAATTGAAATAGAGTATGCATCATGTGGTTTACTTATATATGATTTATTTAAGGAAAAATATCAGTTTAATGTTTTAGAGAAGATGTATATAATTATGACTGTGTTAACAGATACAGATTATCTTACTAGTAGTAGGTTTTCTTGTTATGATAAAGAATTATTTAATGAAGTAAATTATTGTAATATTGATATTTCTGGTTTGAAAAAGAAGTATTTTAAAACTACTGATTTTAATAATAATATTATAGATAATTTAATTAATAATTCTAAAGAATATAATTTTAATGATAAAGTTATAAGAAGAAGCTTAATAACTGGTTATGGTGATGACTATGATATGTATTATGATAAGTATGTTTCTAGTATGAGAGATGCTCATATTGATTTATTAATATTTTGTGATTATGAGAATATGAAGACTTATTTTAATTTTAATGGAGAAAATAAGACTATGCCAAAGTTTACTTCTAGTACTAATTTAGTGCTTAATTATATTAATAATTTATCAGAATATTTAAAAACTAGTTATATTAAGATATAAATGAAATTTATCTACTTAATTGTATATAAATTTTTTTTATGGTTAATATTAAAAATATATGTTTGCTTTATAACTATAGACTAGCGTAAAATAAAATTTACATAAGAGACTTTGGGAGTAGGTGAAGGTATGTTTGATGTAGAAGATTTAAAACTTAATAATCATAGTAGCAACAAGAAAAATTTATACACATATTATTCAGCTAAGAAATTATATTTATCGTATAAATCGTCAAAGTATTTATTACTTGAGAAGGTTGAGCCTAAAGAGATAGAGAGTATAAGTTTAACTACTAGAAATACGATGGTTATAAGTAAAGAAAATGGAATATTATTATTTCCAAGAAATTTTTAAGATATAGGTGTTTACTTATATCTTTTTTTCAATTATTTACTAGAAAAATGACGTATGATATAATATTAACGTGAAGTAAAAATACATCGTTAAAGAATTCTCATGAACATGATTGAGCGTTGAGTTAAGGTGATAAACCACATATAGTTGACGCATATAATTTTTTCTAAAACTATCATAAAAGCAACTGTTATACTTTAAGGAGGATTTATGATTGGTATAAAATTTCTAATAAAAAATGAGTATGATATAATTTTGAATAAAATATTTCATGGTATAGATTGTTCCAATTTTAGATGGAAAATTGAAGATGAAGAAGTACTAGGGGAACAGGGAAAATCGTTTTTTGATAAAACTGATTATAGTAATAATGAATTTCAAAAAATTGTTCAAAAAGAGCACTATCCAATATTCTTGAATTTACAGATGTATTATAAGAATAGTGATGTAAATGATATTAAGAATTATGATCAATTTTTAACAAGCTCATGCCAACTTATTCTATTTATAGTTGATAATATTTTCGTTGAAATATATGCTAAAAATCAAACTATATTAGAAAAAATATCAAAAAATGCAGTTGATTTTGATTTTTCTAATATTGAATATATTAATGAGAGTTTAGATACATACAAGAAATTTTCTCGATATTGTCAATTATTGAGTTGTGGATAGGTGAAATAAAAATTAAATAAATTTCTTCTTAATTGTAAAAATGAAAACCACCGGATAGTCCGATGGTTCTTTTGTTCTTTAGCGTTGAGTCTTTAATAATGAAATTCTTCTTTAATATAATTAAATTGCAGGTTGCTACTTGTAAAAATGGTGTTGCATTTCATATAGGACATAAATAGATGAAGAACAAAAAGAAGATAAGTCTTTAGAATAGTTAATATTAGATAAAATTGATCTGTTTATAGAAAATAGGCGATTGAATTTGCAAATAGTTCTTAAGTAAAGACAGAAAAAAACTTTACAGTGTCATAAAAAAACCACTAGTTTTACTAGTGGATATTTTTTAATTGTTTTTCTTATTATATATTAAGTCATTAACAATGTTTATTACTACGAATACTAAGCATAATGTAATAATTACAGTTAAGTTTTTAGTTAATAGGCTTGATTCTATTTTTACAAGAGATTCTCTTAATAAATTAATTGTATATGACATAGGTAATAAGTTATGTAGCCATCTAAATCCTTTAGTAACTGTTTCTATTGGGAATGTTCCACCTGCTGCTGCTAATTGTAAAACTAATAATATTAAAGCAACAAATTTACCGACGTCTTTTAAGTTTACAATTAAGAATTCTATAATTGCTATGAATGTATTAGCAATTAATATTATTGAGAAGTAATATAATGGAATACTTGTTATTTTAAAGTCTAAGAATAATTGTAAAAGTATAGCAAGTAATATTCCTGATGCTGTTGCTATTAAATGATATAGACATGTTCTTTGTAAGTGATTGTTATTATCAATTGATAATTTTTTGAATCTGTTTTCTTTATCATAGTAAAGTACTATATACATCATTAAACATCCTACCCAAAGTGCTATTGAAATAAAGAATGGAGAGAATGCTGTACCATATGATGATATCTTATTAACTTCTTTAGTATTTACTTTTACAGGTTCTTTACTATATTCTTTTAGTGTTTCTACTTTTTTAACATCTTTCTTAGTTGAATCTAATTTTTTATTTAATTCTTTTTTAGAAGATGTAATACTTGTATCTAATGTAGTTAATCCATTTGATAGAGTAGTTGCTCCTGTTGATAATGTGTTAATTCCAGAGTTTATTTTCTTTGAATTTACTGATAATGTATTAATACCAGTATTTAATGTATTTACTCCAGCTGTTATTTGGTTTGATCCTTGTTGTAGTTTGTTAATACCTGTTGCTAATTCATCGATTTTAGTAGGCAATACATTTAGGCTATTTGTTTTTTCATTTAGTGTACATAAACCAGCATTGATTTGTTTTGCAGATGAGTTTATTTTTCCGCCTACATAAGTTAATGTTTCAATTTTATTAAGATTAGTTTTTTCATCTTTTTGTAGTAATGCTTGTAATTTGTAATAGTCTTCATCTTTTGGAAGATTATAAGAATCATACATAGTAACTATTTTTTCTGCCATAGTTTGCTCATATTGTAACATTGTATTTACGTTAGTAATATATGAGTCAAGACTATTAGTTAACTCAGTGTTAGTACTTGTAAGTGTATTTACTGATGATGTAAGTACAGGGATACTTTCTTTTAAAGTATTGAATTCTTTAGTATTTTCACTTAAAGTATTAATTCCATTATTTAGTGTTTTCATTGATTCATTTAATGTTTTTGAACCACTATTAATTTTATCAAGTCCGTTATCAAATTCTTTGTAACTACTACTTAATGTATTTGTTCCACTTTCTAGTTGTTTTCCTCCTAAAGATAATTGATTAGTACCATTATTTAATGTTTCAAAACCATTACTGATTGTTTCTAATTGATTTGGTACTGATTCTAGATTATTACTTAATGTTCCAACTATTTCAGAATTAATAGTATTATCTAAGTTAGCTTCTACAGTTGATACTACTTTATCAATAATTTGAGATGCTAAGTAATTTGACTTCTGATTAGGTGAATAAGTAATAGTTGGATGTTTTTTATTATTTGTATTTATACTTTCTATACTTTCACTAAAGTCTTCTGGTATTGTGATAACTGCATAATATGTTTTATTATTTAGTCCATCTTGAGCTTTATTATTTGAGACAACACTTAATTTTAATTTTTTCTTTTCTTTTATTTGATTTATTAATTCACTTCCACGTTTACCTTTATCTTCATTTACTATTGCTACTGGTAAATTATCAATATTTCCTTTGCCATATGGATTCCAGTAAGCTTTTAAGTAAAAGAAACTATACATAAATGGAATGAATAAAACAGCAATCAAAACAACGTATTTAAATTTACTATTTTTATTATTTTTCATTTTGTCCTCCTTCAATTATTAGTCCTTTTTCTAGTATTGAACTAACTTCTTTAATAATTTTTTCTTCTTGAATATCTTTATCATATTCAAAGAATATAGAGAAGAATATTTTATATATTAGAAATGCTGTTAAGTGTTCATCACATTTTCTAATATTATTTTTTTCTATCTCTTCTTTTAACTTCATTTCAATATAATTAATTATTTCATTGTCATATTGACTTATAAAATTAGTATGATTACCAAGCAATTGTTCTTTACTTAGTGAATTAAATAATTGACTTTTTTTTCTAAATTCTAATACTTCTTTGACACTTAAAATTATTTTTTCTGATAAAGTTATTTTCTTTCTATTTACTTTTTCAAAACATTTTTTAATACTTTCAAGTTCTTCAGTAATAAAGTATTGGAATAAGTCATCCTTATCTTTGAAATAATGATATATTGTTTTTTTTGTTACTTTTGCGGATGTCGCGATTTCATCCATTGAAACTTTTTTGTACCCATAATTTGTAAATAGATTTCTTGCTGTCTCAATTATTATTTCTTTTTTATTCATATTTTTCACCTCTATACTGGTATACTAAATCAGTTCCGTAGTGTACTATAGTACATTAATTATAAATTTAACAGGTCATTAATTATACAAGTGTTGGTTATCATACACAAATATATAAAATATTGGTAATTAATTATTTGCTTTTTTCATATCTTTTTATGAGGTGGACTTATGTTTACAAAAAGTATTAATAAAAGAATTAAAATTACTTTTATACTTATGCTTATTGCACTTTTCTTAGTTATAGTTAAAGTCTTTTATATACAAGTGTTTGAGTATAAAAAACTTAACAAGTTAGCAAGTGACTTATGGAGTAGAAATTTGGAAATAGAGGCAGATAGGGGTAAGATTCTTGATAGAAATGGAGTTGTTCTTGCAGATAATTTAACTACATCTTCTTTAGTTCTTATTCCAAATCAAATGAAAGATAAGAAAAAGGTTACTAAAGAACTTTCAAGTATTCTTGGTATTAGTTATGATGCGATGAAAAAGCATGTCTATAAAAAGACTTCTATTGAAAGAGTACATCCTGAGGGAAGAAGACTTAGTTATGATGTTGCGAAGAAGATTAGTGATTTAAAGTTAGATGGAGTTTATTTGGTAAAGGAGGCTAAGAGAAATTATCCTTATAAAGATTTTTTAGCACATGTTTTAGGATATGTTGGAATAGATAATCAAGGGCTTTCTGGAATTGAGTTACAATATGATAAGTATTTAAAAGGAGAAAATGGTGTTATTAAATATTTTTCTGATGCTCATGGAAATAAAATTAATTTAACAGATATTTATAGGGCACCGGAATCTGGAATGAATGTTAGTTTAACAATTGATATTAATATACAAAAGTCAATTGAAAGAGAACTTAAAAATATTTCTGATATGTTTAATCCAGATATGGCTCTTGCGATTGTTGTTAATCCAAATACTGGGGAAATTCTTGGTATGGGTTCTCTTCCTGATTTTGATCCTAATAATTATAAAGAATATGGTACAAGTGTTTTAAATAGAAATTTACCTATTTGGTCTTCCTATGAGCCTGGTAGTACATTTAAAGTAGTTACTATGTCTAGTGCTGTTGAAGAAGGTGTTATTGATATTTTTAATGATCATTTCTATGATGCTGGTAAAGTAAATGTAGATGGTAGTGTTTTAAAGTGTTGGAAAAGTGGTGGACATGGAGATCAAACCTTTTTACAAGTGTTACAGAATTCTTGTAATCCGGGGTTTGTTAAATTAGGTCAACTTCTTGGGAAAGAAAAATTATTTTCCTATATTGATAAATTTGGTTTTGGTAATAAGACAGGAATTGATCTTTCAGGAGAAGCAACAGGCATTTTGTTTCCAATGAATAAAGTTGGAAATGTTGAACTTGCTACTACTGCGTTTGGACAAGGTATAAGTGTTACTCCTATACAGCAAGTGGTGGCAGTTTCTGCTGTTGTTAATGGGGGAGTGTTATATAAACCTTATATTGTAAAAGGAATAAGTACTAATACTAATAGTAGTGTAAAAGAGTTTTCTAAAAAAAAGGTACGTCGTGTTATTAGTGAAAAAACTAGTGAGATAATGCGACTTGCACTTGAGAGTGTTGTGGCTTATGGTGGTGGAAAAAGTGCTTATATTGAAGGGTATAGAGTAGGTGGAAAAACAGGTACTGCTCAAAAAAGTAGTAATGGAGTATATTTAGTTAATAATTATATAATGTCATTTATGAGTGTTGTACCAGCAAATAAACCAGAAGCAGTTTTATATCTTGCGATTGATAATCCTAAAAATACAGCTATGTTATCATCTTATACAACAACTCCAATTGCAAGACGTATACTTTTAGACATAATAGATGCTTTAGATATTAAAAAACAAGATGGAGAACTTGAAAAAGAATTAGAATGGAACGATAAAGAATATATTACTGTACCAAATGTTATTGGAATGAGTCTTGATATGGCTAAGAAAACATTAAGTAATTTTGACGTTCAAGTTGTAGGTGATGGTGATAAAGTAACTTATCAAAGTATAGATGAAGGCGAAAAAATAGAGATTGGTTCTCGAATTAGAATACTTTTAAAATAAAAGTTTATTTGTTTTATTTATTATGTTAAAATTATGTTGGTGATACTATGAATGAGACAATTGGGGAAATTGGTGGTCACAATGATCAAAAAAGAAGAATTCGTATAAAAAGAGAACAAAGAAAAAAATTAGATGAGTATGAAGAAGAAAGAGAAATAAAAGATTTAGAAAAGAAAGTAAAAAAACAACAATTTTTAACTTTAATTAAAGTTTTACCCATAGCAGTTGTTGGTGGAACTATAAAAACAATTTATGATACAGGAAAAAAGTCATCTAGTAAGAAAAGCGTATCAAGTGATGGAATTATAATTGAAGAAAATAATGATGGCATAACACAACTTGATAGGGATTATGATGTTAGTGATTCAAAAGAAGAACAATTTATAGAAGAGGCTACGAGTAAGAAGAAGATAGTTACTACTCCAACTGGCGAGAAAGTAGTAGTTGATTTACCAAAGGCTAGAAAAGAAGAGAAGAAAACTTTTTTTGAAGAATTGTTTTTTCCAACAGAAACAGAAAAGAAGTCTAATGAAATTTCTATTAATGGAGAAGTAAAGAAAAATGATGAAGAAAAATTAACTCCTTTTCCTGGTATCTCTATTAGTAGTGATACTGATTATAGTGATACTGATTATAGTGATACTTTTTATGATACGATAGAAGACTTAGATATTGATAGTGATATGTTACCTGACTATATGAAGGAAAAGATAGAAAAATTAAAATCAAGAAAAATAGTTGATGAATATGAAAAAGAACTTAAAAATATTAGATATGAACTTAGAAATTTAGTATTTGAATATAGTATTTTAGAAGAAGAAAGTGACAATATTATAATTAGTGATGAGGCTAATATAATACTTGATAAGTTATCTCTTATTATTGATAAATTGGAAGAGTTAAAACAAAAAATAAAAATAGATGATATTAGTAAGTATGATGATAATTATATCTATACTTTAATAGAAGATTATTTAGATGAGTTTAAGAATGGAAATGTTGTTTCTAAGATAAAAGATTCTCCAATATATATAGAGGTTGCTTCTAAGATTGATGAACTTGATAAAAGAAAAGATTCCTTAAATGATAAGTTAACTGAGAAGAAAGAAAAATTAGAAGATAAAGAAAGAAAATTTAATGAGTTCAAAGAAAAATATTATAATATTAAGAAGATTAATAAAGATTTATTAGAATTTCAATATGAGCAAGAGAACTTATTAAAAGAAGTTAGAGAAAAAGTAAAGAATGCTACAACTGTTACAGAAAAGGTTCAAGTAGAGGTTGCGGCTATGAATAGACAGAGCAGACGTCTTATGAGAATTCTTAGTTTACAACTTTTTTTACCAGGTCCTAGATTTGCTAAGAGTATGGCAACTAATACTGCTTTATATTTATTTTTTTTAAATAACTTAAGACGTCCAAAATTAGTTAATAAGAAGTATAGAGTAGTAAGAGTAGAAGACTATAGTAATGATTTAGAATATAGTTTGAATTCTATTGAAAATGCTCAAAATCTTCTTAGTAAAACGAGTGGTCAAATTAGTAAAATGCTTGATGAAATGGAATCTGAGTTTAAAGATTATTTAGGTGTAATACCTGATGTAGACGAAGTGCTTAGTAATTTAAGAAAAATTAAGAGTGAAATAGAAGAAAAAGAATATGAAATGCAAAAAATAAAAGAAGAGCAAGAGAAAGTTTTGGAAGCAAATAATAGTAAAGTATTAAAGCGTGGAGAGTATCCTATGTAAAGTTATTAGTAAAATTGTCTAATTTGGAATAAAAAAAAATTATTTATGATATAATGTTTAAGGAATGGAGGAGTATACATGCTATTGTTAACTAAAGCAATATTTGTTATTATGATTGGTTTTTTGTCATCAGCAATATTAGGTTTAGTAATGGTTCCATTATTAAAGAAGATGCGTGTTGGACAAAGAATATCAGTGTTTGTTGGTGAGACTCATAGAAAAAAAGAGGGAACACCTACTATGGGAGGATTAATTTTTATAATTCCTACGTTACTCGCAACACTTTTGTTAATTATTACAGGAAAGATTAGTTATACATCTAATTTAGGTATTGTTTTACTGGTATTTATTGGATATACGTTTATAGGTTTTCTTGATGATTTTCTATCAATAAAGAAAGGTAATAATGAGGGCCTTACAGTTTATCAGAAATTATTTATGCAAGTATTGATTGCTATTGGTTTTTTCTATATATATATGAGAAATGGTGGTCAAACTGCATGGGTTGTTGGAACATTAAAAATTGATTTAGAACTTGGATGGCTATATGGACTTGCAATATTATTTGTTTTAGTTGGGGCAAGTAATGCTGTTAATTTAACAGATGGATTAGACGGTCTTGCTGGTGGACTTTCTGCTATAGCATTTATTGCTTTTGCATTAATTTCCTTGTCAGTGGGTTTTGAAGATATTGGACTTTTCAGTTTAATGTTAGTAGGAAGTTTAATGGGATTTTTAGTTTATAATACGCATCCTGCTAAAGTATTTATGGGAGATACAGGTTCTCTTGCTTTAGGAGCAGTAATGGGTGCAATAGCAATACTTACTCATAGAGAACTTACGCTACTTGTAGTTGCATCTATCTTTGTTATAGAGACATTATCAGTTATTTTACAAACATTTTGGGTTGTTGTTTTTAAGAAAAAATTATTTTTAATGACACCATTACATCACCATTTTGAAAAGCTTGGTTGGTGTGAGACTGATATAGTTAAATTATTCTGGGTATTAGGTCTTGTACTTGCAATGGCAGGAATAATATTTGGAGTTTGGGTTTAAACATCATTTTTGATGTTTTTTTTCTTTATAGTCGTGATATACTAATAATGAGGAGGGTATATGAAAAAGAATATTTGGAAATATTATAATGAAAAAGAAATTAACGAATTAAATGAAGTTAGTGATGCTTATAAAATATTTATAAGTAGTAGTAAGACTGAAAGAGAAGCAGCTAAAAATATCATTAAACTTGCGGAGAGTCAAGGTTTTAGAAATTTGGATTATTATATTGGAAATAATTATAAATTGACTAGTGGTGATAAAGTGTATGTAAATAATAGGAATAAGAGTGTTGCTTTATTTATTATAGGGGACGAAGATATTACTAATGGAATTAATATATTAGGAGCTCATATTGATTCTCCAAGACTTGATTTAAAGTCAATTCCATTATATGAAGATAGTGAATTTGCTTATTTTGATACACATTATTATGGTGGTATTAAAAAGTATCAATGGGTAACACTTCCTTTAGCACTACATGGAGTTGTTGTTAAAAAAACAGGTGAAAAGGTATTTATTAATATTGGTGAAGATGATAATGATCCTGTTGTTGGAATTACTGATTTACTTCCACATCTTGGTCGCGAACAATTAAAAAAAGAAGCTGATGAGGTAATTATGGGTGATAATTTAGATGTGCTTATTGGAAGTCGTCCTCTTAAGTTAGATGATAAAGATAAAGAAGAACTTGTAAAAGAAAATATTTTAAATATTTTAAAAGAAAAATATGCTATTATTGAAGATGACTTTTTATCTGCTGAGATTGAAGTTGTTCCAGCAGGAAAAGCAAGAGATTTTGGACTTGATAAGTCTATGGTTATGGCGTATGGTCAAGATGACAAGGTATGTGCATTTACTTCGCTAAAGGCTTTTTTAGATATTAGTAAGTGTCGTAAAACTATTAGTTGTATTTTAGTTGATAAAGAAGAAATTGGTAGTGTAGGAGCAACAGGAATGGAGTCTTCATTTTATGAAGATGCTTTAAGAGAAATTTGTTCACTTCTTGGTAATGATAGTATTACAGCACTTGGTCGTGTATTTAAAAATTCTAAGATGTTATCAAGCGATGTTACTGCAGCATATGATCCACTTTATGCTGATGTTTCAAATAAGAGATGTGAAACTTTCTTTAATAGAGGAGTATCATTCTGTAAGTATACAGGTGCTCGTGGTAAGAGTGGCTCTAATGATGCTAGTTGTGAGTATATTGCTGAACTTAGAAAAATTATGGATGAAAATGACGTTAAATTTCAAATTACAGAAATGGGTAAAGTAGATGCTGGTGGTGGCGGAACTATTGCTTATATCTTAGCAAATAAAAATGTTAGTGTAATTGATTGTGGAGTAGGAGTACTTAGTATGCATGCTCCATGGGAAGTAACTTCAAAGTCTGATATATATGAAGCATATAAATGTTATAAAGCATTCTTAAAAGATGCATAAAAAAATACTGGTATTTGTTTACCAGTTTTTTTAGTGTTTATATGTTATTTCTAAATAATCTTTTATTTTATGTGGATGCGATGGATGTCTTAATATTCTTAAAGCCTTTGCTTCAATATTTCTTACTTTATATTGCTTGATTAAAATATTCTTTTTTTAATTCTTCGTCATCAGTAATATTGGCAAGCTCTATTAGTTTTTTTTCTCTTCAATATTTAATTTTTTTGGTCTTTGAATTGCAAATTCCAATTTTCTAAAATTTGTTCATTATTCATTTTAAAATTTTTCTTTTTTAAACAATATAAATGTTATCACAATATTTTTAATAAGAGAAATACCAATAGATTATAGATTTTATTGAAATATAACTTTTTATTATGCATTTAATATTAATTTAATTTATTTTCTATAAGAATTATTTTATATTTATTTAATATAATTAAATGGGTGATATGATGAAGAAGTTTGATAAAACATTATTTATTAGTGTAGTATTACTTTGTTTGTTTGGACTTTTAATGGTTTATTCTTCATCTAGTATTTGGGCAGATTATAAGTTTGGAGATAGTTTTCATTATTTAAAATATCAAGGTGTTTTTTTTGTTATTGGACTTTTTATCATGATATTTATCTCTTATATCAATCCAAAAGTTTATTATAAATATTCTAATAAAATTCTTATTTTTAGTTTTATTTTATTAGTACTTGTTTTGATTCCTGGAATTGGTAGTGTAAGAAATGGTAGTCGTAGTTGGTTTGGTATTGGTAGCCTTGGCATACAACCTAGTGAAGCTGCTAAAATAAGTTTAATTATTTTTACTAGTAAATATTTATCTAGAAGTGATTATTATATAAAAAGTTATTTTAAGGGATTATTTCCAATTCTTGGAGTTGTTTTTTTATTCTTTGGACTTATTATGTTACAGCCTGATTTAGGTACTGGAACAATTATTTTTATGTCTATTATTTCAATATTATTTATCGCTGGAGCTTCAATGAAGTTTTTTATGTTTGGTGGTATTTTAGGGGTAATTGGTGTAATAATTCTTATTATAATTGCTCCTTATAGAATAGATAGAATAACTGCTTTTATTGATCCTTGGAAAGATGAACTTGGAACTGGCTTTCAAATTATTCAAAGTTTATATGCAATTGGTCCTGGAGGACTTCTTGGTACAGGATATTTAAATTCTGTTCAAAAGCATTTTTATTTACCTGAACCACAGACAGATTTTATTTTTTCTATTATTTGTGAAGAGTTTGGTGTTATGGGAGCAGTTATTGTTGTTTTACTTTTTTCTATTTTATTTTATAGAGGAGTATCTATTGCGGTTAAGTCAAAAGATTTATTTTCAAAATACTTAGCTTTTGGTGTTCTTTTTCAAATACTTTTTCAAGCAATTATGAATTTATGTGTTGTAGTTGGAATTATTCCGGTTACTGGGGTTACTCTTCCATTCTTATCATATGGAGGAAGCTCTTTACTTATTAGTATGGCAAGTGTTGGAATATTACTATCTATTTATAGATTTAACAATTAATTGTATTTTTTATTTTTTACTTCTTTTTTTTGTGAAAAATTTGTGTTAATATGTAGTTAGTATGTATAAGATATGGAGGTAGTATAGTGAGTGAGAATTTAAATAAGAAAAGTAATAAAAAGATTTTAGTTATCATTTTATTTGTTGGTGCTATTGTTTTTTTAGGAGTAGGAGCATATTTTAATTTTTATTCTAAAGACAATAGTGATAATAAAAGTAAAAAAGATACTAATAATAGTCAAGAAAAGGTTGATTTAAATAAAAATGAATATGAAAAACCATCTAATGATGATGTTATTAATACATCTGATACCTTAAAAAGTAATCATGATGTTAATGGTATAATCTTAAGTGATGTTTTGTTTACTAAAAAAGGTGAGTATGAAGTTATTAGAGGTAATGCAACTAATACAACAGGTACTGATATTGAGAATTTAGGTTTACTTATTAAGATATTAGATGCAAACAAAAAAGAACTTGATTCTGTAACTGTTGTTTTTGAAAAAATACCTTCAGATAATAAGAAATATTCTTTTGAAGCATATATGTTTAATAATGGTTCTATTAACGCAGTTGACTATAGTGCAGAAATAACTAAAGATTTCAATTAGATAGGTAATGATAGTTATGCGAAGAAAAAATAACAAAGGCTTTACATTGGTTGAATTACTTGTTACTATTTCAATTCTTGGAGTTGTTTCAGTGATGGCAATGCCAATTGTTAGAAATATAGTCGAAGCTAATAATATGAAAAAGTTTATTACTTACAAAGATTCTGTTGAAAGTAGTGCTAAACTTTATGTTGACTCTTATGCAGATGATTTGTTTGGAAAAAGAAAATCTGGATGTACTTATGTAACTTATGATCAGATGCAAGAAAAATCTTTAATAAAAGATATAATTCAAGATTCTGTATCGTGTGATTCTAGTAAGACGTTTGTAAAAGTTGTTAAATTAAATGGAAAATATTCTTATTCTTCTCAAATTGGATGTGGTAGTTCTAATGAAAAAAATAAGAATATTAAAGATAGTGATATAAATATCTTATATCCTAAAGAAGAGATTTCTAAGACTCAACCTTGTGATTTTAATTCTGATTTAAGATTTAAATATCTTGTTGTTCCTGAAAATTATACTGGTACTAGTAAAAAAAGACTTGAAGTTAAAATAAGATTGACTAGTGCAACAGGAATTTTACATAATGGAGAGGAAATATATTATACTTGGCGAGAGTCAAGAGATGATGCATCAAAAGATACTTGGACTAAAGCGTCATTTAAAGGTGTTTCTAATTCAAAACAGGAAAAAGAAATTTTAGGTGGTAATGATATTACAATCGATTCACGTGGAATAGTTTCACCAGATAAAAAGACAGGAAAATATTATTTAGCAGTTAAGTTTGTAAAAGTACTTGATATTACTGGAACATCTTTAAATGATGAAGAAAAGACAGTTACGTTTGGTCCATTTAATATTGATAATGATCCTCCTGTAATTAATTCTCTTAATATTGTCTCTTCTGATGATTCATTTAATAGTACAGCAGTAAAAGTAAATATTCAAGCGACGGATAATAATAAATTATCTTCTATAAAAGAGTTATCTGTCTGTGTTAAAACTGATAATTCAGAATGCGAAGATGATGATTTTGAAGATTATAAAGGAAGTTATCCATTAAGATTAACTGGTAAGTATGATGGCAGTACTAAGAAAGTTTATGCTTGGGTAAAAGACAATGCTGGTAATATTTCAGAAAAAAAAGAGGCTACTTATCAAGTTTATAAAGAATGTAGTACTGTTAAAATTGATAAGAGTAATTTAATTTCAAAGGGTTCTTGTTCTAAGAAGTGTGGTAGTGGTTCTAGACTTGATAAATATGGTTTAGTTGACAAGCATACTGAAAAAAAGTGTTCAGGTGAAAAAGTTGTTACTGAGAAATGTAATACAATGGATTGTTGTAGTGAGGTTAAATATAGTGATTCTGAGTCATGTTCAAAGAAGTGTGGCGGAGGAACTTATGGACAAAATGCTTATTCTAAGTATGATAGTTCTATAAGATGTCCTTCAAGAGATAAGAAAACAGGTGGTTCTAAATGTAATACACAATCTTGCTGTGACGATGTAACATATAAAGATGGAGACAAATGTAGTAAGACATGCGGTGGTGGAAAACATAACAGACTTGCATACTCTAAGACAGATGGTTCAAGATGTCCTTCTAAAGACACTTCATCAGGTGGTTCTTCTTGTAATACTCAATCGTGTTGTGAAAAATTTACTTATGGTAGTTGGAAAGATTGGAGTTCATGGGGAACTTGTAGTGCTGTATGTGGTACTGGAAAGCAAACTAGAACAAGAACTAGACCTAAATTTTCAACATATGATAAAAGTAGTTGTGGAAATGATGTTGAGAGTCAGTCAAGAGATTGTACTATTAAACCAACTTGTTGTAATGGAGCAACGGTAAGTTATTCTTCATGGAGCGATTGTAGTACTTCTTGTGGAACTGGTACTCAAACTCGTAAGAAAACAACAATTCCTTGTACAGGTAGTCCTTCAGTTGTTACAGAACAAAGAAGTTGTACAGTTATAACTCCTGATCAATATGTAAGTTCAACATCTTGGAGTTGTAATGCATCATGTGGTACAGGTGTAAACGAAAGGTATAATACATATAAAAAATGTGATGGTTCAACATATCGAGTTAAAGAAACTGGTGGTAGTTGTAATACTGGTAATTCATGTTGTAGTGGTGATAAATTAATTAGTACAAGTGCTTGGAAATGTGTAGGTAAGTGTGGAAATGGAATAAATCAGAGAACAAAAACTTATCAAAGATGTGATGGTTCAACTTATACTAGTACCGAAAATGGAGGTTCTTGTAATACAGGAATTAGTTGCTGTAGTAGTACTAAGTTTGGTAGCTATGGTGATTGGAATTATACAAGTAAGTGTAGTAAGAAATGTGGCGGTGGTACACGTACTAGAGAAAGAAGCCGTCCAAAACTTTCAAATTATGATAATAGTAATTGTGGTACAGATGTTCAAAGAGATACTGTTAGCTGTAATACAGCAGCGTGTCCTAAAAAGCCAACATGTACTATTGAGTTAAGTGGTGGAACAAAAGGTTCTAATGGTTGGTATAAAGGTGGAACAGTTACTGCTAAGTTGGAAACAAGTGGTACTGTTACTAGTTATTCATTAAATGGTGATACTACAAAAACAGTAACTATTAAATCAAATGGTAAACATTCTATAAAAGGTGTTGTAAAAAATGCTGGAGGGCAAGATACTTGTTCAAAAACTGTTAAATATGATAAGACTAAGCCTGTATATAGTGAAGTAAAATTATGTTGTGGTGATATAGGTAATAATGGATTTAAAGCCTATATGTATATTAATTTTTATGATACAACATCAGGGCTTGGTATGAGAAAAACTGGTTCATGGGATTATAGAAACAATTCTAGTCATGGATATAATCAAGAAGATAGGAATTATAATGGACAAAGTTCTGCTAGTGATGCATTAGGTGCTTCTGGTACTTGGATTGGATATAAGCACCATCTTTGCGATATGGCTGGAAACTGTACAAGTATCAGTGATGGTAATGTTAGCTTTAGTAGTTGTAGAAGATGTTAGTAAAAATCAAGGAATGTGATTTCCTTGATTTTTCTTTATATATTAGGAAAGTGAGTTTAGAAATTTTTTAGGATATTTAATTTATATAAAATGCTTTGTTTATAGACTATTTATAATCTTATTTTTCATTAGATATCCTGTTTCTTTATAATAAAGGTTTAATGTGAAAGTATTGTAAAAGATTTATGTAAAATAAAAAAACTATTAGTAAAAACTAATAGTTAATCTACGATTTGTTTAAATCTTGCAAGTGTTATATCACTATGAATTGGGTATCTTGGTATTATATATTTGTTGCTTTTTCTAGTTGCGTTTCTATTTCCTCCTGCGAATGCTACTTTAAATCCTAAGTCTTTAATTGCTTTTATTGCTTCATCATCATAACTATAGAATGGATAACAGAATGATGTGTTGTCTTTGATTATATCAAGAGATTTTTGAAGATCTGTTTTTGCTTCTTCATAGTTAGCACAAACAAGTTGACCTTTTTTACAATCTCCGTATTGGTGCATATCATATGTATGAGACTGAATTTCTAAGTATGGAGAACGATAATTTTCAATGTCCCACCATCCAGCAATTAGAAATAGAGTAGCATGCATTTTATATTCTTCAAGAAGTGGAATTAATTTGTGTCCATTGTGTTTTCCTGTACCTTTTGCTCCATCATCTATTGTTATTAAAACAGATTTTTCTGGTATATCAATCTCTCCATAAATCCATTTTGTAAATTCATCCATTGTAAGAGTTTTAAAATTATTATTTTTTAAGTAATCTAGATGTTCTCTAAACTTTTGAGTAGTTAAGCATATTCCTTCATTACATTCTTCACCAAGAGTTGGGTCATAGAAGAAGTGATAATTTAATACAGGTACACTTACTTCTTTTTTTTGCTTTACTGGGGCGGTTTCTTTTACTTCAAGTCCTTGAGCCATTAAAATGATATTCTCAACTGTTGAATAGTTCTTTATTTGATAAGCGTTTATATCTTCTAACTTGGAACTTGATATGGATGGTTTATTTGTAATATTTAATTTTAAATTTTCATTTTTTTCTAAATTTATATTTAATTCTTTAATAGTATTTGTAATAGTATCATTTAAGTTATTAGTAAGTAATAATACAGCTTTTTCTTTTAAATTAATATTATTTTTTAAGTAATTAGAAAATTCATCTTTAGTAATTGTATAATAACCATTTTCTTTTAATTTTTCTACTTGTTCTTTAAATGTTAGTAGAGGAATACAATTTTCATCACTACATGTATTTTCTATTTTGTCATATATTAGTACACTTACGTGATCTGTGCTTTTTTCTTTAGAATTATCATTATTAATTGTAGAAATTTTTTTATCTTTTTTAATACTTAATAATTTATTTAAAAAATATACATAATAATTATTATCGTCACTATATTGAATTGGAATATTTATTCCAGTACTTAGAGTTAATACTTTGTTTTTATCTTTATATAAAGTAACTTTATTTTTTGTTTTTAAATTTTTATTTAATACTATATAGTTAGTATTTAATACATCTTTTTTAGTATTTTTTACTTTTTTAATATCTTTATAATAAATATAGTAATCATTATCTTTTACTTTAAAATATTTATCTTTTTTAGTTATATCTTTATATGATTCTAATTCTAATTCTGTATCTTTATAGATTGTTCCAATTACTTTTTTATTTTTATCATAAATTTTTGTATCATTTTTAATTTTTACATATTTTGTATAAGAATTTTTTATTTGTTTTAATTCATTTTCTTCTTTTACATTTACTATTAATATTGTAGATATAATTAGTATTACTAATATAACTGGTATTAGTATTAATAGTAGTTTTTTATTTCTTTTTAATTTTTTTAACTTTCTCATATTCTCACCAATTTAATTATATTATATATTTTAGTTATTCACAATATTTATAATTTTATATTTTTATGTTATTATAAGTTTGTTTTGAGGAGGTTTAATTTATGTGTGATATTGTTATTATTGGAGGAGGAGTTAGTGGTATTGTTAGTGCGATTAAGTCTTTTAATGGTAGAAATAGAATTACTATTTTAGAAAGAAATGATAAGTGTTTAAAGAAGTTATTATTAACTGGGAATGGTAGATGTAATTATTTTAATGATGATACTTCTATTTCTAATTATCATAGTATGAGAGAAGATTTGCTTGATAAAGTAATTAATAGTGATAATATGTGTCGTGTACTTGATTTTTATGATGAACTTGGAATTATTCCTAAGATAAAGAATGGGTATTATTATCCTTTTTCTAATCAAGCAAGTACTGTAAGAGATGCTTTGATGTTTGAGGTTATGAAGTTAGGTATTTCTATTAAGTATAATTATTTAGTAGAAAAGATAGAACGCTCTAATAATAAATTTATTATTAATGATAGTATAGTATGCGACAAAGTTATTATTGCAACAGGTTCTTGTAGTTATCCTAAGACTGGTAGTGATGGTATGGGATATGATTTTTTAAGAAAATTTGGCCATAATATAATTAAACCTTTACCTGCTCTTGTACAATTAAATAGTGATTTTAAATATTGTCGTGAATTAAGTGGAATTAGAAGTGATGTTATACTTAGTTTATATGAAGATGATGAGTTTATTTCTTCTTCTGTTGGAGAGGTACAATTAACTGATTATGGTATTAGTGGCATCTGTACTTTTAATTTGAGTCATTTTGTAACAAGAGGACTTGACGTAGGAAAAAAAGAAGTAATTAAAGTTAATTTTTTACCTTTTATTAAAGATAATTATATGGAATGGTTTAATACTTATAGTAATAAGCATAATGATAAGAATATTTATATGTTACTTTGTAATATTTTAAATTATAAACTTGTTAAAGTTATATTAAAAGTTTGTTCTATTGATAATGAAACATATTATAATGAACTTGACTACAATAGTCGTAGTTTATTAATTGATAATTTAACTAATTTTAAATTTAATATTGTTAGTACAAAAGATTTTAATTTTAGTCAGGTTTGTAATGGTGGAGTTAGTCTTGATGAAGTTAATCTTAGTACTTTTGAGTCTTTAATAGTAGATGGGTTATATATTACAGGTGAAGTATTAGATATTAATGGTAACTGTGGGGGATATAATTTGATTTGTGCAGTTATTAGTGGAATATTAGTTGGAGATGATTTAAGTGATAAGAGTTAGACAAGTAAAAGTACCTATATTAGAAAGTGATAAATTACTTAGTAAGATTGCTTCTAAAATTAGAGTTGATAAGTCTTTTATACTTGATTTTAATATTATAAAAAGAAGTATAGATGCAAGAGATAAATCAAATATTTTATATGTTTATGAAGTGGATGTTTCTCTTGCTAATGAAGATAAGGTTCTTAAGAAGAATAAGTCAGTTGATATTTTAAAGTCTCCTTCTTTAGAGTATAAATATAATATTACTGGTAAGGATAAACTTTTATCTAGACCTATTGTTGTTGGTAGTGGACCGAGTGGGTTATTTTGTGCTTATTTTTTAGCAGAAGCTGGTTTTAGACCAATTGTTTTAGAGCGTGGTGAAAAGGTAGAAGATAGGGTTTTGAGTGTGGAGAAATTCTTCAATTCTAATAAATTAAATACTTCATCTAATGTACAATTTGGTGAGGGAGGCGCAGGTACTTTTTCTGATGGTAAGTTAAATACTCTTGTTAAAGATAAGTTTAATCGTGGTAGGAAAGTATTTGAAATATTTGTTGAGAATGGGGCACCTAGTGAGATAATGTATGATGCTCATCCACATATTGGTACAGATATTTTACGTAATATTATCAAAAATATTCGTGAAAAAATTATTAGTATGGGTGGAGAATTTAGGTATAATTCTTGTGTTACAGATATTTATATTTCTAATGGTTCTATTACTGGAGTACAAGTAAATAATAGTTATGATATTTCGACGGATATAGTTGTATTAGCAATAGGTCATTCTGCAAGAGATACTTTTCATTTATTATATGATAAAGGAATTAGTATGAGGCCAAAAAACTTTGCGGTGGGTGTTAGAATAGAGCATCCTAGAAGTATGATTGATTGGAATCAATATGGGAAATTTAGTAAAGTTTTAGGGGCAGCATCGTATAAACTTACACATACAACTAGTAGTGGCCGTGGAGTATATTCTTTTTGTATGTGTCCAGGCGGGTTTGTTGTGAATGCTTCTAGTGAAGAAGGTCGTCTTGTTGTTAATGGGATGAGTAATTATAAAAGAGATGAGAAAAATTCTAATAGTGCTTTAGTAGTTACAGTTGGTCCAAAAGACTTTGGTGATAATCCGATGGATGGAATTGAGTTTCAAAGAAAGTTAGAAGAGAAGGCGTATATTGCTGGGAAGGGATTTATTCCTGTGCAACTTTATAAAGATTTTTGTTTAGGAAAAGTATCTACTTCTTTTGGAGAATTTAGTCCTAATACAAAAGGAAATTATAATTTTTCTAATTTGTGCGATGTATTGCCGGAGTTTGTTGTTTCTTCTTTAAAGGAAGGGATTGAAACATTTTCTAAAAATATTAAAGGATATAATAGGGATGATGCAATTCTTCTTGGAGTAGAGACTAGAACTAGTTCTCCTGTTGTTATTGAGCGTGATTTATTAGGAGAAGCAATTCATGGTCTTTATCCTTGCGGAGAAGGAGCAGGGTATGCTGGTGGTATAACTACTGCTGCAATTGATGGAGTTAAGACTTTTGAAAATATTATTAAGAAATATCATGCTTAACTTTTGAAAATGTATAATTTATGTTATAATTTGTTTATTAAGAATTTGAGGTGATGTTTATATATTATTATGGATTTGATTTAATATTTATATTAACTTTAATTATTACGCTTGGGGCTCAAGCTTTTATTAGTGGAAAGTATGCAAGTACAAGAAGAATAAGAACGAAGAAAGGTATGACTGGAGCAAGTGTTGCTAGGAAAATACTTGATTCTAATGGACTTAGTAATGTTACAGTTCGTGAGGTTTCCGGTGAACTTAGTGATCACTATGACCCAAGAAGTAAGACTGTTAATTTATCAAGTGATATTTATAATGGTTCTAGTATTGCATCAGCAAGTGTTGCATCTCACGAATGTGGTCATGCTATTCAAGATAAGGAAGGATATTTGTTTTTAAGAATTAGAAGTAGTATTGTACCACTTGTTAATTTCTCATCATATGCAGGATACTTTGCTATTCTTATTGGCCTTATTTTTTCTTTAATGGATTTAGTTTTTATAGGTATTATATTTGAAGTAGTTATTTTAGCATTTCAAATAATTACTTTACCAGTTGAATTTAATGCGTCTCATCGTGCATTAGTTCAATTAAAACAACTTGATATTGTTGATAGTAGTGAACATTCAAAATGTCGTGGTATGCTTATTGCTGCTGCATTAACTTATGTTGCATCGGTTGCTACTACCATTTTACAAATATTAAGATATGTCTTAATGTTTAGACATGACGATGATAGATAGAAGGTTAGAATGATTAAAATAGTAAAAAGACAAGAAGACGCTAATTGTATTACACATAGTGGTACAATGCATGCAGATGAAGTATTTGCAACTGCTTTTTTAGAAAATTTATTAAAAGATATTAAAGTTTTTAGAACTACAAATGTCGATTTCGATTTAGTGCGTTCTAATACTTTAGTTTATGATGTTGGAAGAAGAGAGTTTGATCATCATCAACTTGATGCTTTAAAAAGAGATAATGGAATTACTTATTGTTCTTTTGGTCTTCTTTGGAAGGCATTTGGTAAAAAGTATTTGAAGCAAGAAGGCTTTTCTAATGTAGATTCTTTATGGGAATATATTGATAAAGATTTTGTTGAGGGAATAGATGCTGATGATAATGGAGTTTTTCCAAAAATAGATGCAATATATAAGGTTAAGACTTTAAGTAGTGTGATAAAACTATTTAATCCTAGTTTTGATTCAGAAGAAGAAGAATCTACGCAATTTTTAAAAGCAGTAAGAGTTGCGAAAGAAATATTTAATGAAGAAGTTTTGTTTGCTAATGGAAAAGTAATTGCAAATAAAAAAGTAAATGATATTTTAGATAACATTTCAAGTGATAGTAAATATCTTATTTTAGATGAATTTATTCCATATGAAGAAGCTTTACTTAATAGGACTGATATGAATAATTTATTATTTGTTGCATTTCCATCTAATAGAGGTGGTTATGCTATTAAGACTATTACTAAGAGTTTAGAGGATAAAACTGCAAGATGTGAATTTCCAGAAGAATGGGGAGGGTTATCTGAAAAAGAACTTGAAAGTGTTTCTGGAATAGATGGTATGATATTTTGTCATACTGGAAGATTTATCACTAGTTGTAAAAACTTAGATACAGTTTTAAAAGTATTTAATAAATTATGTAATTAATGTGTTAAATTTTATAAAAAAAAGTTATTTTTGTTGAAATAATTGGTAATTGAGTATATTATTGTAATGAGGTGTTTTATGTATAATTATAATCCTAAAAAAGAAGTTATGAAAAATGTTATATATATTGGTATTATTTTATTAATAGCAATTATTTCAACATATAAAATATATTATAAGTTTCAAGATGATCGTAATGTTAATTTTAATTCAGATTCTTTTGTTATTACTTTTCATGAGAAAACAGGAGATAAAGTAAATATTACTAAAGTTACACCTGTTACTGATTCGGTTGGATTATCTTCTAATTCATATAGTTTTAGTATTAAGAATAATTTAACTGAAAAGGCTCATTTTGAAGTAAGACTTGTTGATGATTTGGAAAGTGTTACTGATGATAATTGTATTGATAAGTTAATTTCAAAAGAAAATATTAAAGTTTCTATAAAGAATGGTAAAAAAGATAACAAGATTTATAATTTAAATGAATTAGAAGATGGAGTTCTTTTATCAGATAGGATTTCTGCTTTGGAAGAGCGTGAGATTTCAGTTAGAGTTTGGGTAGATAAGAATAGTAGTTTACCAATTGGAAGTGATATGCATTATCATGGAATTATAAAAGTACTTGAAGATAATGGCTCTGTTGCGATGAATAAGTAGGTGATATAATGGAAATTGATCTTAGTTTGTTACATAGTAATACAGTTGATAAGATTGATATTAGTGGTAATTACACAATACCTTTAGAGTATTTTAAAGATAGCTCTGTAGAAGGACTTGATGATGTTATTGTTCGTGGTAGTGTTACTCGTCGTGAAGATGAAGATGGTGAGTTAGAAGATTACATAGAGTGTGCAATTGATGGAGTTATGAAGATACCTGATTCTATTTCGCTAGAGGTATGTGATTACAAATATAGTATTTTTTATGATGATATTCTTGAAGAAAACTGCAAAAAAAATGAAAATACACTTGATATTTTTCAGTTTTTATGGGAGAATATTGTACTGGAGGTCCCCTTAAGATTTACTAAGGTTAGTGATCTCAGTAAATTTCATGGGGATGGATGGAAATTAGTGAGTGAAGACGATCTAAGAAAAGGTAATAATCCATTTAGTGATTTATTAAAAGATTTTGAAGAGGAGTGATACAATGATGAAGTTAGACATTCAAATGTTTGCTGTTCCTTTCCGTAAAGTTTCAAAGACTAGAAAGAGAATGAGAAGAAGTCATAACGCTATGGAAATTCCTGGAATGACTAAGTGTCCAAGCTGCGGAGAAATGATTAAGCCACATAGAGTTTGCCCTAAATGTGGAAGCTACAAAGGAAAAGTAGAAGTAACTAAGGAAGCTGAATAATTGCTTTCTTTTTTTTGTGAAATTTTCCTTTATTCAGAATTATTAAAGTATTATCAAATTATAAATAAATAATAGATGGAGTCTATCTATGAAGTTGGAGTCTTTATTTATGATGACTAAAGTAACAAATTTTAATTTGTATTTTGTTCTTTATTGCTTTATATTAAAAAATCTTCTATAATATTTTATATAATATGAAGATGGGAGAATACTTATATGACTAAGATTACTGAAGCTAAGAAAAAAAAAGTTAAAGCTTTTACATTAGTTGAACTTTTGGGTACTATTGTAATTATTGGTATACTTTCTGCTGTAGCAATTTCAGCTGTTTCTAAGTTGATATCTAATGCACGTGTTTCTAGTAGTGAGGCTAATATTAAGACGATGAAAATGGCTGCTGAAAGTTATTTACAAAGTAATGCTAATTTGTTACCAAAAAATATTGGTGAATATAAAAATATAGATATTAATGAATTAAGACAAAGAAAATATATCACAAGTGATTTAGTTGATTCTAAAGGAAATAGTTGTATGAAGTATTCATATGTTAGAGTTTATAAATTGTCTAAGAATGAATATACGTATACTCCTTATCTTTATTGTGGTGATGAAACTCCAGAAAATACTGAAAAAGGTAAAAAGCCATTTGTAATACTTAGTTTTAGTGATTCAAAGGTTGTGTCAAAAGCGTCTTTTAGTTTGAAAATATATGGTGATGACACTAAGTCTGGAGATAAATATATTCCTGAGACAGAGATTGAAAGTTATAGTTATTCAATATCTGCTAAATTAAATAAAGAAAATACGCCTACAGAAATATATAACTCTGGTACATTATCTGCAAATAGAAAGAAAAGTATTATTCTTAATAAGAACTTTTCTGATTATATAGATGTTTCTGGTGTTTCTACATTCTATGTAGAAGTTACTGTTATAAATGTAACTGGTGAGACTTATACTATAAGTTCGTCTACTTCTTCATCAAATTCACAAACTTATATTGATGATGTTGCGCCTTTATGTAATTATAATCATACAGTTGAACCTGCAGCTAATGAATGGATAAATAAGAATAGTAATTCTTCTGAGAGAGTTATAAGTGTTGGTTGCGACGATGGAGATGGAAGTGGTTGTAAACGTGCTAATTTTTCTAAGTCATGGCCATATGATGAAAATGGCGATGGAAATATATCAGACGAGGAAAAGGGCGTAGAGTTTGGATATATTGCAATTTATGATAATCGTGATAAGAAATTCTCTGGAAATAAAGAGACAGGAAATAGAGGAATTGATACACGTGAACCTCATAATGGTAAAACAGATTGTAGAGTTAGAGTTAATGTTGATTTGGTAAGTCCTTCAGCAACACTTATTGCAAAGTCTAGAAATAAGACTGTTCTTAATGCTGTTACAGTTAATGATAAAAAAGAAACTACTACAATTCTTAGTGATTCATATAGTAATTTAGTTGGACAAAGTAAATCAAAGTGGATGAATAATGCAAATTATTCTCAAGGTGTTACTTATGAAGTTGAAGTTAGTGATAATTTGCATCTTGATCATTGGACATGGAATACTAATGCTGGGTATTTAAATGATGATGCTACAGATGATTTAATAACTCATGTTAGTGATTCTGGTCCTGATTCTGATAGGGATTCGTTTAAACAACCTGATTTAAATACAAATGATAAAGGTAACAGAAAAGATAAAATAACTTTTGGTTTTAAGACAGAAGGAAGAAGATATGGAGTTTTAACAATATATGATGCTGCTGGTAATAGTGTTTCATATAAGATTTATGCTAATTTAGATAGAACGGCTCCAAAAACTCCTACGTTTGACGCAGAAAACATTGAGAATAAAACACAATATATTTTTGATACTTGGTCTAATGATTCTACGGGAGTTTTAGTGTATGCTACTGGAACTGGTCTTGATAATGAAAGTAATAATACTAATCTTTCAGGACATAAGACATATAAATACAAAGTTAATGGTGGTTCTTGGGTTGTTGGTGATAAATATACAGTTAGTGCTCAAGGAAAAACTTCAATTACTTTTATTGCCTGTGATTATGCTGGTAACTGTAGTGATGAGGCTACAATTAAAAATGTATATCTTGATAATATTGCTCCTAAATGTAATGTAAGTGTTGCAAGTGAAAAAAATAGTAATTACAATGGTGAGTGGACTAATGTTCCAGTTACTGTTTCTGCAGGGTGTAAAGATGCTGATGGTGGAAGTGGTTGTGTTACAAAGCCTTTTTCTAAAACATATACGGAAGATATAAAAACATCAAAAGCTGGTGCTATTGGTGATAACAATCCTGGAAGCGTAAGTGATGCTGCAGGAAATGTTACTACTTGTGACACTGTTAAGGTTCAAATAGATAAAGTTGACCCAACTTGTACTGTATCAGGGGGGAAAGATTCTTGGACTAATAAATCTATTACTATAACAGCAACTTGTACTGATAATGGAAGTGTAAAAAGTGAGTGTAAACAAACTAGCAAAAAATTAGTGTATCCAGATGATATTGAAGGAGCAAATGAGTTTAATACAACACAAGCAGGAGTTGGTGGAGTAGGTGTTGGAGGTTATGTTGAGGATAATGCTGGTAATATTGGTAAGTGTGCAGCAAATCAAACTGTAAGAATTGATAAAACTGCACCAAAATGTGAAGTTACTGGTGAAACTACTAGTTGGTCAACATCTAAGGTAACAGTAAAAGCTCATTGTGTGGAGCAAGGCTCATATCAAAGTGGCTGTGTTACTAATGATTTCTCAAATGGTTATAGTAATGTTGATATTTCTGATGCTGGTGCTATTTCTAGAGGAAATGGTGGAATCGTAAAAGACGCAGCAGGTAATAGTGCTTCTTGTAAGACTGTTAAGGTTATGTCAGACACAACAACACCAAAAGTTACATCTTGTTCTCATAATAAAAATAAATTTACTGTTGGACAAAAAAGTGTTGGTATAAGTGGCTTAAGTGAGTATCAATTTAAAGTTAATGACTCTCCAAAAAAGGCATCTAGTAGTTCTAGTTATTCAGTCAGTAGTGCATGTGGTGAAAAAAGTTATAATGTTAAAGTACGAATTAAAAATGGTGCTGGTACTTGGAGTGGTTATAAAGATTGTGGAACTTACACTTCTCCTAAATGCTGTAGTTCTTCGAGTTATTTGGGATGTGATTGGACAACATCTTGTCGTGATGGAAATACTTTTGTATATACAGATGCATCTTTATCAGTACATGCTGGTGTAGTACGTCATGGTTCAATTAATGATAAGCTTTATGTAATTGAAGTTGGTAATAAATGGGTAAAGGTTCATCCTGAGTCTTATGGAGAAGATTATAAAAATCATGGTGATGATGTATACATATATTCTAATTGTATAAATATAGATTCAAACGGAAATCTAAAAAATAAGAATGCAGTTTGTGAGTATTCTAATTGTCCAGGATAGGATGGTGAAATAGATGAAAAATAAAATAAAAATCAACTATATTATCTATGTATTAATTTTTATAGTTTTATGTTGCATTATAATTTTTTTGTTTTTATCAAAGAGTAAAAATAATAATTTTTATAACATATCTAAGAAGAAGAGTATGGTACTTAAAATATGTAAAAATAGCAATTGTAAGATGCCATCAACTCTTAGATATGATGTAATTGATATTAATTCTAATATTCGTGCTGTTAATGAAAAAGTAGATTTTATTAATAATGAAACAAAAAAGTTATATAATAAAGCTATAAATTCTGATATGAATGTTAGTGAATGTAGTAAAGCAATTGATACCTATAATTATAGATATGCTCATTCTACGTTTTATGACTTATATGAAGATGATAAATATATGAGTATCTCTGCTCAAAGGACAGAAACAGATGTTTGTTCAGGAACTGTTTCAAGACAGCAGAGAGAAGTTTATATTTATGATAAGAAAAGAAGAAATTTTATTAGCCAGGATGACTTTATTATTAGTTTAGGTATATCTAAAAAAGAAATAGTTGATAGAGTAAGAGAAGTAGTTACTTCATATGGTAAGAGTGTGTCTAAAAACTATACTATAGATGATTCTTATAAAGATTATGTATTATATTATGGTAGTGATAAAAAAGTGTCTATTTCAATGAAATTACCTGGAGAGAATATGTATTTATTTGATAGTTTATGGTAATGAAGATTTAAAAGTCAATGTTATTTTTACATTGATTTTTTTTACATTGATTTTTTTTAAATTTTTTCTTTTTAAATGGAAATATTATGATATAATTATTTTAATATTATAATAAGGTGGTTGTTTTATGATGGTAAGTAAAATTAATAAAAAGGGGTTTACATTAGTTGAACTTTTGGGAACTATTGTTATTATTGGAATACTTTCTGGTTTGGCTATTTCTGGTGTTACACGAATGATAAATAATGCTAAAAAAGAGACTAGTGAGTCTCAAAAGAAAACTATAAAAATGGCTGCTGAGAGTTATTTTCAATCCAATGTTAAAAAATTACCTAAAGTGATTGGGTCTTCTTCAATTGTTAGTGCAAAAGAACTAAATGATGCAAAATATATAACAACGGAACTTAAGAATGAAGATGGAGATAGCTGTATGGAAAATTCTTATGTTAAGATTTATAAAAAATCTGCATCTGAATATGTATATACTCCATATATTTATTGTGGTGATGAAAAACCAGAAGCTGTTGCTGAAAAAGAAAAACCTTTAATTTTATTGAATTTTAGTGATAAAAATGATTTGAAGAATGCATCATTTGAAATTAAGATTTATGGTGATAGTAAAAAGGAAGCATCTGATGCTAATATAAGTGGGTATAGTTATTCTATTTCTGGTAAATTTAATGGTGAAAATGATATAAAAGAGATATATAACTCTGGTAGTTTAAGTGCTAATAATAAAAAATACTTGCATATTAAGAAGAAATTTAGTGATTATATAGATTTATCTGGTGTTAGTACATTTTATGTTGAAGTAAGTGCTATTAATGAGAATGGTGAGTCTGCAAGTATTAATTTATCTGATTCTATAAACGGTGTTACATATGTTGATAATGTTGCTCCTATATGTGATTATGCTAATATAAAAAATGAGCCTGTTGTTGGTTCATGGATAAAGAAAGGTGATAAAGTTTCAGATAGAGTTATAACTATTGGTTGTAGTGATGGAGAAGGTAGTGGTTGCAAGCGTGAGGAATTCTCTAAATCATGGCCATATGATGAAGATAATGATGGTAAACTTTCTGATATTGAAAAGGGTATTGAAAATAGTTATATAGAAATATATGATAACTATAATGTTAAATTAGCTGGTAATACTGAGACAGGTAATAAGACTTTATGTAAGGTACGTGTTAACGTAGATTTAGTAAGTCCTTCTGCTTCTCTTACTGCATATTCTGGTAGTACAAAAGTTTTGGGACCAATTAAAGTAAATGATAGTAATGAGACATCAACGATTAAATATGATGATTATTCAAAACTTGTAAATAATTGGATGAATAAAAGTAATTATGGAAATGGAGTTACATATGTTGTTAAAGTAGATGATAATTTACATCTTGATCACTGGACTTGGGAAACTAATGCTAGTGGACTTACTGATGCAAAGTATGATGTTAGTCTTTCTAATCCTGACGCTGCGTTTGGTAGTTTTTCTCAACCTACTAATTCTGATAGAGGTAATATGTCCGATAGTATTAGTTTTGGTTTCAATGTTGAAGGTAAGAGATATGGAGTTTTAACAATATATGATGCTGCAGGAAATCACGTTTCGTATAATATTTCAGCATATTTAGATAGAACTGCTCCTCCTGTACCAACATTTGATGCAAAAAAAATAGAAAATGAAGATAAATATACTTTTTTTACCTGGTATAATAAAAAAAGTGGTATAAGAGTTTATGCAACGGGATCTGGAACAGATTCGATGTCAGGACACAAAAATTATAGATATAAGGTTAATAATGGTTCTTGGATAGAAAAAAATAGTGTAGATATTAAAGATGATGGTAAGACCTCAGTTTCATTTAGTGCATGTGATCAAGCAGAAAACTGTAGTGATAGTACATCTTCTAAGGAAGTATGGATAGATACGGTAGAGCCAACATGTGATTTAGATGTAAGAGCAGATGGGGTTAAATATAACGGGGACTGGACGAATGCTAAAGTTATTACAGCAACAGCAACGTGTGGAGATAGTGGAAGTGGTTGTACAGTTTCTACGAAATCAAAATCTTATAATACTGACATGAACGTTAGTAATGCGAGTGTTTCAGAAGCAGGTGTTGGACATGATTATTACTTTTACGACCATGCTGGAAATAATGTAAAATGTCCGAATTTTAAAGTTAAAAGAGATACTGTTCCACCTACTTGTAAGGTAAGTGGTGGAAACGCTAATGTAACAGCCGGTACTAGAACAATAACTGCAAAATGTTCTGATAGTGGAAGTGGTTGTAAAAAGCAAGAGTTTTCTTTTGTATATAATGAGGAAATAGACACTAATACAGCTGGAGCACTTGGCAATAATAAAGGTGGGTCTTTTAAAGATAATGCTGGAAATGTTGGAGATTGTCCTGCTAATCAAAAAGTAAAAATTGTGAGAAAACCACCAAAATGTCCTGATATTTCTTCATCAACTCCTGCAGGTACTTGGACTAATAATTCTATAACTTTTACATTTAAGTTTAAAGCTGGAACAAAAACTGTACCAAAAGCGACTTCTTATGTGTGGTATACTAGTAATTCTAATGGTTGGAAAAACTGGGGAAGCAACGATGTTAGTACTACTTCAAAAAGTATTTCAGGAGAAGGAAATAGAAGTGTTAAAATGGTTGTATCTAATCAATATGGTTTAACTACGACTTGTACTTCTTCAAATTATTTAATTGATAAAACGGATCCTAAATATACTCACGTAAAATTACATTGTGGAGATACTGGTAATAATGGATTCCATGCATATATGCAACTTAATTTTAAAGATGATTTGTCTGGACTTGGTAAGAGAGTAACTAGTTCTTGGGATTCTAGAAACAATACACATCATGATGATGTTAACTATAAAGGTGCTAGTTCTGCTGTAGATACACTAGGATGTTCTGATAGTTGGATTGGTTATTCACATAAGATATGTGACCGAGCAGGAAATTGTGCTTCGAGATCAAATGATAGACAAAGCTTTTCAAAATGTGGGTACTAATTATAAATAAATGAGAATGCTATATTTATAGTATTCTTTTTTTTATAAATAAAAGTTGGGAAACATGTTATAATAATTTTGGTGATGTTATGAATACAGAATTTAAAATAATAGTTTGTCCTAATGATGAAAAAATAAAAATGTTAGAAAATTTAAATAAAAATTCAGAATTATATAATGTTAAATTTATGAGTAAAGAAGAATTTATTAAAAATTATTTTTTTGATTATACAGTTGATACTATTTATTATTTAATGGATAAATATAAATTTAATTTAGATGTTTGTAAAGTATATTTAAAAAATATGTTAGTTATAGATGTTTCTAAAGAATATGAAAGTATTAAATTAAACTTTTTAAAAGATTTAAAGAAAGAGTTAATTTCTAAGAATTTGCTTAAAGTAAATTTATTTTTTAGAGAGTATATAAAAAATAAAAAGATAGAAGTAAGAAATTATTTTGATTTAGATAAATATGAAGAAGAAGCATTAAATTATAAAGTAGAGATACCTATTAGTAAAATAAATGCAGATGTTTATGAATGTAGTGGTATTGAAGATGAAGTTAACTTTGTTGCTTTAAAAATAATAGAATTACTAAATAATGGTATTGATATTAATAAAATATCTCTTGCAAATGTTTCTAGTGATTATTACTATATTTTAGATAAAGTATTTTCTTATTATAATATTCCTATTAATATTGATTTTAAAGATTCTATTTATAATACTTTAATTGTAAAAGAGTTTTTAAATAATTATGAAATTGATTTAGAAGATAAAAATAAAAGTATTGTTAATAGAAAACTTATAAATATAGTTAGTAGTTTATCTTCAATTGATCAGAGTACTGATATTTATAGAAAGTTGTTAATAGATAAATTAAAAAATACTTATTTTAGTCCAGTAAAACTTACTAATGCAGTTAATATAAGAGATTTAAATACTTATAGTTTTAGTGATGATGAGTATGTATTTGTACTAGGATTTAATCAAGATAGTTTGCCTCGTATGCATAAAGATATTGAGTATATTACTGATTCTATTAAGAGTGAAGTTTCAATGTATGATGTAAGTTATTTAAATAAGAGAGGTAAAGATACAGTTATTTATTTACTTAGTAGAATTAAAAATCTATTTTTATCTTATAAGTTAAGTACTCCATTTCAATCTTTTTATAGAAGTAGTTTGATTAATGATTTAGGACTTGAGGTTATTAAACCTGAAATAGATAATTATAAATATTCTAATTTATATAATATGTTAAGACTTGGAGAAAAGTTAGATAAGTTTTATTTGTTTGGAGAAAAAGATAGTTCATTAGAAGTTTTAAATACGCATTATTCTATTCCTTATAAGATATACACTAATAAGTTTACGGGGATAGATAAGAATTTATATTTAAATAGTATTAGTAAACCAATTAAACTTTCTTATACTTCTTTAAATAGTTTTAATGAGTGTGGTTTTAAATATTATATAAATTATGTTTTAAAATTAGATGATTATACAGATAGTTTTGCATCTTTTATAGGATCAATGTACCATGAAATACTTACTTTATATAGAAATAATAATTTCGATTTTGAATATGAATTTAAAAAGTATTTGGAAAAGAGAGATTTAAGTTTAAAAGAAAAGTTATTTCTTGTGAAGATTGAGGCAGATTTAATAGAATTAATTGAAGTAATAAAAAAACAGAATATGCTTACTGGATTTAATGATGAAGAGTATGAAAGGCGTTGTGAAGTAAGTCTTAGTGATGAAGTTAAGTTTATTGGTTTTATTGATAAAATAATGTATTATAAAAAAGCAAACGATACTTATTTTAGTATAGTTGATTATAAGACAGGTACAATAGATACACATATAGAACCTATTAAATATGGACTTCATATGCAATTACCAACATATTTATATTTAATTAATAAATCACATGTTTTTGATAGTCCAATATTTACCGGAATTTATTATCAAAATATATTGTTTAATTATCCTACTTGGAGTAGTAAATATGAAAGTGAAAAGAAAGATAGATATAAATTAAAAGGTTATTCTACAGATGATACATTAATACTTGAGAGGTTTGATCCAACAATTGAAAATAGTGAACTTATTAAGAGTATGAAGCATGATGATATAAAGGGATTTAGTAGATATAGTAAAGTGATGGATAAAGTTATGGTTGATGAGTTGGTTGATTATACAGAAAAAACTATTAAAAAAGGAATGTCTGATATAATGGATGCTAAATTTAATATAAATCCAAAGGTTTATGATAAAGATAATGTTTCATGTAAATTTTGTAAGTTTAGGGATTTATGTTTTATGAAAGAGAAAGATTTAAATTACCTTGATAAGGTAGATGATTTGAGTTTTTTAGGAGGTGACTATTAATGGCATGGACTGCTGAACAACAAGAAGCAATAGATAGGGAAGGTACTAATATTATTGTATCTGCTGGAGCAGGTTCTGGTAAAACAGCTGTTTTAACAGCTAGGGTACAAAGAAAATTAAAAACTGGAGTTCATGTTAATGAATTACTTGTTTTGACATTTACAAATGCTGCAGCAGCTGAAATGAAAGATAGAATTCGAGATACTATTAATTCAACTCCTGGACTTGAAGAAGAGGCTAACTTAATAGATGGAGCGTATATCACAACGTTTGATTCGTTTTCACTTTCTATGGTTAAAAAATATCATGATAGACTTAATGTTACAAATAAAATAAAAATAAGTGATGAGGTTGTAATTGATATTAAAAAACATGAATTACTTGATGAGATATTTGATGAATACTATGAAAAGCCAAATGAGGAGTTTAAAAAATTAATTAGTGATTTTTGCCTTAAAGATGATAAAGAATTAAAAGAGTATATTTTGAATACTTATAAAAAAATTGAATTAAAATATGATAAAGAAAAATATTTAAGAGACTATTTTGAAATAGAAAATGATTCTAAGATTGATTCTTATATTATAGAGTTTGTTAATATTTTAAAGAAGAAACAAAGTGATATGAGAGAGTTAATGATTTCACTAAATGATTATTTTGATGGAGACTTTATTGGTAAGGTTGAAGACTCATTAGGTGGAATTCTTAATGCTTCAAGTTATGGAGATTTTGTTCGAGGATGTTCTTATAAGAGTGTTACTATTCCTAAGAATAGTGATATAGAAGGAAAGGCTATTAAAGGAACTTTATTTGATATTGCGAAGGAAATAAAAGAGTTATGTATATATGAAGATACATCAGCAATGAGAGATGAGATATTATCAACTAAGAGTTCTATTAAAGTTATTGTTGATATTTTAAGGGTACTTGATAAAAGATTAGAAGAATATAAAATGGAAAATGAAATATTTAATTTTACAGATATTTCTCGTATGGCTATTAAAGTAGTTGATGAAAATGATGATATTCGTGAAGAGTTAAAAAATAGTTTTAATGAAATATTAGTTGATGAGTATCAAGATACAAGTGATACTCAAGAAAAGTTTATTTCTCTTATTTCTAATAATAATGTCTATATGGTGGGAGATATTAAACAGTCAATTTATAGATTTAGAAATGCTAATCCATATATATTTAAAAATAAATATGATACTTATCGTGATACAGATGCTGGAATAAAAATAGATTTATTAAAAAACTTTAGATCTAGAAAAGAAGTTCTTGATAATATTAATTTATTATTTGATTTATTTATGGATGATAGAATAGGTGGAGCAGATTATAAAGTAAGTCATAGAATGGTATTTGGAAACATGGATTATATTGAAAAAGGTAGTACTAATCAAAACTATGATTTTTCAGTAATAACATATAAGAATGATTTAGGAAGAATTACAAAAGATGAAGAAGAAGCATTTATTATTGGAAACGATATTAAAGAAAAGATAGAAAATAAGTTTCAAGTATTTGATAAGAAAAAAAGAATACTTAGAGATATTGAATATAGTGATTTTGTGATACTTCTTGATAAGAGTAAAAACTTTGAATTATACAAGAAAATATTTGAATACTTACATATTCCATTATCAATATTAAAAGAAGAGTCTTTGAAAAAAGATGATGATGTAGTAATACTTAGAAATTTGCTTAGACTTATTAAATGTGTGAAAGAAAAAGATTTTGGTACTGAGTTTAAATATACTTTTATGTCTGTTTCACGTAGTTTTTTATTTAGATTAGATGATGATGTAATCTATAGTTATTTAGTTAATAAGAATTATAGTGATTCAGAACTTTATAAGTTATGTTTAGAACTAGCGACTAAAATGGATTATATAAGTGCAACTGAGTTTATAAGAGAAGTTTTAAAGACATTTAATTATGAAGAAAAGTTACTTATTGTTGGTAATGTTAAATCATTTAGAGTAAGATGTGAATATTTTTATAATTTAATTAGTGATTACTCTAGTACTGGAAAGACTGTATATGATTTTATTGATTATTTAAATGAGATATTTGAAAGTGGATATGAACTTAAGTTTAATGTTAATAGTGGAAGTAGTAATAGTTGTAAGATTATGACTATTCATAAGTCTAAAGGTCTTGAATTTCCTATTTGTTATTTTGCTGGTTTTTCTTCTAAATTTAATTTAATGGATTTAAAAGAAAAGATTATTTTTGATAATAGATATGGATTTATTTTACCTAAAGTAGATGGTTATTATAAAGATACAATTTTAAAGACTTTATTAAAATATAATACTAAATTAGAAGAGATTAGTGAAAAGATTAGACTTTTATATGTTGCGGTTACTCGTGCTAAAGAAAAAATGATTATTGTTATGCCAGAGCAGGAAGAAGAAAGAGAAGTATTAGATATAGTACCTAGTTATGTACGTGAGAAGTATAATTCTTTTTTATCAATTATGCAGTCAATATATTCTAGTTTACTTCCTTATATTGTTAAGAGTGATGTTGAAGCAATAAAGGATTATTTAAATAATAGTAGGACGCTTTCAAATGATTTAGTACTTGATAATGATCTTTTGGATGTAAATGAGATAAGTATTGATACTTCTATTATTAGTGAAGGGCATTTTTCCAAAGAAAATATACATATTTCAACAAAAGAAGAAAATGATATGATGGACTTTGGTTCTAAAGTACATGAAATACTTGAAGAAGTTGATTTTAATAATACTAGTAGTTTAGATTTAGTTGATCAACGTATTAAAAATAAAATACTTGCTTTTATTAATAGTGATTTAATGAAGGATAAATTAAATTTAAATATGTATAAAGAATATGAGTTTATTGATAATACAGATGAATCTACTCTTCATGGAATAATTGATTTATTAATTGAAGGAGAAGATATGACTATAATTGATTATAAGTTAAAAAATATTGATGATAGTGCTTATGATAAACAACTTAATGGATATAGGCGTTTTATTGAGAAAAAAACTGGTAAAAAGACAAGATGCTTTTTATATTCTATATTGGATGAAGTTTATAGAGAGGTTTTAAATGATTAATATTTGTTTTGTATGTTTAGGAAATATTTGTCGTAGTCCTATGGCTGAGTTTATTATGAAAGATAAAGTAAAAAAACTTGGTTTGGAAAAATATTTTTATATCACATCACGTGCTACTTCATATGAAGAAGAAGGTAATGATATATATCCACCTGCAAAAGAGATGCTTGATAAGATGGGTATTAGTTATGATAGACATTTTTCTAAAAGATTAGAAAGTAGTGATTATGATAAGTTTGATTATTTTATATGTATGGAAGATGCTAATACAAGAAATATTAAATATATTTTTGAAGATAGAGATAAAAAAGTATTTAAATTACTTGATAGAGATATAAGAGATCCTTGGTATAGTGGTAATTTTTTAGATACTTATAATGATTTAGATGAAGGAATTAATAAATTAATTAATGATTTAATGGAGAAGTATTATGGAAAATAATTTAGTATTTGATTGTGTTATATATGATGAGTATAAGGATTTACTTAAAAAGAGAGTATATGAACCTATTATTTTGAGAATAATGAATGAGTCTTCAATTATTTTTAAAAGTAAATATAAGTATATTGAGAATCAAGCTCATAATGAGAGTGATTTTGTTTCTCTTAATAATGTGTTTTATGATGCGAAAATATTATTTTATGAAAGACAGTGTCAGGCACTTGCGATTAATAAAGATAATTTATATACGTTTATTAGTGAATTACAAAGAGAGATTAATGAAATTTACGAAATAATAAAGAGTGGAGAAATAAGTAGACTTAGAAATTCTATATTTTATAGAGAAATGGTATCTAGAATTAGTAAGGCTAATATGTCTGAAAATATAATATTATTTATACCATTTGCGTGTACTTTAGAAATTAGTGATGATTTAGAACTTTTATTAAAAGCAGATATTTTTACATATTTATTTAAAGTTATTTTAGAATATGAAAAAGATATTATTAAGAATAATAATATTTATATAATTTATCCTAATCTTGAAAATTATATTATAATTAAAGATTTAATTCATGATAGATTAGAATTTATTATGGATGATGTTTTTTCTAAGTATATTAAATTTAATATTAAAAATAGATAATATAAGTTTTATTTGTAATTTTTAATAATTTATGATATTATTATAGGCCAAATGGAGGTGGACTTTATGAAAGAAAAATTAGAAGAGGCTGTTAATTATGCAAATAGTAGTAATTCTTTAGAAGGTAAAAGATTAACACCAGATGAATTAGAACGCTTAATTGAAGATATTAAGAATGGTAAGAATGATGAGAGTTTTTTATATGCGGTTGTTAAAATGATCAAAGAAAAGGAACATCAAGAAGATGAATTAGAAGAAACAGGGGTAAAGGTTTATGGGAAGAATAGATAAAGAGTTACTTAATTATCATTCTAAATATTCAAAAGATGGTGTTTTAATTAATAAACTTGATATAGAAAATGAAGAAGAGTTAAATAAAGCTGAAAGACTTATTACTAGTTATAAACTATCTAAAATGTATTTAAGAGACGAAGAAATTTCTTTTGATGTGTCATATTATTTGAATATTCATAAAGAATTATTTGGAGATATTTATCCTTTTGCTGGATAAATTAGAAATGAAGTAATTGCTAAAAGAATACCATTTTGTCTACCTCAAAATATATATCCTTTTCTTGAAGATACATTAAATAGAGCAAAGAAGAGGGCAGAGAATATTAATTCTTATGATGAGTTATTAAGGGTTGTTGTTGAAATATATTCTGATTTAGATATTACACATCCATTTCGTGAAGGTAATGGAAGATGCGAGAGAGAATTTATTAGAAGATATATTGATTATATTTGTAAGAAAAATAATTTAGATCCGTGTTTTTTAAATTATTCTTTAATTGAAGATAAAGATAAATATATTGATGCTGTTGTAAAAGCAGATGCTACTTTAGATTATTCTGATTTATATGTTTTATTTCAGTCAATTCTTGAGAAAAAAAATGTAGTAAAAAAGTCAAATAATAAGTAATTAAAAATAGGTAATTATCAAATGATTTATGTAAATCAATTAGTGGTAATTACCTTTTTATTATTTTTAGATAAAAAAAGAAATGATGATTATCATTTCTTAAGTTCTATTTTATTTCAGTTCCTCCCCATTCAACAACAGTGTATCCTGTTCTATTTGGAGTTTTTAGTTGTTGCTCTTGAATGTTAATTGGGTTATCTAGTTTTTTAAATGTCATTAGAACTCTAATAATTGTATCAGGATTAGGATTTATTTCTATTGGCATGTTTTCATTTATTTCATCTTGAGTTGCAAATCTTATGTAATTATATTTATTACTTTCTAGTTTTGGTAACCAATAAATAATAAATTCCTCGGCTTCTCTTTCTGATAGACCTAATACAGCAAGTTTTTCTTCTAAAAATTTAATTGTATCTTTTCCTTTTACTATAAAACCATCTCTTTCAACTTTAAAATTTTTTGTATTATTATTCTCATAATATAGTGCATATAAATTTCTTCCTGTTGACAAGTCTTGTAAGTTTCCATTAGGTTGAGCTAATACCTTCCAGTTATCTTTATATTTTGGGTAAGAATAAGTTATATTTTCTTTTTTTAATAATTTTACAGATATTTCCGTTTCTTTTGTTGGGTATAGATATATTATGGGTTTATCAGAAACGATATTTGTTGGATCGTATGTGCTATTATATTTTTTTAAATTATTTATTTCTGATTTAGTATAACAATTTCTAAAATCTATTTTTGTATCTACAGATAAATTAGTAGGAATTGCGATAAAATATCCACTTCCAGATGCCATTACACCATTTGTTTTTTCTGCTCCATATATAATAATCTTATTGTCCTTTTCTATGCAATTTATTAGTTCCATTTTACACCAACTATGACCATTAGAATAACTTAGTATTATATAATTACTATTTTCATTTGTATAGTATGGTTTAATTTTATTTGATATTACAGAATTTATTGAGTTTATTGTTTCCAAGTATTCGGAGTATGAAACTACTTTTATAATAGAATCAACTGCGTTTTCTGTATCAAAATTATCTTGATGATATTCTCCTTGCCAAGCATTGTTTGTTAATCTCTGATAGTTTTTTTTATTTCTAATAGTTACTTCTTTATAGTCTTTTGAAGTTAGATAATTTTTATTGTTTTTTAATGTTAAAGTTGTGATTATAAATACTATAATTAATAGTATCAATATCGGTAAAATTATCATTTTTATATTTGGTCTTTTTTTATTTTTTTTCAATTTACTCACATCCTAGTATTTATTTTTATATATTATATAACTTACTATTACAATATCATGTAAAATTTAATTTTACAATAATACATTAATATTAATTTTATAAAAAAAGCATATAAAGTTAAAACTCTATATGCATTATATATTTTTAGATTATCTTTTAATTAATTTACTATTGTACCAATATTATTTTCTGTTACGACTTTTTTTAGATTTCCTTTTTCTTCAATATTAAATACTACTATTGGAATATTTTCTTCCATACAAAGACTAATAGCAGTTGAATCCATTACATTTAGTTTTTTATTTAATACATCGATATATGTAATTTTGTCAAATTTAACTGCATCATTATATTTTTTAGGGTCTTTATCATAGACACCATTTACTTTTGTTGCTTTTATTAAAACATCTGCTTTTATTTCTGCGGCTCTTAAAGCACTTGCGGTGTCTGTTGAGAAGAATGGACTTCCTGTACCACAACCAAATATTACAACTCTTCCTTTTTCAAGGTGCCTAATGGCTCTATCTTTTATGTAAAACTCAGCAATTTGACGCATTTCAACACCAGTTTGAACACGTACATCAACATTTAATTGTTTAAAAGCATCGCCAAGAGCAAGAGCATTCATTACTGTTCCCATCATTCCTATGTAATCAGATGTTGCTCGGTCCATATATTCATTTGACTTTCCACGCCAGAAGTTACCGCCTCCAACAACGATTCCTATTTCATAACCTAAGTCTGTGCACTCTTTTATTTCATTAGCAAGTTCAAGAGTTTTATCAAAATCAATACCGTGATGTTTTCCTCCTGCTAGTACTTCACCACTTAATTTTAGTAGTATTCTTTTATATTTCAAAAAATATCATCTCCTTTAATTTTTAGTTTACCATAATTATTATGATTTTACTATTTATATGAATTTATTAACTAAATATTTTTAACTTTTATTTAATATGTTTTTTGCATGTTCCATTGATGTTTTTCTTGAAATAATTATGTTTCTATGTTATAATATGCAAACAAAGAGGGGGATGAGTTATGTTATTTAATACAGTTGACTTTAATGATACTATAACAAAAATAACAAGTACAATAGATGCTAATTGTGAAAAAGCTAGTGTTACAAGAAGAGAAATTGAAAAACTAAAAAAACAAAATGTTAGTAATGACGAAGAAAGAAAATTAGAAATTTTTGAGACTGATGAAATAGTAGAAGAAAAAGAGTCTGCTAATGATGAGTTTGAAGATGAAATCGATTTTTATTTAAATGATTATTTATATATAAGTGATAATTTTACAGTGGATGAATTGATTAATATCCTTCCAAACAAAAACAATTATCGTTTTAATGATATTATTATGAGACTCTATGCAGAATCTTTAAAAGCGATGAATGAATATAGAATGTTTGCTAAAGATGAGGATAATAGTAAAGAAGATCTTGCTGAAATTTCTAAAGCACTTGTTACAGAAAAGAGAAAAATGTCTTGCTTATTAGAAATTATTAATCATAAAGATGATATTAATGAAAAAGATAATAAAAATAAATTGTTTCTTATTCCAAATAGTACTGGAAGTGTAAAAATATTAGATGATTTAAGAAGTGAGGATGCATCATTTTATCCTTCATTTCTTGAACTTATAAATTCTATTGAAGATGGAACTTTTAAAAATGTTAAAAGATTTAAAAATAATAATGATTTAGTCGGTGTATGTGAGGTTAAGGGATACCAAGTTCGTGTTGTTTTTGCAAGAATTGATAAAGACACATATGGTTTAATTACAGCACTTGTAAAGAAACAAGATAATGATAGTAACTATAGAAATTTTTTAAAGAAAAGAATATCTGAATATAGAAAAGTCTGTCCTAGTTTAAAAAAATATATTAGTGATGAGAAAATTATGGCAGAAAATAGTGATAATTTAGCAGAACTATATAATATATTAGGTGTTGCTAAAGAAAATGGAGTAGAGAAGAAAAAGGGTGGTAAAAATGACTAGAGAAGAATTAGGCGTTTTGGTTGATAAAAGAAAAAAAGAATTAAAAAATAGTAAGTTTGATTATTGTGAATATTTTGATGAATATGAAGAGTTTGTTAAAAATAATCCTTGTAATACGGTTGAATCGTTTGCTAATTCAGACATTTGGGAAATTGCTAAATATTTGTATCAGATAACTGAACCAATTGCAACACTTGAAGAAAACAAAGAAACTATTGATAATTTTAAATCTTTTTTTGACGGTATTGATTCAGATTTATGTTGTGGTATGTTGGCACTATTTGATGAACTATGTTCATTAGGTATTGTTGATGAAGTAGTAGATTTTTTTGAAGAAACCGGTGTTATAAAAGGTTTACTAAAAATAAATAAAATTGATTTTAAGGATAATAGACTTAGAGATTTAATCATTGATATTAAACAGGTTTATAAGAAAGATTTATTTAAAATATCATCTTTCTTAAAGTTTTATGAGAATGATCCAGAAAGTATTGCTGTTATTATGGATTTAGTTCTTGCTCATCGCGAATTAAAAAAAGCATCTGACTTTACTAAAGATTTAAAAGAAAATGGTTATTGTGGTTATAAAAATAGAGAAGAAAAAAGATTTTTGGAATCAAAAGTTAAACTTTACAATAAAATTTGTGATGCAAAAAGTATATTAAATGAAGTTTCTAAGATAAGAAATTTAGTTGACGAACAAAAAAGTATGGCTTCAAAATATGAAAAAAATATTAGAAAGGAACTTTGTGGATATGATAAAGCACTTACTCTTTTAGATGTTTCTTTAAAGCGTAGAGAAATAACTAATGCCAAAGAAATAATTAAAAATGTAAAAGATGAAGATATGAAGAAGGCCTTTTTAAAATTAATTTATGAACATAATAAAGTTTATTATGAAGAATTAGAAAATGAATATAATAGACTTAATCAAAATGATTCTAATAAATATGTAGCTTTACTACAAAAATATAGTATTTCTTTTACTCAAGAAGATGTAAAAGAAATTATGAGAAGAAATAATATTGATGATACTTCAGAAATTATAAAGAATATTGTAAAATTGAATTTAACTACTCAAAATGTTGAAATATTAAAGCATACTTCATTAGATAAGTTTATGAGAATTAAAAACTTAGTTGATTGTGGATATATTTCAGCAAAGTATTTAAATACTAATGAAAAGTTTATGTGGGATGAGTCTAATTTATTAGATATATATGAAGAAAATATTTCTTATTTAGACAAATTTAATTTAAATCCTGGAATGTTTATTAATATTACAGATGTCATTATTTATTCTTTTGATAGTTTTAGTAATAATTTAAAAATACTTAATGATTATGGTTTACTAAAATATTTAAAAAATGTAGATAATCTTTCGTTTTTAAGAGATATTAATTTAGTATCTAAAATAGATAAGTTCTTAGAACTTGGATATGAAAGTTTTCTAGAGAATGATTTAGGTATTTTAAATCTTTCTAATTTGAAAAGATTAGATATATTAAAGTCTCTTAATATGCCTATTACAGATATTTCTACAATGTATAAAGTGCTAAGTGATCAAAAGTTTATTATTGATGATAGTAAAATTGATGAGTATCTTCCAAATGTTGTTGAATTAAGTGAAAAGAAAAATATTACTAGTAATTTAAGTGATTTTAGAAATACTAATAGAGTTTATTCTATAGGAGATAGTTTATTCTCTATTAATAAGATAAATAGATTATTAAAAAGTGGTAATTCGTTATATGACTCATTATTTATGAATAGAAAATTTAGTGAAGAGGAGTATGACAATATATTAAAGGCTCTTGGGTGTTATACTGCTACTAAATAAATTTGACAATATATAAGAGTTATGCTATACTCTAAATGTTTGACGCCTCAAGCTCAAACCGCATTGAAAAGGTAGAAACATGAAAATGTGCCTTAAGAGCGAGTCTTAAGTATAGAAAAAGGAGGTAATTAAATGAACGCTGTAATTAAAGCCGGTGGTAAACAATATTATGTTACTGAAGGAAGTGAAATCTTTGTTGAAAAGATTGAAGCTAATGAAGGTGACAAAGTTGAATTTCACCAAGTACTTATGCTTGATAGTAAAGTAGGTAATCCTTATCTTACTGGAGTTACTGTTCAAGGAGAAGTTCTTAAGAATGGTAAGTCTAAGAAAATTAAAATTTTCAAATATAAGAGTAAAGATAGATCAAACCGTGTTACTCAAGGTCATAGACAACCTTACACTAAAATCAAGATTACTAAAATTAATGGTTAATTATGATTAAAGTTAGTGTTTTAAAAGAAAATCGAAAATACAAAAAAATTACTATTTTAGGTCATGCTATGTATGATGATTATGGTAAAGATATTGTATGTAGTGCATGTAGTAGTATTGTTATTACAACAGTAAACGGAATACTTGCATTAAAAAAAGGTAGTCTAGATTATTTAGTTAGTAAGAAGGGTATGACAATCAATGTGAAAAGCGATGATGAAACTACTCAAATACTAGTAAATAATATGGTTAGTCTTTTAAGAGAGTTAGAGGGAAATTATCCTAATAACATTGAGGTTAAATAGCCTCTATTTGAAATAATAAGTAAGGAGGAGAATTATGAAGTTTTTAAAATTAGATATTCAATTATTTGCTCACCATAAAGGGCAAGGATCAACATCTAATGGTCGTGATTCTGCAGGACGTAGACTTGGAGCTAAAGCAGCTGATGGTGAATTCGTAACAGCTGGTTCTATTATATATCGTCAAAGAGGAACTAAGATTTTCCCAGGTACAAATACTCGTCGTGGAAATGATGATAGTATTTATGCTACTATTGACGGAATTGTTAAGTTTGAACGCTTAGGAAGAGATAAGAAACAAGCTTCAGTTTATCCAGTAGGTGAATAATTATATTTAAAGAGAGCCATTTAGAATTGGCTCTTTTTCTGTATAAAAGGGGGATTATATGGAAAATACTATTATAATGGAAAATATTTTAAATCCCAATAAAGCACTTGAAGAATATAAAAGTTATTTATTAACGATGTATGTAAAAGATTATGGGGAAAAATATTATGATTTAATAAAGAATAGAATGGATAATACAATATATTTATTTGATGCTAATCCTTTAGAAAATATGAAGTTTTTAGAAGAAAATGGAGAAGATATATTTCCAAATATAAAAAAGATAAGAACATATTTAAAAGAATATAAAAATTTTATTAAAATTAAGAATGCTTTAGAAAATAAATATTTTGAAGATTATTATTTAATGTTATCCAATTCTTTTTCATATTATTCTAAATTTGGAATAGAAGATTTTATTAATATTGATTTGGATAGTTATTCTAGTACTAATATAATGCTTTTAAATGATAAATATACATCGGACTCTATAAAGAAAGATATTTTAAAAAGACAACAAGAATATATGAGAATATGTAGAGTTTATGGAATTGAGCCTATTACAAACCCTGCTTTTATTGATAGTATAATAAGTAAAAGAGCGGAATTGATAAGAAAAAAGAATACTTTATTAATTAGTAAGACTAGATGGGGTCGTCGTATTAAAAGTATAGTTAATCGTAATACAAAGTTTAAAGTTTCTGATTTGGATATTGCTCAGATTATTTTTAACGGAGAAAATTGTGCAATGACTAGTACTTTTACTAATAAGAATGGGGATTTTAGACTTTGTTATGTTCCTCTTACTAAGATATATAAATTAAAAGGGTTAGATCGAGTGTTTTTTCATGAAAATAGACATGTTGTTGAATGTTCTTCTATAAATAGTGGAATTGATACTTATGATGATGATAAATATAGTATGCTAAATGAGATACGAACTGAGAAGAATGCAATTAGAGATAGTAATTTTTTTAAATCAATGCCTTTATTTTCTAATTGTGATTTTCCTAGTAAATATGATTGTACTTATTCAATGGCTTTTCCATATACTATGAATTTTTTTGAAGATAATTGTGACGTTTTGAATGATTTATCAATTAACAATGATGTTGTTTCTTTAGAAAGTATTTATGGGGCTAATGATTTGAAACTTTTTAATGATTATTTAGATTCTATTGTATATAGTAAGATTAATGGAGAAGATAATTGTGATGTTGAAAGTATTGAAAGAGGAAAAAGACTTGTTAGAAATTTAAATAATAATGTTTCTAGACAACGAGTTAATTGATTGTTATAATTTTAATATGTGAAAGGAAGAGGTATTATGTTTGTTGATGAGGTTTTATTAAGAGTTGAAGCAGGTAATGGTGGAGATGGCTGTACTGCATTTAGACGTGAGAAATATATTTCTATGGGAGGTCCATATGGTGGAAATGGTGGACATGGTGCTGATATTATTTTTAAAGTAGACGAAGGTCTTCATACTTTACTTGATTTAAGATATCAAAAGACTATAAAAGCTCCTAAAGGTGAAAATGGTAGAGGTAAGAATCAACATGGAAAAGGAGCAAGTCCTCTTATTGTTAAAGTGCCACTTGGAACTGTTGTTACTGATATGGATACAGGTCTTATAATTGCTGATTTATCGCATAAGAATCAAGAAGAGATAATTGCTAAAGGTGGTCGTGGAGGCCGTGGAAATACTGCTTTCAAGACTCAGACTAATACAGCTCCTGATTATTCAGAAAATGGAGAAGAAGGAGAAAGAAAAAATCTTAAGGTTGAAGTTAAAATGTTAGCAGATGTTGGACTTGTTGGACTTCCTAGTGTTGGTAAGAGTACAATAATTTCTTGTGTATCTGCATCTAAACCAAAGATTGCTGCATATCACTTTACGACTCTTACTCCAAATTTAGGTGTAGTTGGTGCTAGTGAAGGTAGAAGCTTTGTTATGGCAGATTTACCTGGATTAATTGAGGGAGCAAGTGAAGGTGAAGGACTTGGAGATAAATTCTTAAGACATATTGAAAGAACTAGAGTAATAGCTCATGTTATTGATATGTCAGGATTCGAAGGAAGAAATCCATATGATGACTATGTATTAATTAATAAAGAACTTGAAGCATTCAACAAAAAATTAATGGAAAAACCAATGATTGTTATTGCAAATAAAATGGATGTTGAAGGTGCAAAAGAAAACTTAGAAGAATTTAAGAAAAAAGTAGACTGTGAAATATTTGAAGTAAGTGCTGTTTCAAAGACTGGACTTGATGCTGTTGTTAATAGACTTGCGGATATTTTAGACACAATACCAAATAATCCATTATATGATGATTCACAAATAGAGTCTCATGTATTATATAAGTTTAAGAAGGAAGAACCATTCATTATTACAAGAGATGATGATGGTACTTGGGTAGTTTCAGGTAAAGAAGTAGAAAGAATATTTAAGATGACTAAATTCTCATCAGATGAAGCTGTTACTAGATTTGCTAAGAAACTTAGAAAAATGGGTATTGATGATAAGCTTGTTGAAATGGGTGCAGAGACAGGCGATAGTGTAAGAATTCTAGACTTCTACTTTGATTTTAGAGATTAATGCTTAGAATAAGTTCATTTAATATACAAAATGATTTTAGTAAATATAATATAAATAAGTCAAAAGAAATCTATAATTATCTAGTTCAAAATAAGATAAATATATTAGGACTACAAGAAGTTTATTCAAAAATAAATAAAGATTTAATAAAACTTCTTCCTAGTAAATATACTTATAATGGTAATTATAGATTTTTTTCTAAAATTATTTTAAATAGAATAAATGAAAAAACTCCTATTATTACTGATAAGGAAATTAAATTTAGTAAAACTTATAATTTGCCACATTTACCTAGTTTATTAAAAAGAGTAGTTGTAAAGAATGTTATAAATTATAAAGGTTATGATATAAGTATTTATAATACACATCTAGATTTTATGTTTGAAAGTGTTAAATTACGTGAATTAAAGTATTTATATAAATTGATTAGTAAGGATAATAATTTAGTAATATTGATGGGAGATTTTAATTTAAAAAATAATAAAGAAATATTTAATAAATTTTGTAGTTTATTAGAAGAAAAAGGAATAAGTAGAGTAGAATTTAATGATAGAACTCTTAAGATGAGTAGATATCATAGAGAAATTGATCATGTTTTTTTATCAAATGAATTTAAAGTAGAAAATTATTCGATTATAAAAGATTTAGAAATTAGTGATCATTATCCAATTATGGTTGATGTAGAGGTGTAGGTTGATGGAGATTTATTTAAATGATAATAGGGAGTTAAAAGAAGGTATACTTAATGATATAAGAAATACAGATGATATTTGTTCTTATATAGATGCTGCTATTAAGGAGTTAAAAGGAGTTGTTAAAAAGTTTAATCCTTCTGAGAACTTTTTAGGAGTAAATGTTCCATTGAATAAAAAGGTTGATTTAGAAAATAATGATAATTATTTGATAGGTAATTTTTATTGGTATAGTTTTATAGATAGTGATGTAAAAGTTATTTATGGTTTTTCAATTGATGAAAATTCTTATGTTTGTAATGATGGATTATATTATTATATTGATGACAATGAGTATTTATATGACTTTGCTAGATTTATTAAAGATAAAGAGATTGGAAATGATTTTGACTTTTTATGTTACGTAAAAGAATTTCTTGATGATTATTTTAATGATATTTGTAATATGAATTTATTATCTCGTGAAGAAAGAAACAAGACATTTATTAATAGTAATGGTAAAAATATAAATCCTATTAAACGTTCAAATAGAGATTTTTATCAAAGTAATATTGCGATGTGTACAGAGTATGCTACTATGGGACTTAATATATTAGGTGTATTTGGTTATTCTTCTTTGGTTCTTATTGGTTCACTTGACTTTGATAAAGAAGAAATTGGACATGCGTATAATATAGTTGCGATGGATAATGGTGTTTATTTAGTTGATATGGCATCTTCTGTAATAGTTACAGATTTAGATGGAAATTTACTTGATGAAGTGCCATTTTATAAAGAGTTAACTGAAGAAGAGTTACAGAATATTTTAGATAAAAAGGAACCTATTTCTTTAAATAATGTTTTTTATATATACTTTGGAGAAAATAATTTTAAGTTTGAAGAAGATAGACAAAGAACTTATAGAGTATCTAATACGGTTTTAAAAGATTCGTTTAAAAATAAGAAAAAAAGTAGGGGTATTAATAATTTTTATAATATTTAGGTTGTATTTCATGTTAAAATGTACATAAAGGATGATTAAATGAGTGAATATAGTTTGAAAGTTGCGACAGTGTTAAATTATTTTAAGAAGTACCCTTCAATTTTTAATGAACGTGAGCAAAGACAAATAATTGGAATGATTAATTGTAGTTATAAGAAGCCTTATGAGTATGATGGAATACGAGAAATATATGATTATTTTGGATGGATTCCAGAAGATGAAAATATTTATAATGGTTTTTGTGAATTTTTAGATTCTAAGTTTGGACTTGATGGAAAAAATATTGTAGAAGTTGGAGGAGGTCATCTTCCACAACTTGCTAAGAAGATATCTGCTAAACAAAAAACTGGTAAAATTACGGTGTATGATTCTGCTCTTTCTATATATGAAAAAGAAAGTCCTAGATTTATATTGAAAAGAGAACGTTTTTCTAAAAATACAAATCTAAAAGATACAGATTTAGTTATTGGATTAATGCCTTGTGGAGCAACTTGGGATATTATATCGGCGGCTACTAAGAATAATGCAGATTTTGCAATTGCTCTTTGTGAGGGTGGACCACATGGCGATATATATGACTTTTATGAAGATGAAGAAGAATGGATTCATAGTATGATATATGGAGCAAGACAAGAGGTTAAAAATAATGATATGGGAGAACTTATTGTTGAACATAGTCTTTCTGATTATAATGATCCATATCCTGTAATATATAATAAGAGAAAGTAAAATTTGAGAAGTATGTAGTACTTCTTTTTTCTTTATACAATAACTTTTATTAGTTTATATGATTATTTTTATGGAGTTTTTTTTATTATTTTGATATAATCATTTTTAGGATAGAGGTGTGTTTATGAAAAGTATTAAATTTTTAGAAGACAATGGTGTAAATATAAAGAGAAGTTTAGAATTATTTGGAGACTCTGTTACTTATAATGAAACAATTGGAGAATTTTTAGTTGGAATTCATGATAAAATTAATAAATTAATTAAATTTATGCAGAATAGAGATATGGCTAATTATGCAATTATGGCTCATTCTATGAAGAGTGATGCGAATAATTTTGGGTTTGAAAAACTAGCAAATATGGCACTTGAACATGAAACTCATAGTAAAGCAGGAGATATGTATTATATAAACGAACATATAAATGATTTAATAAAAGAAACAAATAATGCAATTATTCTAATTCAAGAATACATGAGTGGAAGCGATAAAGCAAAAGATAAAGCAGAAGAAGTTGTACCTACAAGTAGTGATGTTTATGATAAAAAAACAATATTAGTAGTAGATGACTCTAATATTGTAAGAAACTTTGTTAAAAGAATTTTTAGTGATACATATAACGTTGGTACTGCAAAGGATGGAGAAGAGGCTATTAGAATAATTAAGGCTAATCAAGGAAATGATTTTATTGAGACAATATTACTTGATCTTAATATGCCTAAAGTAGATGGATTTGCTGTACTTGAGTTTATGAGAGATAATAATTTGTTTACTCATATGCCAGTTTCTATTATTTCAGGAGACTCTACTAAAGAAACAATTGATAGAGCATTTACTTATCAAATAGTTGATATGGTTAGTAAGCCATTTAATGAACAAAGTATTAAGATGGTTATCGAAAAGACATTAATTTATAAAGATATGGTATAAAAAATAATGTAGGTTTTTCTACATTATTTTTCAGTTATTTTTAATTTTTCGCCTTTTATTAAGTATTTACATGTATTGAGTGGTAGGTAATAAATATTTTTTGATTTTCTTTTAAAAATTCTTTTTTCAGTTTTAACATTTTCATATAAATAAAGTATTTTATCTTCATTATCAGTAAAACAAATATCTACTCTTTGACAGAAAAATGTTGTGTTTGCTAGTTTTTTATTGGAAAGTTTTATTCCAAAGTCTAAGTTTTTTAAGTAAAATTTTAAACTTTTAAATCTATCACTGAATTTTTTATATTCTTTAATTTCTATTTTTTTATTTTTAACTCTTAAATACATGTTAGTCACCACAAATAAATTATATCATAAATACTTTAAAACTCTAAAAAAATATGATATTATAAATTAGGAAATGAGGAGGTATAAGTATGAGTGGACATTCAAAATGGGCTACAATACATAGAAAGAAAGGCTTAATTGATGCACAACGTGGAAAAATTTTCCAAAAGTTAACAAAGGAAATTATGGTTGCTGCTAAAGGAGGAAGTCCTGATCCTAGTCAAAATGCAGCATTACGTATGGCTGTTGATAAGGCAAAAGCTCAAAACATGCCTAAGGATAATATTCAAAAAGCAATTGAAAAAGCTACTGGTGGAGCAGATGGAGCAAACTATGAAAGTATTCGTTATGAAGGATATGGACATGGTGGAGTTGCATTTATGGTTGATTGTTTAACAGATAATCGTAATAGAACTGCATCTCAAGTAAGAAGTACTTTTACAAAGGCTGGAGGAAACCTTGGTACAGATGGTTCTGTAAGTTATATGTTTGAACGTCGTGGTTCTATCGTTATTCCAGGTGAATATGATGAAGAAACTATGATGATGACTGCACTTGATGCTGGAGCAGAAGATTTTGAAAGAGTTGATGATACTTATGTTATTACAACAGATCAATCATCTTTCACTGCAGTTAGAGATGCATTGGAAGCAGCAGACGTAAAAGAGTTTTTACAATGTGAATTAACTTATGTACCAAATATGGAAGTTGAACTTGATGAAGAAGGTGCAGAAAAAGTAATGAACTTAGTTGATAATCTAGAAGATTTAGATGATGTTCAAGACGTTTATTGTAACTTAAAAGATTAACTTTATGATTTTATTAAAGAACTTATTTTAGTTCTTTTTTTTTAATCATCAGTTTTTTGTAAATGCTGTCTAGTTGAATAGTTTGTTATATGTTATAATTTAATAGGATAATAATTAATGGATGTGATACAGTGTTAGAA
>OLHE01000198.1_pt1 | contig 56445 bp, 57 predicted proteins | sample 1605821 | NCBI WGS metagenome assembly OLHE01 (sample SAMN03283250) | human gut metagenome | biome: human-associated habitat; material: feces | host: Homo sapiens | place: USA | collected 2013
TCAATATGCATTAATATAACACAAAAATTTATTGTTGACAAATCTTAGAATGTCATAAAAAAAAGCAAAGATTTCATTATTTTCTTTGCTTTTTAAAAAAATCACTTAAAATTTTCTTTGTTTTTTCAACATCCAAATTTGTTATAAAATTTACCTCAGAATTTGTGGAATCTTTTTTAAAAATTGAATTTAAAATATCAAAATTTTTCGTGTATGAATTTTCACATGCGGAAAAAACGTTTTTTATCCTTGCTTGCTTTATAGCACTAGCACACATTGGACAAGGATCTAATGTGACATATATATCACAATTATCTAATCTCCAATTATTTAATTTTTTAGATGCCTGGTTTATCGCAATCAATTCAGCATGAGCTAAAACTGATTGTTTTTCTTCCTTTACATTATATCCAACGCCTATTATTTCATTATTTTTAACAATAACTGCTCCTATTGGTACTTCTCCATGTACAAAAGCTTTTTCAGCATATTCAAAAGCTAAATTTAAATATTTCAAATTCATTTAATTCCTCCAAAATAAAAAGTGCACATGAAAGGAGGATCTTAAGGCTGCTATTTTCCAATCCTGACCTGTTTCAATCACTTTCATTGCACGAATACATTGTATTATAAACTTAATAAAAAGTAAATGTTTTTTTTCTTTTTTTTATAAGATAGCTGTAAAAATATGTTATATTTCTAAACATTTTGAGTTGATTTAAAAAAATTATTTCTATATATAACAAAAACTGTGATTTTTTATTTTATAAGTTTCAAATAGTAGAATTCATTGCTTTTTTTTCTACTTTTGATGTTGATATTTATTTTTTATCTTATTTATTATCCCATAATATATTAAGATATTAACTTTTGCTGTGGAAAATGTTTCACGTGAAACATTGAAAATTTAAATTTAATTAATACATAACTTATATTTCAGAATTAATAATTCTAAAACAAATAAAACTAAAACAATATGTCATTATTATACTCAATAAATGTTAATAAAACTTTTATTTTTAATCCATACAAGTTAGTTATAAACTTAACCTGTGAATATAATGTTTCACGTGAAACATTAAACGTTGAAAAAAACAATCTTGTTATATTTAACAAATTATTTACGAAATTTATAAAATATCTTCTAATTATATACATCACTTATAAACTTTTATTGTGGAAAAAGTTTCACGTGAAACTATTACAAAATTTAACTTTTTCTGTGAATAAAATATTTCCCGGGAAATAATTTTAAAATTTACATATTTTTACAAATAAATGACATAATTTTATTAAATAAATACATTAAAAATTAAAAATGCATTCTCGTAAATTTAGATTATATATTATTCACCTATTAATCTTTAAATTCATTAGAATGCATTTTATAAATTGTTGATATTTCCCAAATTATTTCCCGGGAAATAATTTTAATTGTTGAAAAAAAGAAGAAATTATTTTTCTTCTTCTATTTCTTGATTTTCGTTATCTAAATTTTCTTCAGTATTTTCCCTTTCTACTAAAGCAACAGTTGTAACCTTTTGATTATCTTTTAAGTTCATTAATCTTACACCTTGAGTTGCTCTCTTCAAAGTAGATACTTGTTCAAGCGGTAATTTAATAATTATGCCACTATCTGTCATTATCATTAAATCTAATTGTTCATTAGGTGCTAATGTCTTTAATGAAACCATACTACCATTTTTATCTGTAATATTAAGTGCTTTAACACCCTTACTACCTCTATGAGTTAATCTATATTCATCAATAACAGTTTGTTTTCCATAACCATTTTCTGTAACAATTAATACCATTTGATTTGGTTCTACAACTTCTGCACCTACAACTATAGCTCCGTCTAATTCCATACCTTTTACACCTGAACTACTTCTTCCCATAGATCTAACTTCATTTTCATTAAATCTTACCATACGTCCATTGCTTGCTCCTATAACAATTTCATTTTTTCCACAAGTCTTTTTAACGCTTATAAGTTCATCATTTTCTTTTAAAACAATAGCAATTTTTCCACCTTTACGAATACTATCAAATTCGTCTATTGGTGTACGTTTTACAATACCATTCTTAGTAGCAAACATTAAGAATTTAGTAAAATCATCATTTTGTTTTACACTCAACATCGAACTAATGTTCTCGTCTTTCTCTAATGGTAATAAATTAATTATTGGTAAACCTTTAGACTGTCTTGAAAATTCTGGAACTTCATAACCTTTCATTCTATAAACTCTACCTTTATTTGAGAAGAATAAAAGATAATCATGTGTATTCATTGATAATATTTTTTCCACAAAGTCTTCTTCATTAGTAGACATACCTTTAATACCTACTCCACCCCTATTTTGAGTTTTGTAAGTATCAGCTCTTAATCTCTTTATATAACCATTATTAGTTAAATTAATAATTATATCTTCTTCTGGAATTAAAGACTCATCTTCTATATATTCTATTGCTGTCATATCTATATTTGTACGTCTCTCATCACCATATTTTTGCTTTATTTCTAATAATTCATTTTTAATAACTTCTAATATTTTTTCATCACTAGATAAAATTGATTTTAATTCAGCAATTGTTTTTAATAATTCATTTAACTCATTTTCAATCTTGTCTCTTTCTAATCCAGTTAAACGACGTAGTTTCATTTCAAGTATTGCATTAGCTTGAATTTCAGTTAATCCAAAACCTTCCATTAATCCTTTTCTAGCTTCTTCATCAGATTTAGAACCTCTAATCACTTTAATAACAGCATCAATATTATCTAAAGCTATTTTTAAACCCTCTAATATATGTACTCTCTTTTCAGCAACATCTAAATCAAATTTTGTTCTTCTTATAATAACTTCTTTTTGATAATCAATATATTTTACAATTATATCTTTTAAACCTAATGTTTTGGGAACACCTTGATCAAGCATCAAGAATATTATTCCATAAGATGTTTGAAATGCAGTATGTTTATATAATTTATTTAAAACAACTTGTGCATTTGCATCTCTTTTTAATGTAATCGTTATTTTAATTCCATTTTTTAAATCTGAATGATAATCAGCAATACCTTCAATAGTTTTATTATGAACTAATTCAGCAACCTTATTTTTTAATTCTAAAGTATTAACACCATACGGAACTTCATCAATTATAATTTGTTGTTTTCCATTTTGTTCCTCAATAGTAGCCTTACTTCTAATAGTAATACTACCTCTACCTGTTTCATATGCTTTTCTAATACCACTATTACCTAGAATAATTGCTCCTGTTGGAAAATCTGGTCCTTTAATATATTTCATTAAACCATCTAAATCAATATCAGGATTATCAATATATGCTACACAACCATCTATAACTTCACCTAAATTATGAGGAGGTATATTAGTTGCCATACCAACAGCAATACCAGTAGTTCCATTAACTAAAATATTAGGAAATCTAGAAGGTAAAACTTCAGGCTCTCTTTCACTCTCATCAAAATTAGGAGTAAAATTAACCGTATCTTTATTTATATTTCTTAATAATTCTAGTGATATTTTCGAAAGTCTTGATTCAGTATAACGCATTGCAGCTGCACCATAACCTTCAATATTACCAAAATTACCATGTCCATCAACAAGCATATATCTGTAAGAAAAATCTTGTGCCATTCTTACCATTGCTTCATAAATTGAAGAATCACCATGTGGATGATATTTACCCATAACGTCTCCAACTATTCTAGCACTCTTTTTATGAGGTTTATCTGGTGTGTAACCTGATTCATACATAGAATATAAAATTCGTCTATGAACAGGCTTTAAACCATCTCTAAGGTCAGGTAAAGCACGAGCAACAATAACACTCATTGAATACTCTAAAAATGAATCCTGAACCTCTTTTACAATATTATTCTTTTCTAATCTATCCATAAGACCCTCCTAAACATCAAGATTCTCTACATAAGTAGCATTTGTTTCAATAAATTCACGTCTTGGTTCAACTTCTTCACCCATAAGTTTTGAGAAAACTTCATCAGCAGCAATCGTATCATCAACTGTAATTTGTCTTAATACTCTCTTATGTATATCCATTGTAGTTTCATTTAATTCTTCAGCATCCATTTCTCCTAAACCCTTCATACGTGCTATATCATATTTTGTATTAGGAGATAAAGTTGCTAAATATTCATCTCTTTCTTCTTCATTCAAAACATATTTAATAGTTTTTCCATGTTTTATACAGAAAAGCGGAGGTTGAGCAGCGTATACATGTCCAGCTTCAACAATAGGTCTAAAGAAACGATAGAATAATGTTAATAATAATACACGAATATGACTACCATCAACATCTGCATCTGTCATTATAATTATCTTATGATATCTTAACTTAGATAAATCAAAATCTTCACCTATTCCTGTTCCAAAAGCTGTAATTATTGTACGAATTTCTTCATTACTTAGTGCTCTATCTAATCTTGCTTTTTCAACATTTAAAATCTTTCCACGTAAAGGTAATATAGCTTGTGTCATACTATCTCTACCTTTAATTGCAGAACCACCAGCAGAATCACCTTCGACTAAAAATATTTCACTAACAGAAGCATCTTTACTCTTACAATCAGATAATTTTCCATAGAAATTAGTAACATCCAAATCACCTTTTCTACGAGTTAATTCTCTTGCTTTTTTAGCAGCAACCCTTGCTCTACTTGCAGTCATAGATTTTTCAACTATTATTTTTGCTTGATCTGGATTTTCCATTAAAAATCTTTCTAAAGCTTGGGAAAATATTTTATCAGCTATTCCTCTTACTTCACTATTACCTAATTTTGTCTTTGTTTGACCTTCAAATTGAGGATTAGGATGTTTAACAGAAATAATCATAGTAAGACCTTCTCTTACATCATCCCCAGTAAGAGGGTCATCTTTTTCTTTTAATATTCCTGCACTAGAAGCATATTTATTAAGAATTCTTGTTAATGCTCGTCTAACACCATCCTCATGAGTACCACCTTCTGGAGTAATAATATTATTTACAAAAGAATAAATACTCGCATTATACGATTCATTATATTGTAAAGCAACTTCTACTTTAATATCATTTTCTTCTCCTTCAACATTAATTATTGTTTCATGAATTGGCGTTTTATTTTTATTAAGCATAGTTACATATTCAATTAATCCACCTTCATAGTGAAAAGAATCTTTTTTATCAGGTTCCCTATCATCATATAAAGATATTCTTAAACCTTTATTTAGATAAGCTAATTCTTGCAATCTTGTTTTTAAAACGTCATAATCATAAACTGTTGTTTCTGTAAATATTTCATCGTCTGGTAAGAAGTGAACTGTTGTACCAGTTCTACCTTCATCACAACTATCAATTACTTTTAAAGCTTCATCAGGATGTCCACCATGACTAAAACGTTGATAATAAACATTTCCATTTTTATATACTTTTACTTCTAACCAATCACTTAAAGCATTAACAACACTAGCACCTACTCCATGAAGTCCACCAGATACTTTATATCCTCCTCCACCAAACTTTCCACCAGCATGTAATACTGTATAAACTGTTTCCACAGTACTTTTCCCTGTCTTAGGATGAATATCAACAGGAATTCCACGACCATCATCTTTTACTATAATGCTATTATCTTTACATATAGTAACTTCGATATGTGTACAATAACCAGCTAAAGCTTCATCTATTGCATTATCTACTATTTCCCATACTAAATGATGTAATCCTTTAGAACTTGTACTACCTATATACATACCAGGTCTTTTTCTAACAGCTTCAAGTCCCTCCAAAACTTGAATAGCAGAAGAATCATACTTTGCTTCTACTTTATCACTCATCAACACTACCTACTTTCTTTCTACATTCCCATTATTAACATTGAAAATGTATGCATTTTCTACATATTTTTTATTAATATTTCTTAGATCTGTTGTAGTAATTATACTTTGAACATCATCTAAATTAATAATTTTCAATAACTTATTTCTCTTTTTTATATCCAATTCACTAAAAATATCATCCAATAGTAAAACTGGAGAAGTACCAGTAAACTCTTTAAATATAGGAATTTCTGATATTTTAAAAGATAAAATAGCTAATTTTTGTTGTCCTTGAGAACCATAGTATTTTAAATCATTATCTTTATATTCAAAATAGAAATCATCTCTATGAGGACCATATATAGTCATACCATAGTTAAGTTCTTTTAAATAATTTTTTTTAAATGTATGTTTTAACTTTTTTCTTATATTTTCAGAATCGTAATCATTAATTTGAATATTAGGAACATATTTAACAACAAGACCATTATCATTTGATATATCTTTATAATATTTATCTATATATATATTTATAAAATCAATATATTCTTTTCTTTTTTGATAAATATACGTTGCTTTCTCTATTAATTTATCAGTTATTATATCTAAATAATTAATATCTGCAATACTATTATTAAACAATATCTTCAAATATTCATTTCTCGTTTTTAATAATTTATTATATTCATTGTAAATTTTTATATAACTTCTAGATAATTGTGATAATTGAATGTTAAGTAAATTTCTACGAACATTAGGAGATCCTTTTATTATTTCTAAATCATCAGGAGTAAATACTATTACATTTAGATTTGTTATATAATCTGCTATTTTTCTAATAGTATTTTTATTAACTTCTAATTTTTTTTCTTCTTCAGAAATATTAATAGATAATTTAGTAATAATTTTATTATTTTTTATTGTTCCTTCTATTGAACATTTATTTTTACCAAACTGTATTATATTAGGACTATTTCCTACTCTATGTGATTTAGTTAGAGCTAAAATAGTAATTGCTTCAAGAATATTAGTTTTTCCTTGTGCATTATCTCCAACAAAAATATTCATCTTATTATTTAAAGTTATATTACATTTTGAATAGTTTCTAAAATTAAGTAAGTTAATTTTTCTAATTATCATTTTAAACCGCTAAAAAGACACATACATAAAATTACCCCCTAACATGGTATTCCTATACATACACGTATATTATACCATAAATAGCCCTATTTAAGCAGAAAAAAATAGCTAAATTAGCTATTTTTTCTTTTTGATAACACATTTTTTAACCTCGTTGCTCTAGCAATTTGATTTTCCATTGATCGAAGTGAGCACGGAACTATAATTTCCTTCTTATTGTCAAAAACAATTCTCGTATTGCTCTCATCTACTCTATAGATATTTTCGATTCTTCCAACAGAAATCCACGCACAATCGTCAGCTCTAGGTGATGTTGTAGGAAATGCAATTAATTCATTTGTATCAGCAATAACTATTGGCACTTTATATTCGGCTCCCAGTATTTCTTTAGCTCCCTTCTTTCTGCCTTCATAGCTACTACCAAAATATTTACAACTATCTTCCATAATATTTAAAGGATTATCATCAATTATATAACGACTATCATCTTCATATATTAGGCTAGACTCCTTTCCGTTTGGCAAAATTGCCAATGTTCCCTTATTAAACTCGTATAAATTCTTGTTATTTAACATATTATCATTTCTCCCCCCAAACAAGAGCTAATGTACTCTTGCATAATAATCATATAACAATAAGTTTTACACTTTTGTAGAATTTTGACGAAAGAACACATAAAATTTTCTTTCTATATAAATTATTATTAATTTTTATGATTTTTTTGCAAAAAAAAAGAGAAATTTAAATTTTTTCTCTTAATATGTTCTAATTGGTAAAACTAATTGAGTTAAAGTTTCGTCTTCTGTTGATTTTATAAGGATTGGCTTTACTTCTCCTACAAAATGTAAATCAACAGTTTCTGTTGAAAAACTCTTTAATGCTTCCATCATATATTTAGCACTAAATGAAATTTTAATATCTTCATTATTGTTTTTAGAAATACTCATTTTTTCTTCTACACGACCAATTTCAGCAGAACTACTTTTTAATGTTAATGTATTTCCTTCTGTTTCTAAAGTAACTATATTCTTTTCTTTATCACTAGTTAAAATACTTACACGATCAATTACACTATAGAAATCATTTAAATTAGTACTTACTACTAAATAAGAGTCATCAGGTAAAAGATTTGCAGTATTAGGATATGTTCCATTAATTAAACGAGATTCAAATTTTAAATTACCATTTTTAAATAAAACTTTATTATTAAAGATATGAACCTCAACTTCTTCACTATCATCACCTAAAATTTTTGTAAATTCAATCAAGTTATGACTAGGAATTACAATATTATAATTTTCTTCACTTGCTTTTTCTAATTTAACTATTTTTCTAGCTAAACGATATGAATCTGTAGAATTACATTCAAGAATATCCCCTACTATATTAAAGTTAATACCAGTTAAAACAGGCTTACTTTCTTCATTAGATGTTGCAAATGCTGTTTGATTAACAATACTTTTTAAAACACCAGCATTAATATTAATTTTTTTCTTACTTTCTTCTAAACCAACATTAGGATATTCTGATTCACTTATACCATTTAAATTAAATTCACTATTTTCTGTGTAAATTAATATTTTTAATTCATCAATAACTTCTACATTGATGTATTGGTCAGGTAATTTTCTAACTATATCTAATATATATTTACCTTGAATAATGATACTACCTTCGCTATCTATTTTAAATTCATCATCATTAACAGATTCAATAGTAGTTTGAATAGTAATATCATTGTCACTTGCAGTTAAAGTAAGTTTTTTCTTTTTTAATTCAAATTTAATACCTGCAAGTACTGGAATTAAATTTTTAGTAGATATTGCTTTTGATACTTTTGATAAAGCATCTAATAATAAATCTTTTTTAATTGTAAATTTCATATATTATTCCTTCTTTCTTATTTATATTTATATTATAGCTGTGGAAAAAGTTGAAAACTCAAAAATTATCTTATTTTTCAACAAAAATGTATCCACATTACCTGTGGAAAAACATCTTAAAACTCACATGTTTTTCACAACCCCAATATCTTTCTTTAATTTTTCTATTATATTAGCTAAATCTTTATTAACTTTTATCTCATTTTCAATTTTTTCAACTGAATGCATTACTGTAGAATGGTCTTTACCACCAAATTCAGTACCAATCTTAGGAAAACTCTCATTTGTCATTACTCTACATAAATACATAGCAATTTGCCGTGGAAAAGAAATATTTGAACTCCTCTTTTTACTTCTTATATCATCAACTGTGATTTGGAAATATTCAGATACGATTTTTTGTATCCTATGAATATCATTTTTCTCTCCTATTCCTTTACTAATAAAGTCTTTCAAAGCATCAATTGCTAAATCAAGATTAATTTTTTCTTTTCCCATAATAGTTGAATATGCAATTAATCTAGTAATAGAACCTTCTAGATTTCTAACATCTGGTCCTATATTTGATGCAATATACTCTATTACATCATCTGGTATTTCTTGCTCAACATTTTCTGCAACTATTTTTTTCTTTAAAATTTCCATTCTAAGAGAGAAATCTGGTGGGAATATATTAACTGTTAATCCCCAGCAAAATCTTGTTCTTAAACGATCTTCTAATAATTTTAAATCATCTGGAGATCTATCTGATGAAATAATAATTTGCTTATTATCATTATATAAATTATTAAATGTATGGAAAAATTCTTGTTGTGATTGTGTTGCTCCTCCTAAAAATTGTATATCATCGATTAATAAAACATCTATATTTCTATATTTATCTTTAAAGAAATCAACATAATTAAAATTAGTTCCTTTATCATCTTTTCTTGTAGATTTAACAAATTCTTCTCTAAATTGTTCGCTTGTAACATAAAGGACTCTTTTATCAGAATTTTCAACTATATAGTTTCCTATAGCATGCATTAAATGTGTCTTCCCTAACCCACTATTTCCAAATAGAAATAAAGGATTATATATTTTTCCAGGATTCTCTGCTACAGAAAGAGCAGCCGCTCTTGCGAATTTATTTGTATTTCCTACAATAAAATTATCAAAAGTATAGTTTTTCTTTAAATTAGAATTAATATTAAATTGTTTATTAGGTGGTGATTTATCTTCTAGTTTTTTCTTTTCTTCTAACATTTCTTTTTCAACTATAATTGTGGATACTTCTTCTTCCAGTAAGAATAATAGTTCATATGAAGAATCAGTTAATTCATTTAGTTTGTTAGATATTGTCTCATAATAATTCTCTTGCAAATGTTTTTTGTGAATTGGCATAGGAACTATTATATAAGCTTTTTCATCTTTTAGTTCATACAATTTTGTTTCCTTAAACCAAGTTTGATAAGAGATGGATGAGATTTCATCTTTTATTTGTTCAAGTATTTTAGACCATAGAATATCTACATTCAAGTTACCATCTCCCCATAAGTAATAATCAATCAAACCTATTCTACATTAAAACAATTAAAAATGAAAGTAAAAAAACATAAAAAAAACAAATTAATTTTGTAGATTAAATTTGATGTGTCGATATATACAATAACATATTTTTTCATTTTATTGAATAAAAAAATAATTAAATTTTTTTTATTGCAAAAACATGGTACTTTTCAACATAATTTTACACTTCAAAAACATAAAGAAAATAGGTTTCGACATTTTCCACCAATATTCCACAAAGTTTTCAACAATTGAAGTGTATATATAATAAGGTTAAAAATAAGTTTTCCACACTTTCCACAGAAAAGTTATTAATAGGTGATAAAAAAGTTTTAAACAAACTTGTGGAAATTGTTAATAATTAAAAAAATAATTAAAAAAAGAATAAATTAACAACTTTTATTTGACAAAATCACAATTATATTATTATAATAATGTAGATTTATGTCTGGAGGTGGAACAAATGAAGAGAACATATCAACCAAACAATCGTAAAAAATCAAAAAAATTAGGATTTTTTGCACGTAAGAAAACAAACATTTTAAATCGTCGTCGTCGTAAAGGACGTAAAAGTCTTTGCAAATAAAAATACCGCTGCTAAAAAACAGTGGTTTTTTACTATAAAAAGATAGGAATAGGGATATTATGAGAAAAACATACATAGTAAAAGAAGCAAAAGATTTTGAAAATATAATAAAAAAAGGAAAATGTCGTAAAAATCAAAGCTTTGTAATACATTTTAAAAAGAATAATTTACCATATGATAAATATGGAATATCTGTTAGTAAAAAATTAGGTAATGCTGTTTTTAGAAACAAATATAAGAGAAAAGTAAGAAGTATTATAGATAATTATAGAAAACTATATAATAATGGAGAAGATTATATTATAATATTAAGAAGAGGCGGAGTAGAGAAGTCGTTTCAAGATTTGGAAAGAGATTTTTTAAATCTTATGAAACGTTAGTGTAGAAAGGAAAGCAAGGATGAAAAAAAACAAAAAATTCAAAATAGTAATAGTATTGTTACTTTTATTATTAACAACAGGGTGTACAAAGACATTAACAGATAGTGATAAGAAAGCTGTAAAAAATGAAACAACAGGTCAAACATTAACGGAGAACATATTATGTAGGCCAACAAATAAAGAAACAATAAAACTTTATGAAAAAAATAAAGTTAAAATTGATAAATTACCTGAATGTAAAGATTTTAGTATAACTTCTGGTAAATATGAAGGTTTATGGACAAGTTTATTCGTAAAACCATTAGCTTTTATATTAATATGGTTAGGAAATATAGTTAAAAACAACGCAATATCAATTATTATTGTAAGTATGGCTATAAGATTAATTGCGTTCCCATTAACAAAAAAGACTGCAATGCAATCTGAGTTAATAAAAAAAGCACAACCAGAATTAAATAGAATTCAAAAAAAATATGCTAATAAACAAGACCAAGAGTCAATGATTAAACAAAATCAAGAAATTATGATGGTATATCAAAAATATAAAATAAATCCTATTTCAGGATGCTTATTTGCTTTTATACAATTACCAATATTTATTGCATTTTTTGAAGCAATTCAAAGAACACCAGTAATTTTTGAAGACAGATTCTTAGGATTACAACTTGGAACAACACCAGTAATTGGTATTACATCATCAACATTCTATGCATATTTAATTATAATGATAATAATTGGAGCAACAACTTTCTTCTCATTTAAACTAAACTCAACAGGAAACATGGAAGACCCATCAATGAAAATGATGCCAACTATGATGACTGTGATGATTATTGTAACTGCCTTATTCATGCCATCAGGTTTAGGAATATATTATGCTACATCAAATTTATTTACAATAGTTCAAAATGTAATGGTTAAAAGGAGTAAAGAAGCAAATGGAAAAGTATAAATATAGTGGAAAATCTAAAGAAGAAGCAATCAATAAGGCACAAGAAGAATTACAAGAATTAGAAAGTAATTTATTTATTAGAGAAATATCAGAAACAAAAGCAGGGTTATTTAAGAGTAAAAAAGTAGAAATAGAAGTAATTGAAAAAAGAGATGTTGTACAACATATTAAAGAATATTTAATAAAAATATTAAAGTCTATGGGAATCACAGCAAATATTGAAATAAAAAACAAAGATGATGTTCCAAAATATATAATCTATTCTGATAATGATGGAATTTTAATTGGAAAGAATGGAAAAAATTTAAAAGCCTTATCAATGATAGTTGCGCAACATCTTAATACAGAGTTATCAAGAACTTATAGATTTACGATAGATGTTAATGATTATCAAGAAAGAAGAGAAAAATCATTAGAACATCTTGCAAAAAGAGTAGCAAAAGAGGTTTCAGAGACAAAAATTGAAGCAAAACTTGATTCAATGAATTCTTATGAAAGAAGAATAATACACAATGCTTTAACAAACAATAAAAAGGTTTACACAGAAAGTGAAGGGGAAGAACCTAACAGATATGTTGTAATTAAACCAAAAGAAGAAAAAGAGTAGATTTCTATTCTTTTTTTGTTTATACTGAAAAAGATATGTTATAATAACAAAGAAAAAAGGAGGTATACCATGAATGATACAATATGTGCAATTGCAACAAGTCAAGGTGTAGGAGCGATTGCAATAATAAGGATTAGTGGAGAAGATTCTATAAAAATTGTTAATAAAATATTTAAAGGTAAAGATTTAGAAAAAGTTGAGTCTCATACAATAAACTATGGTCATATTACTGATGGAGATAAAATAATAGATGAAGTCTTAGTTTCAGTAATGAAAGCACCGAAAACATTTACAGCAGAAGATACAGTAGAAATAAATACTCATGGTGGAATATCTCCAACTAATAAAGTATTAGAATTATTATTAGAAAATGGATGTAGATTAGCAGAACCTGGTGAATTTACTAAAAGAGCTTTTCTAAATGGAAGAATAGATTTATTAGAAGCAGAAGCAGTAATGGATATGATTAATTCTAAAACTGATGCTCAAAGACAAATGGCAATAAATCAAATTGGTGGAAAAGTATCAGATCTAATAAATAGTTTAAGAAGCGACATGGTTCAAATAATATCGAATATAAATGTAAATATCGACTATCCAGAGTATGATGATGTTGATATCATTACAAATGAAATATTAATTCCAAAAATAACAAGTTTAAAAGCAAGAATAGAAAAAATATTAAAAGAATCTGAAAACGGAAAAATAATTAAAGAAGGTATAAAGACTTCCATTGTAGGAAGACCAAATGTAGGAAAAAGTTCACTTTTAAATGCACTATTAGAAGAAGATAAAGCAATTGTCACAGATATAGCAGGAACAACAAGAGATATTGTAGAAGGACAAATTACAATTAATGGTATATTGCTAAACATGATAGATACGGCAGGTATTAGAAAAACAGAAGATAAGATTGAAGCAATAGGAGTTGAAAAAAGTTTTAAAATGATAGACGATTCAGAACTAGTGCTACTAATGCTTAATAATAACGAAAATCTATCAAATGATATAAAAGAAATAATAGAAAAAATAAAAGAAAAACACTATATAGCAATAATAAATAAAATAGATTTAGAAAGTAAATTAAATAGAGATGAACTAGGTATACCTTTAGATAAAATTGTTGAAATAAGTGTAAAAGAAAATAAAGGTATTGATGATTTAAAAGAAAAAATAGTAAAAATGTTCAATATAGATGAATTAGAAACAAAAGATCCAACATATTTAAATAATTCTAGAAGTATTAGCATTTTAAAAAGATGTTTGAAATCTATTAACGACATTGAATATGGATTGAAAAATAACATGCCAATAGATATGATAGAGTTAGACATAAAAAATATTTGGGAAGAACTAGGAACAATAAATGGAACAACGTATGAAGAAGAATTATTAGATGAGATGTTTCAAAGGTTTTGTTTAGGAAAGTAAGAGAAGGTGATAAAATGTATGAAATAATAGTTGTTGGTGGTGGTCATGCTGGATGTGAAGCTGCACATGCCTGTGCCAGAAAAGGTCATAAAACTTTATTAATAACAAGCAACATAAAAAATATAGCAGATATGCCATGTAATCCTCATATTGGAGGAAGTGCAAAAGGAATCGTAGTAAGAGAAATTGATGCATTAGGTGGAGTAATGGGGCGTGTTGCAGATAAAACACATTTACAAATTAAAATGCTAAATAGTGCAAAAGGTCCTGCTGTTCAATCATTAAGAGCACAAGGAGATAAAGTTGCTTATCCAAAAGAAATGCTAAAAGAATTAAATAGTCTTGAAAGCTTAGAAATAAAAGAAGCAATGGTAGAAGATTTAATAGTAGAAGACGAAACAGTTAAAGGTGTAGTCTTAGAAGATGGAGAAAAAATAAAAAGTAAAGCTGTAATATTAACAACAGGAACATATTTAAAAGCAGATGTATTAGTTGGAAGTACTAGAACAAGACAAGGTCCACATGGAGAGAAACCATCAAATCATTTGAGTGATAAATTAAAGGAATATGGTTTTAAAATTATTAGATTAAAAACAGGAACACCTCAAAGAATTGATAGAAAAACAATAGACTTTACTAAGACTAAATTAGAACCAGGTGATGATAAGTTACTTACTTTTAGCTTTGATTTAGAACCCTGCTATAAAATAGAAGACCAATTACCTTGTTATTTGACATATACCACTAAAGAGACTCATCAAATAATAAGAGATAATCTAAAAAAATCAAGTATGTATGGTGCACTTGATGATATAGAAGGAATAGGTCCAAGATATTGCCCTTCAATTGAAGATAAAGTTATAAGATTCTCAGATAAAGAAAGACACCAACTATTTTTAGAGCCAGAGAGTAAATATTATGATGATATTTATGTACAAGGATTTTCTACATCTATGCCACCAGAAATTCAAGAGAAAATGGTACACAGTCTACCAGGTCTAGAAAATGCTAAAATATTAAAATATGGTTATGCAATAGAGTACGATGCAATATATCCAACTCAATTAAATGCCTCACTAGAAACTAAAATCTTAAGTAATTTATATACTGCAGGACAAATTAACGGAACTAGTGGATATGAAGAAGCAGCATGTCAAGGTTTAATGGCTGGAATAAATGCAAGCTTAAAATTAGAAAACAAAGAACCATTAATTTTAAAAAGAAATGATGCTTATATTGGTGTTTTAATAGATGACTTAATAACAAAAGGAATAAGAGACCCATATAGACTATTAACAAGTCGAGCAGAATTTAGATTATTATTAAGAAGTGATAATGCAGATTTAAGATTAAGAAAATATGGTTTTGAAGTTGGTATGATTGATAATGAACAACTAAACAGATTAATTGAAAAAGAAAATAAAATTCAAGAGTTAAAAGAATTCTTAAAAGAGAATAAGTTAAAAATAACAGAAGAAGTAAAACAAGAATTTGAAAAAAATAATTATCAAGTTCCAACAGCAACAATGACTTTAGAGCAACTCATAAAAAGACCAGAATTAAATATGAATTTCATAGGTAAATTTATAGAAATACCATATCAAGATGAAATAAAAGAACAAGTAGAAATAAATCTTAAGTATGAAGGATATATTGCAAAAGCATATAAAGAAGCAGAAAAAATGTTAAAATTAGAAAAAAAACAAATTCCTGAAGATATAGATTATGATGATATAACTAATATTGCATCAGAAGCTCGTCAAAAATTAAAAGAAGTAAGACCAAAAACAATAGCTCAAGCTATAAGAATAAGTGGAGTAAATCCTTCAGACATATCAATTCTTTCAGTATATTTAAAAAAGGAATACAATAAAAATGAATAAAGAAGAATTTATAAAAGCAGTTGAACAATTAAAGGTTGATTTAACAGAAGAAAAACTAGAGAAATTAAACAAATTTTATAATTTGTTAATAGAATGGAACAAGAAAATAAATTTGACAAGAATTGAAGAGGAAGATGAAGTTTACTTAAAACACTTTTATGATAGCTTAACTATTGCAAAAGTAGTTGATTTATCAGAAATAAAGACATTATGCGATATTGGAACAGGCGCAGGTTTTCCGGGAATAGTTTTAAAAATCTTTTATCCAAATTTAAAAATCACATTAATAGATTCTTTAAAAAAAAGAGTAAATTATCTAAATGAAATAATAAAAGATTTAGGACTTGATAATATTGAAGCAATTCATGTACGTGGAGAAGACTATAAAGGTCAATATGATGTTGTTACATCACGTGCAGTAGCAAATATTGAAAAATTATTAGGATATACAATGCATTTAGTTTCACCAACAGGAATTTTTGTTGCTATGAAAGGCGATATAGAAAAAGAACTAACACTTGATGTTAAGAAAAAAATAGAAAAGAAATATAAAATAGAAAAAATAGAAAAATTTTTATTACCTAAAGAAAATAGTAATAGAAGCTTAGTTGTTATTAAAAATAAATAGAACATGTCAAAAAGATATGTTCTTTTTAAAAACTATTGAAAGAAAAATCAAAATAAACTATAATGATAATATAGGGAAAATAAAAATAAATAAATGAAAAAGGATAATAGAAAGGGGAATGACTCATGTTTAATACAGAAAAAGATGAGGTTGTACAACTATATTTAGACGATATTATTCCAAATAGATTTCAGCCTAGAGAAATATTTGATGAAAGAGCATTAAAAGAGTTAGCGGTTTCTATAAGAGAACATGGTGTTATTCAACCAATAATTGTAAGAAGTGTTGCAAACGGAAAATACGAGATAATAGCAGGAGAAAGAAGATACAAAGCTTCAGCACTAGCAGGACTAACGAAAATTCCCGCAATAATAAGAAATTTAGATGATAAAGAAAGTTCAAAAGTCGCATTATTAGAAAATTTACAAAGAAAAAATTTAAATCCAATAGAAGAGGCTAGAACATATCAAAAAATTCTTGAAATTGATCAGATGACACAAGAAGAATTAGCAAAAACAATGGGTAAGAGTCAATCTGCAGTAGCAAATAAATTAAGATTACTTTCATTACCAGATGCTATACAAAATGCTCTTTTAAAAGAACAAATTTCTGAAAGGCATGCTAGAGCACTTATAAATGTGCCGGATACAAAAAAACAAAAAGAGTTATTAAAAAAAATAATCGATAACAAAATGAGTGTACGTGCAGTAGAAGAAGAAATCAAGAAATTGTATCCAAAAGATACAAAGAACGGAAATGATGTTCCATTGATGCCACAGGACCAAGTTGCCTCAGCATCATCTTTTGTTAATAGTAATCCTTTAATACCAACTGCAGAGTTACCACAAGACGAATCAAATTTCGGAAAGGTTACTATTGCACCACCAGAAGGAGAGGAGATGCCTACGGGTAAATTTATAAATTATGGAGAAATAGGAAAAGAAAAAGACGAAGAGCCAACGATACCAAACATTCCAAATTCAATTACATCAATAGATGTTAATACATTAAGAAACAATGCTAACGATATTAACTCTGGAAATAATGGTTCATCACTAGACAATTTATTAAATATTGGAGGACAATCAAGTTTTATAACTCCAGCGGAACAAATAGTTAAAACTGATACATTTGATAAAGAAAATAAATCAAAAGACTATTTCAGTACAGCAGATTTATCAGCGTTAAATATTCCACAAGAAACATCTAATATAGTTCCAATTAACAATGGTATGATTCCAATTTCAAATGTTGCCGAAGAAAATTACACAATAGAACAAGCAACAGAAAAGATTAGAGAATTAGTAAATGATTTAAAAGAACATGGTGTTAATATAAATACTGATGAAATGAACTTTGAAAAGTCTTATCAAATTATCATAAAATTATATAAAGACAATAAATAAGTGGAGTTTAAAAACTCTACTTTTTTTATTAAAAACATTTAAAAATAATATATTATTTGATACAATATACTAGTAAAATGGAAAATGGGTGATTAGATGGGAAAGGTTATATCGTTAGTTAATCAAAAAGGTGGAGTAGGAAAAACTACCACAAGTATTAATCTTTCTGCATCATTAGCAGTATTAGGGAAAAGAGTTTTATTAATAGATTTAGACCCTCAAGGAAATACAACTACTGGTGTAGGAATAAATAAAGGAGAGATAGAAAAAAGTATATATGATGTTTTAATTGGAGAGTGTAATGCAACAGAAGCTATGATTAAAACAAAATATAAAGGATTATATGTTCTACCAGCAACAATAAATTTAGCAGGAATTGATGCTGAGTTATTAGAAAAAAGTAGAACACAAAATGGATTCAAAAAAGGTGAACAATTAAAAAATAGTTTAGCTGATTTAAAGGATAGCTTTGACTATATTATAATAGATTGTCCACCATCTCTAGGTGTAATTACAACCAATGCGTTAACAGCATCAAACTCAGTAATCATCCCTGTACAATGTGAATTCTTTGCATTAGAGGGAATTACTCAGTTATTAAAAACAATAATGTTGGCCCAAAAAGGATTAAATCCAACATTAGATATAGAAGGGGTACTATTGACTATGTTAGATTCAAGAACAAATCTTGGGTTTGAAGTTGTAGAAGATATAAGAAGATTCTTTAAAGAAAAAGTATATAATACAATAATACCAAGACTAGTAAGATTAACAGAAGCTCCATCTCATGGAGAACCAATAGTAGCATATGACCCAAAAAGTAGAGGGTCAGAGGCCTATATCAATCTAGCAAAGGAAGTGATTGAAAGAAATGAAGGAAATGGAAATAAATAATATTCATGAAAATGAACACGAAGGAGAAATACCTAAAAGAAGAGCATTAGGAAGAGGTTTGGAAGAATTATTTAGTAGTGAAGTACTTGATTATAGTTCAGTTGAAAAACAAATTGTAGAAGAAACGTCAAAAGATGAAATAGTAAATATAAAATTAAGTGAACTTAGAAGTAATCCATATCAGCCAAGAAAAATTTTTGATGAAAAAGCTTTGGAAGAACTTGCCAATTCAATTAAAGAACATGGAGTTTTCCAACCGATAATTGTAAAAAAATCAATTAAAGGTTATGAAATAATAGCAGGTGAGCGAAGAGTTAAAGCATCACTTATGGCAGGATTAACTGAAATTCCAGCAATTGTAAGAGATTTTAATGATACTCAAATGATGGAAATTGCTTTGCTTGAAAACTTACAAAGAGAAAACTTAACAGCTATAGAAGAAGCCAACGCTTATAAAAAATTACAAGATACTCTTGGCTTAACACAAGAACAATTAGCAAATAGGCTTGGAAAAAGTAGAAGTCATGTAACTAATATGTTAGGTCTTCTAAACTTACCAGAAACAATTCAAAGTGATATCAATGATAAAAAAATCACTATGGGACACGCAAGAGTTCTAAGTAAATTACAAGATAAAGTCCAGCAAGCAGAATTAGAAGAAAAAGTTATTTCAGAAGGAATGAGTGTTAGAGAATTAGAAGAATTAACACAAGCACCAAAAATAATAAAAACAAACCCACAGAAACCAAAAATAAAAGAAAATAATGAATATAGTTACTTACAAGAGGAACTAAGTGAAAAATTAGGAACAAAAGTTATAGTTAAGAAAAATAAATTGGAAATAAGTTTTGTTAATGGAAATGATTTGAATAGACTATTAGAATTAATGCATATAGAGGTTGGAAAGTAAAATGCTGGATATATTAGGGCTTAAAATAAATATTATTCAATTAATTTTACCAATTGTATATATAACATTTGGTTCAATATTATTTAAAATTCTAAAAAAATTAATATTAAGAGCAACAACTAAACAAACTTTTATTAAAAAAGAACAACAACAAAAAGTTAATACTATGAGAAGTTTAATAGTAAACATAATAAAATATACAATAGTAATAATAGTACTTTTGGCAATTCTTGCTAACTTTGGTATAAATATAAAATCAATTTTAGCAGGACTAGGTATTGGAACTGCTTTAGTAGGACTTGCATTTCAAGATTTAGCAAAAGACCTTATTGCAGGGTTCTCTATCATTACTGAAGGGGAATATGAAGTGGGAGATACTATAGAAGTAGATGGTTTTATGGGTGAAGTTGTTTCTATAGGTTTAAGAACAACAAGAATTAAGAATTTTAAAGGTGCTACAAAAATAATAGCAAATCATTACATGGATAATTTAATAAATTATAGTAATAGTAATTCATTAGCAGTTGTTGATGTTGGTATAGCATATGAAAATAATGAAGATAAAATAGAAAAGGTATTTGATAAATTATTCAAAAGACTTAATGGTAACATAAAAGATGCTACGAAAGATTTAGAATTATGGGGAGTAAATGAACTTGCTGATTCATCAGTAGTTTACAGAGTTGTAGTAGAAACAAAACCAACTAAACAATTTGCAGTAGAAAGATTTTTAAGAAAAGAAATAAAAAAGGAGTTTGATCAAGCAGGAATAAAGATTCCTTATCAACAAATCGAGGTGCATAATGGAAAATAAAGATTATAAGTTAGGTTCGATTGTAATCATGAAAAAGCAACATCCGTGTGGCACAAACGAGTGGGAAGTAGTTCGGGTAGGAGCGGATATAAAAATAAAATGTTTAAATTGTGGAAGAACAGTTTTAATTCCTAGAATAGACTTTAATAAAAAACTGAAAAAGATTAAAGATGTAGGAGGAGAAACATGTTAGAAAAACCAAAATTAAAATTAAAAAAATTTTATTTTCATCCCATAACCGTATTTATATTTTTAACATTCTTTGTAATGGCACTGAGTGGAATACTTTCACTTTTTCAAGTACAAGCAACTTACAATACAATTAATAGTAATACACATGAGTTAGAACCTGTATTACTTTCAGTAGAAAATTTATTTTCATTTGATGGATTAAAATTTCTAATAAGTAATGCAGCAGTAAATTTCTTAAGTTTTGCTCCTTTAGGAACATTATTAATATCACTTATCGGATTAACAATAGCTGAAGGAACAGGATTTATTGAAATGCTAACAAAAAGACATATAAGTAAAGCAAATAAATATGTCTTAACATTTATAATTATATTAATATCAACAATATCTTCATTAATAAATGAAGTAGGATATGCAATATTAATACCACTAGTTGCATTAATATACTTTATAAATAATAGAAATCCTATTTTAGGAATAGTTACAGCATTTTGTGGAGTATCATTTGGATACGGGGTATCAATATTTATAGGTTCTACAGAAGTAAACCTTATGGGATATACAAAAGTTGCAGCAAGATTAGTAGATGATACAGCTCATATTGCTCTAACATCTAACTTAATATTTATAATAGTTGCAACTATAATATTATCAATAGTAGGTACTATTATAATAGAAAAAATAGTAGCACCAAAAATAGGAAAATATAAAAAGGATGAAGAGTTTGCAAAAACAGAACAATATAGAGTTATAAATATTGAAGAAGAAGAACAAAAACAAATCGAAAAAGATAAATATGAAAATAGAGGTTTAAGATTTGCTTTAATAGTAGGAATTATTATGCTTTTATTATTTATATATGCATTAATTCCAAATCTTCCATATTCTGGAATGTTATTAGATAAAGATGCTACTACATATTTAGACCAGTTATTTGGAAAGAATTCTTACTTCCAAGATGGCTTTACATATATGGTATCATTAGTATTTATCCTTATGGGAATAGCATATGGATTAGGAAGTAAATCTATAAAAAGTGATAAAGAAATAATTGAAAACGCTAGTAAAAGATTTACTGGTATTGGAAGTATGATTATTCTTATATTTGTTGTATCACAATTCATTGCAGTATTTAGAAAAACAAATATTGGTTATATAGTAACAGCATGGTTTGCAACAATTCTAGAGAATATGCAGCTTAGTGGAATCCCATTAGTTTTAATAACATTATTACTAATAGCAATTTCAGGATTCTTCTTAACATCTCCATCAAGTAAATGGATGATATTCTCACCAGTTGTAGTTCCAATGTTTATGCAATCAAATCTATCTCCACAATTTGCCCAAATAATTATGAGAGCAGGAGATTCAATGACAAAAGGATTTACACCATTACTTGCTTCGTTTGTTATTTATATAGGATATTTAAATATTTATAACTTAAATAAAAAGAAACCTTATACTATAAGAAAATCATTAAAATTAATAACACCATACTTTTTAATAATTGCAGCAACATGGATTCTTATAGTAATTGGATGGTATATTTTAGGATTACCAATAGGACCTGGAGTTGGACCAACAATTTAATAGTAAGAGAGCACTAATTTTAGTGCTTTTTTCTTTTTGTATTATTTTACATTAAAGATTATAAATGATATAATATTGACGAAAGAAAAGAGGTATAAATTATGAGTTTAACAGCAGGAATAGTAGGATTACCAAATGTAGGAAAATCAACATTATTTAATGCAATTACAAATCAAAAAATATTAGCAGAAAACTATCCATTTGCAACAATAGAACCAAACGTAGGAATAGTTACTGTACCAGATAAAAGAATGGATAAATTAAAAGAAATGTATGAACCAAATAAATTTATTCCAACAGCCTATGAATTTACTGATATAGCAGGACTGGTAAAAGGAGCAAGTAAGGGTGAAGGACTTGGAAATAAATTCTTATCTCATATAAGAGAAGTAGATGCAATTGTTGAAGTAGTTAGATGCTTTGATGATGGAAAAATTATCCACGTAGATGGAAACATTGATCCAATAAGAGATATTGAAACTATTAATCTAGAACTTGCAATAGCAGACTTAGATGTAATTAATGGAAGACTTGAAAGAGTTGCTAAAAAAGCAAGAACAACAAAGAATAAAGATGACATTTTAGAAACAGAAGTTTTAGAAAAATGTAAAAAAGCCTTAGAAGAAAATACACCAATTAGACAACTAGACTTAACTGATGAAGAAAAAAAGGTAATCAAGTCATATAGTTTCTTAACTCAAAAGCCAATAATTTATTTAGCAAATATTAAAGAGTCAGAATTAGGAAATCCAGATAATATATATGTTGAAAAAGTAAAAGAATATGCATCGCAAGAAAATGCTAGAGTAGTTAGCTTGTGTGCTAAAGTAGAAGAAGATTTAAGTGAACTAAATAAAGATGAAAAACAAGAAATGTTAGATGCGCTAGGAATAGATGGTTCAGGGTTGGATAAGTTAATAACTGCAACATATGATATCTTAGGACTAGCAACATATTTTACAGTAGGAAAAGATGAAGTAAGAGCGTGGACATTTAAAAAAGGAATGAATGCCAAACAATGTGCAGGAATAATTCATACAGATTTTGAAAAAGGATTCATTAGAGCAGAAGTTATGTCATATGAAGACTTAATTGAATGTGGTAGTGAATTAAAAGTAAAGGAGTCAGGCAAAGCAAGATTAGAAGGAAAAGAATACCTTATGCAAGATGGAGATATTTGCCATTTCAGATTTAATGTGTAGATTAGATTCTCAAATAAAAATATTTGAAGCAAATAAAAAAGATGGAATAATGAGTAGGAACAAAATATTCTATGATGAAAATTTAACTCAAGATGATATAAATGAAATATTTAAAGAAACAAGAATAAAACTTGGAGAAAAGCATGGATTTAATGGATTAAAAATGATACAAGCAGTCCAAAAAACAGAAACTAATAATGTAAAGTATCCTGATGGAAAATATATAAGTATTAATGATAAAATATTAACTACAGATGACTATTGGTATTTAAATTTAGAGGCAGATATATTAATGATTAATAATAAATATAAAGGTATTGTAATTGGAAATATGTGTGCAGATTGTCCAATAGTTATAGCAGAAGACAGAAAAAAAGGAGTAACAGCCCTTGCCCATTGTGGAGCAGCATATATTGATAGAAATCTCCCATACCAAATAATAGAATCTCTAAAAAAAGAATATAGTAGTAATTCAGAGGATATTTATGTGTATATATCTAGTGGAGCAAAAAAAGAAAATTTTATATATGATACATATCCACATTGGGCTAAAAATGATGATGTTTGGACGGATTGCATAAATAAAAAAGATAATGAATATCAAATAGACATGTATAAAGCAATAATTAACCAACTAAAAAAGCAAGAGATAAAGAATATAGAAATAAGTAAAATAGATACTATAACTAATCAAGATTATGCCTCTCATTACTGTAGGATAAGAGGACAAGAAAATAAATCTGGACAAAATTTTGTTGGTTTCTTTTATAAATAACTAGACAAAAAATGAGACTTTTGTTATAATACGTTCGAGTATTTAAAAATACTCCTTGCTGTTTTAACAGCCAAAAGTCCAAAAGGAGGTGCAAATAATGAACAAATATGAAATTATGTTTATCGTAAGACCAGACATGGAAGAAGCAGAAATCAAAAAGACTGCTGAAAACATGAAAAAAGTATTAACTGATGCAGGAGCAAAAGTTATGGAAGAAAAAGCAATGGGTCAAAGAGAATTAGCTTATGAAATTAATAAGTTCAACACTGGATACTATTTCTTATTCGTAGTAGAAGCTGATAGTAAGAGTGAACAAGAATTTAATCGTGTTGCTAGAATTAATGAAAGTCTACTTCGTCATATCGTTGTTAGAGTAGAAGATAAGTAAGAAAAAGAGGTAATTTATGAACAAAGTTGTTTTAATAGGAAGATTAACAAGAGATCCTGAATTAAGATATACAGGTAATAATACTCCAGTTGCATCTTTTTCACTAGCTGTAAATAGAAATTATTCAAACCAACAAGGAGAAAGAGAAGCTGATTTTATTAATATCGTTGTTTGGAGAAAACAAGCTGAAAATGTAAAAAATTATCTTACACAAGGTAGTCAAGTAGCAATAGATGGTAGACTTCAAACTAGAACATATGATGACCAAAACGGTCAAAGAAGATATATTACTGAAGTAATTGCTGATAACGTTGAATTTTTAGGATCAAGAAATTCCTCAAATAATTCTAATAATATGAATAATACAAGTTCTGCAGCAACAAACGCAGGACCAACACCTTATGATTTTGCAGATAATGCAAGTCCAAAAGGTACAGACGTAGATAGTAATCCATTTGCTGATTTTGGTGCAAATATTGAAATTAGTGATGATGAATTACCTTTCTAATATAAAAAAGGAGGATTAACATGGCAGAATTCAATCGTAGAAAGAAAAAAGTATGTGCAATGTGTACTGGAAAAAATGTTGATTGGAAAGACACAGAAACATTAAGAAGATATACAAATGAAAAAGGTAAAATTTTACCAAGACGTGTTACAGGAAACTGTGCTGAACACCAAAGATTTATTTCAAAACAAATTAAAAGAGCACGTGCAATAGCATTAATGCCTTATTCAAGATAAAATAAATGTAGGAAACTACATTTTTTTATTGTTTATAGAGGCCGTAGTATTAGACAAACATAATGATTTATTATATAATGATAGTAAGACTTTATAGGAGGTACTATGGGAATTATTAAAGAAAGAAGAAAACTAAATAGTGCAATTAGAAATGCAAAAAATATATTTTTAATGGCACATAAAAACTTAGATTTAGATGCTCTAGGAAGTCAAATTGGAATGTATATGATTCTTAAAAAAAAGAAAAAGAATTGTTTCATAATAATAGATGACAAAGAACATGAAGCAGGAGTAGAAAAAGTATTAAGAGAATTAGATGGAGTAATGAATAGAATTAAAAGTAGCCAAATAGAAGAAAATTTATATCCGAGAAGTTCTAAAAATCTTTTAATAATTTTAGATACTAATAAAACTGAATTAGTTCAAAGTAAAGAAGCATTAAATAAAATAAGTAAAAAAATCGTAGTAGATCATCATGATTTAGGAAAGACAACAATAAAGGATGCCGAAATAATAGATGATACAAAAGTATCAAGTACATGTGAAATGATCACAAGTTTAATTGAATATTATGATGTTGAACTAGATTCATATTATGCAACAATACTTTTATCAGGAATTGTATTAGATACTAATAATTACACTTTAAATACAAGTGCAGAAACATATTATTCGTCATATTATTTAGCATCACTAGGAGCAAGCGCTAAGAAAGTACAATATTTATTAAAACAAGATATTGATGAATATACAGAACGTCAAAAATTGATGGCTGATATTGAAACAATAGATGAAAAAATAGCTTTTACAAAAGCAAGTGCCAATACAATATATAGAAGAGAAGATTTAGCAAAAGTTGCAGATACATTATTATTCTTTAATAACATTGAAGCATCATTTGTAATTGGAAAACTAAATAAAGATACAGTTGGTTTGAGTGCAAGAAGTTTAGGAAACTACGATATTGGAAAAATATTAAAGAAGTTTGGTGGCGGAGGAGATACTAACGCTGGAGCAGCTGTAATTGAAAAAACGACAATTTCAAAAGTAGAACAAGAATTAAAAAAACTTTTAAAGGAAGGTGAATAAAATGGAAGTAATTTTCATAAAAGATTTAAAGAATCAAGGAAAAAAAGGGCAAGTAAAAAATGTAAAAGATGGTTATGCAGAAAATTTTTTAATTAAAAACGGTTATGCAGTAAAGAAGACAAAAGAAAATTTACTTAAACTAAATCAAGAACAAACAAAAAAAGCTAAAGAAGATGCTGCAAATAAAGAAGAAGCAAAACTTTTAAAAGAAAAACTTTCAAAGGTAACCTTAGAATTTAAAGTAAAAACAGGAGAAGGAGATAGAGTTTTTGGAAGTATAAGTATTAAACAAATAAAAGATGAACTAGCAAAAAAAGGTTATAAAATAGAAAAAAGTGCTATTGAATTAACTAACAATATTTCATCATTAGGATTTCATAATGTAAATATAAACTTATATCCAGAAATAACTGCTCAAATAAAAGTTCATGTTATTAAGTAGAGGTGATTTATTATGCCAATACGTGCATTACCAAACAACTTAGAGGCTGAGGAATCAGTTCTAGGATCTTGCTTTTTATCAAAGTATGCATTACAAAAAGCAAATGAAAATTTAACAGAAGATTCATTCTATAATGAAAGAAATAGTAAAATATTTAGTACCATGACTGCATTAATGGAAGAAAATACTCCAATTGACATTACTACAGTAACTAGCTACTTAAAAAGAAAAAATGAGCTTACTGAAGTAGGTGGAGTTGAATATCTAACAGAAGTACTTAATTATGTACCAACAGCAAGCAATATTGACTATTATATAAAGTCAGTAGAAGAAGCAGCGATATTGAGAAATTTAATTACAACTGCAGAAGAAATAGCTTCTGAAGGGTATAGTCCAGATGAATCTGTAAATGAAATATTAGATAATTCAGAGAAAAAGATTCTTAATATTGTAAAGAATAGAAAATCAAGTGAGTTTAGGTCAATTAGAGACGTTTTAATAAAAACACAATCTGATTTAGAAAGATTATCTGAAAATAAAGGTGAAATTACAGGACTTGCTACTGGATGGTATGATTTTGATAAATTAACAACAGGACTACATTCAAATGAATTTATTATTATTGCAGCAAGACCGGCAATGGGTAAAACAGCATTTGCTCTTAACTTAGCAACACATGCTGCAATGACTCAAGAAAAATCAGTTGCTTTATTTAACTTAGAAATGAGTGCTGAGCAATTAGCAATGCGTATTTTGTCGAGTTTAGGTCAAATAGAAGGTTTTAAGTTAAGAACTGGTAATTTAATGAATCCTGATTGGAAAAGAATAAATGAAGCCTCATCACAGCTATCAAATACTAATTTAGTTATTGATGATACACCAGGTATAACAATAGGTGAAATAAGAGCAAAATGTAGAAGATTAGCAAGCAGTGAAAAAGGTTTGGCTTTAGTAGTAATAGACTACTTACAGTTGATTTCTGGAGGTAAAAATTACGGTACAAACAGACAACAAGAAGTTTCAGATATATCAAGAAGTCTAAAAACACTAGCTATGGAATTAGGTGTACCAGTAATTGCTCTATCACAGTTATCTCGTGGAGTAGAAGCAAGAGAAGACAAACGACCATTAATGAGCGATTTACGTGAGTCTGGTTCAATAGAACAAGATGCCGACATAGTAGCCTTTCTTTATAGAGATGATTATTATAATAAAGAAGCAAGGACAGAAGATAATAATAGTATTAGTGAATTAATAATAGGAAAACATCGTAATGGACCAACTGCAACAATAGAACTTTTATTTAAGAAGAATACATCAACCTTCTTGAATCTAAGAAAAGAAAGAGGTATGGAGGGACAAGCTAGTGAATAAAAAACTAAGAAGAATCACAGTCTTTATTCTAGTACTATCTATTTTCTTAACAACAGGTTTTTCAAGAATTCTCTCATCACCAAGAACTTTATACAGAGTATACTTAAAAGGAGAGTCTCTTGGTCTTATTAAATCAAAAAAAGAATTAGAAAAGTATATTAATAAAGAACAAAATGAAATAAAAAAGAAATATAATGTAGATAAAGTATATGTACCAGAAGATTTAGACATAGAAAAAGAAATAACATATTCAAATAATGTTAAATCAATAAATAAAATATATGAAGAGATAAAAGATATTTCTCCATTTACAATTAAAGGTTATATTATAAAAATAAAGGGGTTAGATACAAAAAATAGTGAAACAGGAAAAACTATTAAAGGAAAAACCCAGTCATTATATGTTATAGATAAAAAAGTATTTACAAATTCAATTCAAAATACAGTAAAGTCTTTTATTTCAGAAGAAGATTATAATGCATATGCTAATAATTCCCAAAAAGAAATAGAAGATACAGGAAAAATTATTGAAGATATATCAATTCAAAATAAAATAACTATTAAAAAAGGTAATATTCCAGTAGATAAGAAAATTTATCAAGCAGAAGATGAATTAAGTAAATATTTATTATTTGGAACAGAAGAAGAACAAGGAACATATACTGTTCAAGCAGGAGATACAATTCCAGATGTAGCATTTAATAATAAGGTTTCTACACAAGAGTTTTTAATTGCTAATCCAAACTTAAAAGATGAAAATAGTTTATTATCTCCTGGTCAAAATGTTACAATTGGTATCTTAAAGCCACAAATAAGTATTGAAGAAAGAGACCATGTTGTAGAAATTGAAACTCAAAACTATACAACAGAAACAAGATATGATAATGATAAAAATGTTGGATATGAAGAGGTAATTCAAAAAGGAGTAGCAGGAGAAAATAAAGTTACTAAAAAAGTTCAAAAAGTAAATGGTGAAACTACAAGTACCGTAGGAGTAAGTACAGAAGTAATTAAAGAAGCTGTAAATGAGATAATTGTAAAAGGTGGTAAAAAGAATTCATATTCTGGAGGAGGATATGGTTCAGTTGTACCTACAAAAGGACAATGGGGATGGCCAGCAACATGTTCTTCAGTATCAAGTCCATTTGGATGGCGTTGGGGAACATTACATGATGGTACAGATATCGCTGGATGTGGATATGGTTCAAATATTTTTGCCGCTCAATCAGGAACAGTTGTTCAATCATCTTATAAGTATGATAATGGTCAATATATAACAATAGATCATCATAATGGATATTTCACTATGTATGCACATTTATCTGCAAGATATGTAGGAGTTGGAACATATGTAGAAAAAGGACAAGTAATTGGAGCTATGGGACAAACAGGATTCGCAACAGGAGTTCACTTACATTTTGGTATGTGGTATGGTTATCCTTATCGTGGAGGAAGAGCGCAAAACGCTATGAATTTTTATTAGATGAAAGTACAAACAATAGCAAGTGGTTCTAAAGAAAATTGTACAATTGTGTTATGTAATGATACAAATTTAATTATAGATATGGGAATTTCCTACTTGACTTTAAAAAATAGTCTTGAAGAAAATTTCCTTTCTTTTGATAATTTTAATGGTATTTTAATAACACATTGTCATAAAGACCATACTAAAGGATTATCCTCCTTAATAAAAAAGACAAATATACCTGTATATATACCAGAAAAAATGTATGATAGTATAAAAGAATATGTCCCATATCCAAGGTGTATAATAATAGATGATGAATTTTATATAAATGATGTTAAAATAAATTTACTACATACATCACATGATGCTCCATGTTCAGTAGGATTTATTATTAGAAATAATGATAAAAGTCTAGTATATATAACAGATACAGGTTATATAAACAGAAAAATATTAAATAATATAGTAGGAAAAGATTGCTACATAATAGAAAGTAATCATGATGAAGTAATGTTAATGGATGGACCATATCCAAGATTCTTAAAAGAAAGAGTAATAAGTGATAAAGGACATTTATCAAACATTACAACGGCTAAATATCTAAAAAAAATTGTGGGTAAAAATACTAAAAATATTATTTTAGCACATAGAAGCGAAACGAATAATACAGAAGAAAAAATACTAGAAGCAATAAATAATGTAGAACTAGATAAAAATATAAATATCTATATAGCAAGACAAAATGAAGAAGGACCATTAATAGAGGTATAAGTATGATAAAAATAATAACAGTAGGGCAAATAAAAGAAAAGTATTTACAAGACGCTATAAACGAATATAAAAAAAGATTAAGTAAATATACAAATATAGAAGTAATAGAAGTAAAAGATGAAGGATTAGTTGAAGAAGTAAAAGCAATTAAATTAGAAGCAGATAAAATAAAAAAGCATATTAATGATAGAGATTATATTGTTACTTTAGAAATAGAAGGAAAACAAATGACTTCTGTTGAATTTGCTAATAAAATAGATAACATATTAATAGAAAACAGTAATATAGATTTTATAATTGGTGGAAGTTATGGTTTATCTGATGACATAAAAAATATGTCAAGATTACATTTATCTTTTTCAAAAATGACATTTCCACATCAATTATTTAGAGTTTTATTACTAGAACAAATTTATCGAGCATACAAAATTAATAATAATGAAAGTTATCATAAGTAGGAGGTTCAAAATGATAGGAAATAGTTGGGATAATAAATTAAGTGAAGAATACAAAAAGGAATATTTTACTGAACTAATGAATTTTGTAAAAGATGAATATGATAAAAAAACAATTTATCCAAAGAAAAATGAAGTATTTAATGCTTTTAGGTATACAGACTTTAATAAAGTAAAAGTTGTTATTCTAGGACAAGACCCATATCATGGTCCAAATCAAGCAGAAGGCTTATCATTCTCAGTTAGTAATGAAGTATTAAAACCACCTTCTCTACAGAACATTTTTAAAGAACTAGAAAGTGACTTGGGAATACATTTTCCAAAATCTAATTCATTAAAACCATGGGCAAAGCAAGGGGTATTATTGCTAAATGCTGTCTTAACTGTAGAAGAACATAAACCAACATCACATAAAGGAAGAGGTTGGGAAACATTTACAGATGATGTAATAAAGATATTAAATGAAAAAGAAGAACCTATAGTATTTATTTTATGGGGAGCATATGCTAGAAGTAAGAAAGACTTAATAACTAATCCAAAACACTTAATAATAGAGTCAGCACATCCATCACCATTTTCAGCAAGAAATGGTTTCTTTGGAAGTAAACCTTTCTCAAGAACTAATGCCTTCTTAAAAAGTAATGGATTAAAAGAGATTGATTGGAGAATAGAATAGGTAAGTAGCATACTTATCTTTTTTATTTTACATTATTTACATAAAAATGACTCTTTACACTTTAATAAAATAAATGAAAAATGATATATTAAGAATGGAGGAATATATATGGATAATAAAAAATTAGAAGTAGTAAAAACAAGAACAGGTTTTATAGCAGCACTAGACCAATCAGGAGGAAGTTCTGCGAAAACATTAGAAAAATATGGTATAAAAAAAGATGAGTACCAAACAGAGGAAGAAATGTTTGATTTAATTCATCAAATGAGAACAAGAGTAATAACTTCAGATGTCTTTAATGATAATCATATTTTAGGAACAATTCTTTTCTATAAAACTATGATGGGAAAAATAGAAGGAGAATATAGTGCAGATTATTTATGGAATAAGAAAAATATAGTTTCATTTTTAAAAGTCGATAAAGGTCTTGAAGAAGAAGAAAATGGCGTTAAATTAATGAAACCAATTCCAGATTTAGAAAAACAATTAGATGAAGCTAACGTAAAACACGTATTCGGTACAAAAATGCGAAGTGTTATTTATGAAGCAAATGAAAAAGGAATTGAGGATATTGTTAATCAACAATTCGAATTTGCTAAAGTAATTTGTAATAAAGGATTAGTTCCAATAATTGAACCAGAAGTAGATATTAATTCCAAAGATAAAGAAAAATGTGAAGAAATATTGCATGAAAAAATAAAAGAAAAATTAAACAATTGGAAATTAGAAGACAAGATTATGTTTAAATTTACAATTCCAACTAAAGCAAACCTTTATGAAGATTTATATAATTATGAAGCAGTTATAAGAGTAGTTGCATTATCAGGTGGATATGATATTGATAAAGCATGTGAATTACTATCAAAAAATAATAAAATGATAGCAAGTTTTTCAAGAGCACTACTTGAAAATTTAAACGTTAACCAAACAAAAGAAGAATTTGATAGAGAATTAGATAATGCGATTACAAAAATATATAATGCATCAATCTAAAATTTAGGCACAAGAAAAGTAGAGAAATAAAATAGATGTGAATTATAAATATTTCACAATGAAACATTCTCTACTTTTTTATTAATTATTTTGTGCTTGTACTGCAGTAATTGCAATTACACCAACTATATCATCAGCAGAGCAACCTCTACTTAAGTCATTAATTGGAGAAGCAATTCCTTGGGTAATTGGTCCATAGGCTTCAGCCTTAGCAAGTCTTTGAACTAATTTATAACCAATATTACCAGCATCTAAGTCTGGGAATACTAAAACATTAGCATGGCCAGCAACTTCACTATTTGGTGCTTTAGAAGCTGCAACACTAGGTACAATAGCCGCATCTAATTGTAACTCGCCATCAATTTTATAATCTGGATAAGTTTCTTTAGCTATTTTGCAAGCTTCAACAACCTTATCAACATCCGCATGCTTTGCACTTCCTTTTGTTGAATGAGAAAGCATAGCCACAAGTGGTTCTTTTTCTACTAATAATTTAAAACTTTCAGCACTACTAGCAGCAATTGCAGCAAGTCTTTCTGGAGTTGGATTTTGCTCAAGACCAGAATCTGCAAAAACAAATGTACCATTACTACCATATTCACAATTAGGAACAACCATTAAGAAAAATGCAGAAACAAGCATAACTCCAGGTTTAGTTTTAATAATTTGTAATGAAGGTCTTAATGTATTAGCAGTTGAATGACATGCTCCAGACACAACACCATCAGCACGACCAGTCTTTACTAGCATACATGCATAATACATATAATCAGTTAATAATAATTTTTTAGCATCATCATAAGTAAGGCCTTTATTCTTTCTTATTTCAACAAGTTCATTAATTAACTCTTCAGTAATATCAGCAGTATTAGGATCAATAATTGTAGCCTTACTAATATCAAAACCTTTTGAATTCTCATTAATTTCTTCAGGAGTACCAATAATTATAATATCAGCAATATCTTCTTTTAAAGCCTTATCAGCAGCTTCCATAGTTCTTTTATCCATTGATTCTGGTAGAACAATTCTCTTTTTATCCTTTTTAGCACGTAATTTAATACTATCAATAAAATTCATAATTTACCTCTTTCTATTTATCTTCATTTAATATTTCATATATTTCCCTTTTTTCATTATTATAAAATTCTTTCTTTTTAAATCTTCTAAAAAAAGCAATTATATTAGATGGAAAAGACATAATTAATTGATTAAATTCAACAACAGTATCATTATAGAACTTAATTGCTCCAACAATATCCTCTTCATTATCATTTAAATCTTCTAAAATAGAAACTAAAGATTCACTTTTAAACAACTTCTCATTTTCATCTAAAGTTTTAAATAATTCATTATAACATTTCTTTAGAGTATCATTTAGAGAAAAATTATTAACATCATCAAAAGATTCATCTAATTCATCTAAAAAACTTTCTAATTTTAGTTCCTTTTTTATTGTAGGTCGACATCTATCAAGTAATTCTTTCTTTTTGTCTAAGTAAAGACTTATATCTTCTTCAGCTTTATCTATTTTTATAATAGAAAATTGAAATTTATTATTAATAATTATTATCATTATTAATAAAATGCTTATTAAAACAATCACACCTAAAATAATTTCTAGCATCTTACACCTCCAACTATCTAGATTATACCACATCACAATAAAAGAGAAAATAATTTCTCTTTTCAATTACTAGTGATTTCATCGAATGTAGTATCTGTTTCTTTAGGCTCAGTTCCTTTTAAAAAGTACATTAATTTTTGTTTTTTTTCACTTTCAGTTGCAGGTTTTCCAGAAATTGGTTCTACAAGCATACCAACAACATTTTTAGGTTTTTCATACCAAACATCTTCATCTTTCATATCTTTCTCATAACTTTCTACAGTTTTATACCAAATATTTTGAGCATATTTATAATCTTTTTTAGATAGTTCTTTATTGTTATCATATCCAACCCATACAGCACAAACAATCTTTTTATTAAAACCAATATTCCAATTGTCTCCATTAGTAGTACCACTTTTTAAAGCATAGGTATGAGTTAATTTTCCATTAAGCCCAATACCAGTTGGATAATTATAATCAACATATAAAGGATCGTATGTTGCTGTAAGCATATTATTTAAAATATATACAAGTGAAGAATTTAAAACCAGTTCTTTATTTTTTTTATATTCATATAGAACTTCTCCTTTTCCATTTTCAATTTTTTCAATAAAATGACCTTCTACTTTATATCCTTCATTTGCAAAAGCAGCATATCCTTGAGCCATTTCAATTATATTTATTTCATTGGTCCCCAAAGGAAGAGAAGGAACGCTTTCAAGTTTGGATTTAATTCCAACTCTTCTTGCGACATTGATAAGAGCATCATATCCTAAAAACATATGTGTTTTAACTGCATATATATTATCACTATAAGCAATAGCAGTAGCCATACTTATAGCTTTATTCCCATATTTATCATTATAATTAACAGGTGAATATGTCTTACCATTTTCTAATGGAAAAGTTGTCTTTTCACTTGTAAAAGCAGTACTAGAAGTAAAACCATTTTCTAATGCAGCATAATATAAATAAGGCTTCATAGTAGAACCAACCTGTCTTTTGGAAGAAATTGCACGATTATAAGTAGAATTATTATAGTCTTTTCCTCCGATAAGTGCCATTATACCACCATTTTCTGGATTCATTACAACACTAGATGTCTCTATCTTAGAATCATCCGGAAAAGTGTTTTTTACATTTTCTTCAAGACTACTTTGAATATTATAATTAAAGTTTGTATATATTTTTAATCCATTATAATCACTATAATTTCTTGGAATACTATCTATACTCTCGAGTTCATTCATAACAGCATCAATATAGTAATTTATACTGGTTAAATTTTCTTTATCAGAATTTGCTGTAATAGTAAGTTTTTCACTATAAGCTTCATCTTTCTCACTAGATGAAATAATTCCATTACTTACCAAAGCATTTAATACAACAAGTTGTCTCTTTTTAGCATTTTCAAAATTTATAATAGGAGAATATATACTAGGAGCTTTTGGAATACCACTAAGCATAGAAGCCTCGGCTAAATCTAAATCTTTACTACTTTTATTGAAATAAAACTTAGAAGCATTCTCAATTCCATATTTTCCATGACCATAATTAATAGTATTTAAATAACCTTCTAAAATTTCATCTTTAGAGTAATTTGCTTCTATTCTCATTGTATACCACATTTCATCCCATTTTCTTTTCCAAGTCTTATCAAAATCTAAAAACAAATTTTTAGCATACTGTTGTGTTATTGTAGATGCACCTTGATTAGTACTATGACTAGTAATATTTGTAAGAATTGCTTTTCCAATTCTTAGAAAGTCAAATCCAAAATGTTTATAAAAATTTTTATCTTCAGTATAAATAGTAGACTTAATTAGATAATCACTTATATCATCTAAATCAACCCACTCTTTAGATTCATTACCTTTAAAATAAATAGTCTTATTAATATCATATAAACTAATATTATTAGCACTATTAATAGTTACTTTGGGAGACAATTTTACATATAAAAAGCAACCTATAATAGTAATTACAAATATAATAAATAAGAAACAAAAAAATTTAAATAATTTTTTCAAGAACTATCCCCTCCAATATTAGTATTAAATAAACTGAAAAAAATATGTATTAAAAAAAATAAATTAATATTAACAAAAAGATAAAAACAAATAGGAGATTTAAAATGAAAAAGTTAATAAAATAACACCGAAAGGTGTTTTTAGTTTTAATAGATGATAAAATGTGCTATAATCATTACTATAAATTTGAGGTGGTGGTAAAATGCCTAAAATTAATATAAAAGTCTCTATAAGTGATAATACAAATAATGATTCTTATGAAATTAAGTCAATTATTCAAGATGAAATAATAAAATATAAAGAAAAAGATAATACATTAGTAAAATATGACTTAAATAAGAATATACTTACTAGAGAAAATGATAATCTCCGGATGGAATATGTTTTTAACAAAGAAAATGAAACAGAAGGAACTATTTTTATAAAAGAATTAAATAATAATATAAAAATATTAATTAATACAAATAAATTAAATAGAATTAATAATAATATAGATATAGAATATGTAATAGAAGATAATATATTTAATTATAGAATTGAGGAGATAAAATGAGTTTATATAAAGAGTTAAAAGATAGTTTAATACAAATAGTAAAAAATGCTGGATATGAAGAAGAAAATATTGCACTAGAAACATCAAATAGAAAAGATTTAGGAGAATATCAGTTAAATGATGCTATGCAACTTGTTAAGAAATATCATACTAATCCAAGAGAAATAGCAACTAATATTGTTAATGAATTAGAAAAAGATGGTAGATTTGTAAATATAAATATTGCAGGCCCTGGATTTATCAATTTTACTTTAAGTGATGAATATAAAAAAGAAATAATAAACAAAGTTAATACTGATTTATTTAGCAATATTGATAAGAGAGAGAAGAAAGACATAATTTTAGATTATGGAGGAGCAAATGTTGCGAAAGCATTGCATGTAGGTCATTTAAGAAGTGCTAATCTAGGAGAAGCGTTGAAAAGATTAGGAAAGTTAGTAGGGTATAATGTTTTAGGAGATGCTCACTTAGGAGATTATGGAAGACCACTTGGCCTTGTAGTTTTAGAAATAAAAAAGATGTATCCAGATTTAGCATATTTCAATGAAGAATACACAGGTGACTATAGTGAAGTAGAACTACCAATAACAAATGCAGATTTAGAGAAAATTTATCCATTAGCAAGTACAAAATCAAAAGAAGATGAAGAATATCTAGAAGAAGCAAGAGAAGTAACAAGAAAAATTCAAAGTCATGAAAGAGGATATTATGACATTTGGAAAAGAGTTGTAGAAATTTCTAAAAAAGATATTAAAGCTGTTTACAATAGTTTATATGTTGATTTCGACCTATGGTATGGTGAAAGCGATGCAATGGAATATTTTGATGAACTAGAAAAAATATACAGAGATAAAAACATTCTAGTAAAGAGTAACGGAGCAGAAGTTGTAGAAGTAAGTTCTGAAGAAGATAAAGCAGAAGTTCCCCCATTATTATTTATTAAATCAAATGGAACTATTTCTTATGAAACAACAGACTTAGCAACAATTTTACAAAGAAGAAAAGAATATAATCCAGATGAAATATGGTATGTTGTAGATGGAAGACAAGGACTACATTTTGAACAAGTTTTCCGTGCTGCTAGAAAAGCAGAATTAGTAAGAGATGATGTAAAACTTGAACATATTGGATTTGGAACAATGAATGGTCAAGATGGAAAACCATTTAAGACAAGAGATGGTGGAGTAATGACTCTTAAGAGTTTGATTGACTTAATAAATAATGAAACACTAAAGAAAATAAGTAGTGAATCAATGACAGAAGAAGAAAAAGAAAAGATATCTAGAATAGTTGCTATTGCAGCTTTAAAATATGCAGACTTCTTACCATTTAGAGCAACAGATTATGTATTTGACCCAGAAAAATTTGCAGACTTAGAGGGAAAAACAGGACCATATTTACTATATTCAACAATTAGAATGAAATCATTACTTAATAAAGCAAAAGATATAAAACAAGAAACATTGAAAAAATTAAATAGTCAAACTGAGCAAGAATTAGCATTGGCTATCCTTAATTTACCAACTGCAATAAATAAATCATTAGATTCAAAATCAATGAACGAAATAGCTGAATACTTATATAATATTACATCACTATATAATAAATTTTATTCAGAAAACAAAGTTTTAACTGAAGAAGACAAAGAATTACAAGAGTCTTGGTTAGTACTTACAAATGTAGTTTATAAAATAAATATTTTACTTTTAAATACATTAGGTATAGAAGTTCCAGAAAAAATGTAAAAAAGTATTGTCAAGATAAAAGATATATGTTATAAAATTTAATGGTAATTTTTCTACCAAATTTTATAGAAAAAATTGTATATAGGAGGACTACCTATGAGTATTAAAATGAAAAAAGAAGAATTAGAATTAATTTCTAACAAAGATATTGCTGCTATGATATTAGAAGATAGCAAAAGGACATTAAATACTGCTGATATATTCAAAAAGATTATTAAACTATTAGAATTACCAGAAAGTACATTCGAAGCAAAGATTGCTGATTTTTATACTGCACTATCTACAGATAAGAGATTTATTCTATTACCAAACGGAAAATGGGATTTAAGATCTAATCATACCTCAGATAAAGTTATAAAAATCACAACAGAAGATGATGAAGATGATGACGAAGAAAAGGAAACTGAAGAAGAAAAACTTGAAGATATTCAAGACTCTGAAGATAACTATGACGACACAGATGATGACAGTAATTATGATGATGATGCTAATGAAGAATTAAAAGATTTAGTAGTTATAGATGAAGATGAATTAGAACTAGAACAATAATCTAGTTTTTTTCATCATAAAATTATGATATAATAGGACTGATTTACGAAAGATTAGGTGAAAATATGATAGAAAGATTAGAAACGACTTTACAAAAATATAATGAGTTAGAGCAAGAATTAACTAAACCAGAAGTTTTAAGTGATGTAAAAAAGACACGTGAATATTCAAAAGAAATGGCGTCACTTGCTGATATAGTTAATTGCTATAAAAAATATAAAAAAACAGTAGAAGATATTGAAAGTACTAAAGAGATGGTAAAAGATCCTGACTTAGGTGATATGGCTAAAGAAGAATTAAAAGCCTTAGAAGCTGAAAAAGTAAAATTAGATGGAGAGCTTGAAATATTACTTATACCAAAGGATCCTAACGATGAGAAAAATGTTATTATTGAAATTCGTGGAGCAGCTGGTGGAGATGAAGCAAATATTTTTGCAGGAGATTTATTTAGAATGTATACAAGATATGCAGAAAAGAAAGGTTTTTCATATCAAGTATATAACTCAGTAGATGGTACTGCAGGAGGATTTAGCCAAATAGAGTTCATTGTAAAAGGAAAAGGAGCATATTCTTTACTTAAATATGAATCTGGTTCACATAGAGTTCAAAGAGTTCCAGTAACGGAATCAAATGGTAGACTTCAAACATCAACTGCAACAGTATTAGTTATGCCAGAAGCAGACGATGACATTGAAATAGAAATTAACCCAAATGATTTAAGAATAGATATTTATCGTTCAAGTGGTTGTGGAGGACAAGGAGTAAATACAACAGATTCAGCAGTAAGAATTACTCACTTACCTACAAATACAGTAGTTACTTGTCAAAATGAAAGAAGTCAAATTCAAAACAAAGAGCAAGCGATGAAAGTATTAAAATCAAGATTATATGAATTACAGGAACAAGAAAAAGCAGAAAAAGAAGGAAAAGAACGTCGTAGTAAAATTGGAACAGGTGATAGAGCCGAAAAAATAAGAACATACAACTATCCACAAAATAGAGTTACTGATCATAGAATAGGATTTACTACAAAGAACCTTGATAGAGTAATGGACGGAGATTTAGACGATATATTAAATGCACTAATACAAGAAGACCAAAAAAGAAAACTTCAAGGTGAAGAAGAATAAATGACAATAGAAGAATTATTAGTCTTTGGAAAAAGTCATTCCCATAGTGAACATGCCAAAATTTTATTAGCAGAGTTATTAAATAAGAATTCATTAGAACTTTTAAATTATTTAGATGAAAAAGTAGATGATAAAATATCTAATGAGTATAAAAGGCAAATACTAGCACTTGAAGAGGGAAAACCTCTTCAGTATGTTATTGGAAATGTAAATTTTTATGGAATTAAGTATTACATAAATGAGAATGTATTAATACCAAGATTTGAGACTGAAGAACTAGTAGAAAATACAATTAAATACGTGAATAAGTATTTCGCAGAACCTGTGGATATAATTGATTTAGGTTGTGGAAGTGGAGTAATAGGATTAACTTTAGAAAAAAAGATTTCAACAAAATCTGTGGATTTAATAGATATTAGCAAGAAAGCTCTAGAAGTGACTAAAGTAAATAAAGAAAATTTAAAATCAAATGCTAATTTATATCAAAATGATTTTTTAAAAAATATAGAAAAAAAATATGATGTAATTATTAGTAATCCACCTTATATTAAAAATAATGAACAAATAGAACAAATTGTTAAAGATAACGAGCCACATCTTGCATTATATGCAGGAGATGAAGGTTTAGATTGCTATGAAAGCATATTAAGAGATGCTGGTAAAAATTTAAAAGAAAGAGCAATTATTGCTTTTGAAATAGGTTATACTCAAGCAGAAGATATAAAAACATTAGCAAGCAAGTATTTAGATAATATACGAATAGAAGTAAAAAAAGATTTATCAGAAAAAGATAGAATGTTATTTATTTTTAAAAATATTGAATAAAAATAGAGATAACGCCTCACAAGTATTATGAAAGTGAGGCTTTTATTATGAAAAAAATTGTTCTTGTATTAGCAGTTATAATAGGCATTTTATGTATTAACAAAACAGAAAAAGTAATTATTCCAAAAGAATCCATTAGACTTAGAGTGATTGCGAATAGTGACTATTCAAAAGATCAAAATCTAAAAAAGAAAATAGTAAAAAACTTATCAACAAAATTTGTGGAAACAAATAATTTAAAAAATATTCAAGAAACAAGAAACTATATAAATAAAAAATTACCAGAATTCACAGAAATTGTTGATAAAACTATAAAAGAAAATAATAGTGATAAAAATTTTAAAATAAATTATGGAAAAAATTATTTTCCAAGAAAAGAATATAAAAATGTAATTTATGAAGAAGGAGAATATGAATCAGTTGTTATAACGATAGGTGACGGGAATGGAAAAAATTTCTGGTGTGTTTTATTCCCACCTCTTTGTATGCTTGATGAAGATAGTAATATAGAATATAGTTCATTAGTTAAAGAAATAATAGATAAGTATTTTTAATAATTGAATAGAATAGAATATATAGCAGAAACTTATATATTCTTTATTTTACGTTAAATTACATACGATTTAGCCTATTTAATTGACAAAATATAGCGAATTTCTTATTATAAGATTGAAAAACAAGAAAATGTATCAAGTTTTAAAATTAAAACTTAAATATATAAGAGAGAAAATGGAGGAAAAAGCTATGAAGATTATGGAAATAGAAGGTGGAAGAGAACTTTCTGGAACTATAAGAGTAAGTGGTGCGAAAAATGCGACAGTTGCACTTATTCCTGCTGCCATATTAACAGATGAAGAAGCAACAATTTGTAATATCCCAGAAATAACTGATACTGATGCATTATGTGATATTTTAAAAGAATTAAATGTGGATGTAAAAAGAGCAAGTGAAAGTATTATTATTAATCCAGAACATATGCAAAATATTGAAATAAAAGAAGAATATTCAAAAAAATTAAGAGCATCATACTATTTTATGGGAGCACTTCTTGGAAAATATAAAAAAGCAGTAATGTATTTTCCTGGAGGATGTTCAATAGGAGCAAGACCAATTGATTTACACTTAAAAGGATTTGAAGCATTAGGAGCAACTGTTACAAATGAAAAAAATAAATACATTGTAGAAGCAGAAGAATTACACGGAGCAAATATTTATTTAGATATTGCATCAGTTGGTGCGACAATAAACATTATGTTAGCAGCAGTAAGAGCTAAAGGAAAAACAGTAATTGATAATGCAGCTAAAGAACCAGAAATAGTAAATGTAGCAACATTCTTAAATAACATGGGAGCAAAAATTACAGGAGCAGGTACTTCAACAATAAAAATAGAAGGCGTTGATCATTTAACAAAATGTTTCCATGAAGTGATACCAGACAGAATTGAAGCAGGAACTTACATTATTATAGGAGCATTATGTGGAACTCCAATAAAAGTAGATAATGTTATACCAGAACATATTGATTCACTTTTATCAAAATTAGAAGAGATGGGAGTAGAATTAGAAATAGGACAAGATTATGTAATAGTTTCAAATCAAGGTAATAGAAGAGCAACAAGTATAAAAACTGCTGTTTATCCAGGTTTTGCAACAGATTTACAACAACCATTTACAGTATTACAAACACAATGTAATGGAAAAAGTAAAACTACTGAAACAATTTGGGAAAATAGATTTATGCATGTACCATATTTAAAAGAGTTAGGTGCAGATATAACTGTTAAAAATCAAACAGCAACAATAGTTGGTCCAACAAAATTAAAAGGATCATCAGTAGTTGCAACGGACTTAAGAGCTGGAGCAGCAATGGTAGCAGCAGGTCTATTAGCAGAAGGAAAAACTACAATAACTAATGTAGAACACATACTAAGAGGATATGAAAATATAATAGATAAATTAACAAACGTAGGTGCTAAAATTACTCTTAAAGAAATATAATTTAATAGTTATATTTCTTTTTTTTGGAGGTAAAATGAAAAAACTATTAAAATTATTATTACTATTACTCTTAAATATATCTGTATATTTCATATATAATTCAACAAAAAATAGTGTATACACTATTACATCATTAGGAGATGGTGTATCATTAGGAATAAATTCATACGCAATAGATGATTATTCCTATGCAGATTACTATAGAGATTTTAAATTAAAAGAAAAGGAAAAAGTAAAATTAATAGATTCATATTCAAAAAAAGAAATGAGTATTACATCTCTTACTGAAAAAATAAAAACTGATAATAAATTAAAAGAAGATTTAAACTCTAGTAACATATTATTTTTAACGATAGGTTATAATGATTTATTATATAAAATTGAATTAGAAGAGAATTTAACTAATAGTAGACTACTTAGTATAACAAGAGAAATAGATAAGTCATACAATAAACTACTAAAAGAAATAAGAAAATATTACAAAAGAAAAATAATCGTGGTAGGATATTTTAAATCTAATAAAGATGATTATTATGTTAATAAAGGTATAAAGGAACTTAATAATATTTTGAGTAAAAATAGTGATGTAATGTTTATTGAAACATATAATCTTTTAAATAATAGAAAAGAATATTTTTCTAATCCTAATAGTTATTATCCTAATATAAAAGGTTATGAATTAATAGGAAAATTAATTATAGATACAGTAAAATAGCACTAAAAATAGTGGAAAAGTTTAATAAAGCCTTGAAAAACAATAAAAAGTTTGATATATTAATAACGCGATTTATATCTATGGCAAGAATTTTGTCATGGCGGAAGGAGAGATAATATGAAAAAGGGAATACATCCAGAAGTTAAAGATTGTACAGTAACATGTGCATGTGGAAATACATTTACTTGTAAATCAACTAAGTCTGAGATTAATGTTGAAGTTTGTTCAAATTGTCATCCATTTTATACTGGAAAACAAAGTAGAACTTCACGTGCAGGACGTGTTGATAAATTCAACAAGAAATACGGTTTTGATCAAAAAGAAGCTGCTTAATAAGCAGTTTTTTCTTTGCCTTTTGTGGTATAATAAAGAAGTAAATATAAACAAAATTGAGGAGAAAATATGAAAATAGGATTAGCAAGTGACCATAGAGGTTATAAATTAAAACAACAATTAATTGAAGAATTAGTAAAAAGAAATTATGAAGTAGAAGATTATGGAACTGATAGTGAAGAGTCAACTGATTATCCAGATTACGCATTCAAACTTGGAGAAAATGTTAGAGATAAAAAAGTTGATTTCGGAGTTGCTATATGTGGTTCTGGCATAGGAATAAGTATTGCTTGCAATAAAGTAAAAGGAGTAAGATGTGCTAAAGTAACTACAAGAGAAGAAGCACAAGTTACAAGAAACGATAACAATTCAAATATTGTTGCATTTGGAGAAAAAACTACAATAGAAGATGCATTAGCAATAGTAACTACTTTTATAAACACACCATTCTCAGATTTAGAAAAACATCATAGAAGAGTAGATAAAATTACTGATTATGAGGAAAATAATTAATGAGTGGTAAATTTTTTCTTTATGTTGCAGTAACATTCTTAGTAATATGGGCAATGGATTCTGTAAATATAAATAAAATTTTTAAAAAAGATAAAATACTTCAAGCAAGAATATTTTACTTTTTACTTGGAATATCAATGATATATCTAGTTACTAATTTCATTTTTGATATATTTAGTTGCACAAAACTTTTCTAGAAGATGTATAAATCTTCTTTTTTTGTAAACACTTATATTGAGGTGATATTATGAAAAGAAAGGTTAGAATAAAAACTATTCCACTATTAGTCGCAATACTTGTCTTAATTCCGTTACTTACTATAATATTTTTTAGAGAGGAGTCGCTTTCTAAACAAAATGACTATGTAACAGAAGATACCATAAATGATTCAATACCAGTAATTAATACGACAAAAAAAATAATTAATCCTTATATAGATAGTTCAGTAAAAATAGGAAAAACGTATTATGACTACAAAGGAGAATCACAAAGTCAAGAAAATTCTATAACTGTCCATGATAATACATATATTCAAAATTCGGGAATTGACTTTACATCTGATAATCAATTCGATGTAATATCAATTCTTGAAGGAACAGTAATATCAGTAAAAGAAGATAATCTAATAGGAAAAACAATAGAAATAAAACATGATAATGGAATAATTTCAAGTTATCAAAGTCTAAGCGAAGTTAATGTAAAAAAAGATGATTATATAAATCAAGGACAAGTAATTGGTAAAAGTGGAACTAATGAATTAGACAAAGAAATAGGTAATCATTTACATTTAGAAATATATGAAAATGGTAATAGTGTAAACCCAGAAAACTATTTAAATAAAGAAATTAATGGTTAGAAGAAATTTATTTCTTCTTTTTTATTGTTATTTGTAATATAATAAATAATAAATCTTAAAAAGTATGGTAAAATAATAAAGGAAGGAATGAAATTATGCTAGCAAAAGATATAGGAATAGATTTAGGTACAGCAAATGTTTTAATTTATATCAAAGGTCGTGGAATAGTATTAAATGAACCTAGTATAGTTGTTATAGATACAGAGACAAATAAAGTTATCGCTGTTGGAGAAGAAGCAAGAGAAATGCTTGGAAGAACCCCCGAAAAAGTAAAAGCAGTAAAACCAATGAAAGACGGTGTAATTGCTGACTTTGAATTAACTGAAATTATGTTAAATTACTTTATAAACAAGATTAAAGCAAGAAGCTTATTCTCAAGACCAAGAATACTTATATGTTGTCCAACAAATATTACTCCTGTTGAAAAGAATGCTATAAAAGAAGCAGCTGAAAGAACGGGCGCTAGAAAAGTGTTTATAGAAGAAGAACCAAAAGTTGCAGCAATAGGAGCAGGGATGGATATTTCTAAACCATCTGCAAATATGGTAATAGACATTGGTGGTGGAACAACAGATATAGCAATTCTTTCAATGAATGGAATTGTTTCATCAGCATCAGTAAGAATAGCAGGAAATGTTTTTGATCAGGATATAATAAAATATATACGTGGAAAATATAAATTGCTAATTGGAGAAAAGACAGCTGAAGATATAAAAATAAACTTTGCTAACGTATACAAACCATCTAAAAAAGAAAAATTAGTTGTAAAAGGAAGAAACTTAATAACAGGTTTACCTGATTCAATAGAATTAACACAAGAAGAAACAAAAGAAGCTCTAGAAGATGATTTAAATAGAATTATAAAATCTACTAAAAATGTTTTAGAACAAACACCTCCAGAATTATCAGCAGATATTGTTGAAAAAGGATTAGTTCTTACAGGAGGAGGAGCAAAGTTAACAGGACTTGTGGATTTATTAGAAGAAGAGTTAACTATACCAATTTTAATTGCAGAAACACCATTAACATGTGTAGCTGAAGGTACAGGAGTTCTCCTTGAAGACATAAAAGGACTAGAAGAAGACCAATAATATTGGTTTTTTTCTTTTTATTTATAAGACAATTTGTTATAATTTTCTTAGGAAGTGAAAAATTTATATGAGAATACAACTGATTTCTGCTGCTAAGATAGTGTTAACAACATTTATCTTTTCAACAATAATTATGTTTTTAATGAGAAAAATAGCGGCACATGTAGGAGCGATGGATATACCAAGAGCCGAAGAAGGACATAGGCATATCCATAAGAAAGCGACCCCTAAACTTGGAGGAGTAGGAATATTTCTAGGATTTATGCTAGGATATATGCTCTTTGGAGAACAAAGTGTAAGAATGAATTCTATTTTGATAGGAAGCTTTATAGTAATATTTACATCAATTATTGATGACATTAATCCGATAAAAGCAACACATAAGATGCTAGGACATCTAATTGCTGCATCGATAATAGTATTTTATGGACATATTTTACTCGATAGCATTACAGCATTTGGTTATTCACTAAACTTTGGTATTTTATCATACCCAGTAACAATACTATTTATTGTTGCTTGTACAAACATAATAAACTTAATAGATGGCTTAGATGGATTAAGTGGAGGAATATGTTCAATATTTTATATAACAATTGCAATTATAGGTTTCTTTCAAGGAAGATTCGGAAGCCTTGTAATGATATTAACACTTATAATGTTAGGCTCAACTTTAGGATTTTTAGTTCATAATTTTAGACCATTCAGTAATGCAAAAATATTTGCAGGGGATGGAGCAACATTTATGGGATTTATAATAGCAGTAATAACATTACTAGAATTTAAAGGGCCAGCGTTAATATCATTCTTCGTACCAGTAACAATATTAGGAATACCAATACTTGATACTTTATTCGCAATAATTAGAAGATTATTAAAAGGAGAACCACCATTCAAAGCAGACAAACAACATCTACATCATCAATTATTAGGAATGAACTTTTCTCCAACAACAACAGTATTAATCATATATGCAATAAACATATTATTCGCAACAGCATCAATCTTCTACACATTAAAACTTCAAGATCCGATAGTTGCTCAATCAATATACATACTATTATTTATATTAGTACTTTGGTTTGTATTTCATACAACAATTATTTCAGATAAAAATCCACAAATAATTAAAAAAATTACTAATAAATTAAAAATTAAGAAAAAGGCAAAAAACTAGTCTTTTTCTTTTATTATGTGATAATATAACGTTGAAAGCGTGATAATATGATAAATTTTATAATTGAAGAAGAAAACTTAAAAGAAATAATTGATAATTATATGATGAACTATAATTATACTTATGATATTAAAATATTTGACTCATATAAAGAGAATAATTATTTTAATATTTATATCTTAAATTATGATTCTAAAAATATTCTTGATATAAATAAAATAAAAAGAATAAGATATGAATTAGATGATTGGTCATCTATAATAATTTTATTAATAAAAAACGATAAAGATAAGTATAGTCTATTTGATAAAAGATTAATGATATTAGATATAATTAGTACTGAAAAAGATTTTAAAGAAAGATTAAAAGAAGATATTTTAATATCCATAAAAAATCTAGATAAGAAAAATAATATATTAAAATTTACTTATAAAGGGAGTATTTACAATATTCCATTTCAAGATATCTTATTTATAGAAAATGACTCTGAAAACAAAAGATGCTTAATAAAAACAAATAATAACGATTATTATATTCCGTTAACTTTAAGCAAATTAATAGATAATTTAGACAATAGATTTATAAAGTGTAGTAGAAGTTATATTATTAATTTAGAAAAAGTGAGAATGTATAACATAAAAAATAATATAATATATTTTGACGATGAAATAAGTATTTGTGAAGTATCAAGGGAAAAGAAAAAAGAAATAATTGCGTATTTAAGAGGAATCAGATGACGAAAAATGTCGAAAAAGAAAAAATATCTCACAAAAATAGATTTATTACAAACAATTTATAGAAAAAGCATAGATTTATAAATATATTTGTTAGAATAAAATCACCAAAGATAAAGAGTTGGTAGAATGTGAGGTGTAAACAGTGATGACTGGACGCGTGAAATGGTTTAATAATGATAAAGGATACGGATTTATAGGATTTAGAGAAAATGAAGATATATTTGTTCATTACTCTGCAATTGAATTAGATGGTTATAAAACTCTAAAAGAAAACCAATTAGTTGAATTTAAACTTATCGAAACAAGTAAAGGATTTCAAGCAATAAACGTAAGATTATTGCAAGAAGCTACTATTTAAAAATAGTAGTTTTTTTTTCTTTTAATGTGATATAATGTAAGTATAAAGGAGGAGATATTATGGAAATTATTATTCATGGAAACAAAGTTAAAATTACAAAAGCTATGAACGACTATGTTGAAGAAAAATTAGAGAGATTAGAAAAGTATTTAGAAAATAGCGAAAATGTTCGCGCTAGTGTCATAGTAAAAGTAAAAGGACATGAACAAACAGTTGAAATAACAATCCCATTAAAGTCATTTATTTTAAGATCAGAAGAAACTAAAGATGACTTTTATGCAGCTGTTGATAAAACAATCGACAAGCTAGAAAGACAATTAAGAAAGAATAAGACAAGATTGATGTCTAAGAAGGTTAAACAAAGTTATGACTTTAATTTTGAAAGTATAATTGTTGACGAACCTGAAGAAAAAGAAGAACATAAAATTGTAAAAAGAAAAACAATTGAAGTCAAACCAATGAATGAAGAAGAAGCAATACTTCAAATGGAATTATTAGGACATCAATTCTATATGTATAAAGATAGCGAAACAAATAAGCCTGCTGTCGTATATAAGAGAAATGATTCTAATTATGGAGTAATTGAATCTGAATAATTGATATATATACAAAAAAGGGAGAATATACTTTTATTCTCTCTTTTTTTTTGATAAAATAAATAATTGAAGGAGCTGATGTATTTGAATATTTTAAAGAAATTATTCGATCATGAGTATAAAGAGTTAAGAAGATTTAATGGTATTGCAGATAAAGTTATGGCTTTAGATGAAGAATACTCTAAATTAACTGACACTGAATTACAAAATAAAACAGAAGAATTTAAAGAAAGATTAAATAATGGGGAAACGCTAGAAGATATATTAGTAGAAGCATTTGCAACTGCAAGAGAAGCCGCATTCCGTGTAATTGGAGAAAAACATTACTATGTCCAAATACTTGGAGCTCTAGCAATCCATTATGGTAATATAGCAGAAATGAAAACAGGTGAAGGAAAAACTTTAACATCTGTACTACCTGCATATTTAAACGCATTAACAGGAAAAGGAGTTCATATAATTACGGTTAATGAATACCTTGCTGGGCGTGATGCTGAATGGATGGGTGGAATTCATAGATTCTTAGGATTAACTGTTGGAGTTAATAGAAGAGATATGACTGCCGAAGAAAAACGTGAGGCATATAATTGTGATATACTATATTCTACAAATAATGAAATTGGATTTGATTATTTAAGAGATAACATGGTTGTAAGAAAAGAAGAAAGAGTTCAAAGACCATTAAATTTTGCGATTATTGATGAAGTTGACTCAGTTTTAATAGATGAAGCAAGGACTCCACTAATTATTTCAGGTGGAGAAATGGCTAATCAAAATCTATACATTAGTGCTGATAAGTACGCTAAGAGTTTAAAAATAGAAGAGGATTTTATTTATGATGAAAAAACAAAAAGCGTTAACTTAACTGAACAAGGTGCAGATAAAGCAGAAGAAATGTTCCATATAGACAATCTATATGATGTTGATAATTCAACTTTACTTCACTTTATTAATCAAGCATTACGTGCAAATTATGCAATGAAAAATGATGTAGATTATGTTGTACAAGATGGAGAAATAGTAATTGTTGACCAATTTACAGGACGTCTAATGAAAGGTAGAGCATATTCTGATGGACTTCATCAAGCAATAGAAGCAAAAGAAGGAGTAACTATCAACCAAGAAACAAAGACGCTTGCAACAATAACATTCCAAAACTTATTTAGAATGTATAACAAATTATCTGGTATGACAGGTACTGCAAAAACAGAAGAAGAAGAATTTAGAGATATTTATAACATGTATGTTATAGAAATACCAACTAATAAAGATATTGCAAGAATAGATGAAGCTGATTTAGTATATGCAACAAAAGAAGCAAAATATAAAGCAATAATTAACTTCGTTAAAGATAGATATGAACATGGACAACCAGTTTTAATAGGAACTATTGCTATTGAAACAAGTGAGCTAATTAGTAGTTTATTAAAACAAGCACATATTCCACATGAAGTATTAAATGCAAAGAACCATGAAAGAGAAGCTGAAATTATTTCTAAAATTGGTTTAGGCAAGTCAGTAACAATCGCAACTAATATGGCAGGACGTGGTACTGATATTAAATTATCAGATGAAGTAAGAGCATTAGGTGGATTATGTGTTGTTGGTACAGAAAGACATGAATCACGCCGTATAGATAACCAATTACGTGGACGTTCAGGACGTCAAGGAGACCCAGGATATACTCAATTCTTTGTATCAATGAGAGACGATTTAATGGTAAGATTCGGTTCAGACAGAATTGGTGCGATGATGGAGAACATGGGAATTGGAGATCAAGCAATCAGAAGTAAAGCATTCACAAGATCAGTTGAACAAGCACAAAAAAGAGTTGAAGGTAACAACTATGATATAAGAAAGAATTTACTACAATATGATGACGTAATGAATAATCAAAGAGAAATTATCTATGGAAAGAGAAATCAAATCTTGGATAATGAATCAATTCATGAAATGGTATTAAGTACATTTAGACATCACGTAGAAGATTTAGTAAAATCACACATCCCACCAGAGAACGAATTAACACAAGAAGATTATAAAGATATCAGAGAGTTTGTAAATGAAAACTTATTAAAGAATGATTTAGAAGAAAAGGATGTAAATGGAAAACAACCAGAAGAATTAATAGATTTTATTTGCAAGAGAGTAATCGAAGAGTATGAAGATAAGATAAAAGATATTCCAGAAGAAGTAAGTCAAGAATTTGAAAAGGTTATAACTTTACAAGTTGTTGATAACTACTGGATGGAACATATTAATACAATGTCACATTTAAGAGAAGGAATTCACTTACGTGGATACGCTCAAGAAGACCCATTAAGAGCATACACAATGGAAGGATTCGACCTATTCGATTCAATGTTACAAAAGATAGACAAAGATATTTCAATATTCTTACTAAAAGCAGAAATAAGACAAAATATTGAAAGAAAAGAAAATACAAAGAAAATCACAACAAATGACTCAGAAGACAAAGTAGAAAAGAAAAAGCCAAAAAAGACTAAAAAAGTTGGAAGAAATGACCCATGTCCATGTGGCTCTGGACGTAAATTTAAGCAGTGCCACGGAAAGTAAGTAATATCAACGGTTTGCGAAAATTGAGATAGTAAAAAATAGGGGAAAATAGGAATTAGATACCTTTTAGATACCCTGAAAAAGACCAATTAAGGTCTTTTTTTCATAAAAAAACACTTATTAACTAAGTGTTAAAAAATATTAATTACTATTATCAGAAAGTGTATATTCATGTATTTCTAAATGATTTAAAATAATATCATATGTAAATACATAGTTAGTACCTTTTTTCTTATTAAATGAATTTATTTTATTATTAGTTTTATCATATTTAAAAATGTATGTGTGATCATTCGTTTTTAATTCCAATGGTAATGAATCTACATATTTATGATCAATATTATCACTAACAATCCATTTATCTGAGGATTTTATTAAATTAGCAAATTCTATTCCATCTTTTTTTGTAAAATCGGTAACAATCAAGTTATAACGCCAAATGTATTTTTCTTCTTCAAATCCATAAATACAGTATTCTGACCTAATAGTTTTATCTGGAATTTGCATATCTATATATTTTTCATAAGGATTTAAAAGTTGACTATTATCTTCAGGAATAAAATAGTGTTCACCCATTAGAAATAGAATAATAAAAATAGCAAATCCGCCAATAATATTTATATTTGTATTTAAATTATTATTTTCAATCTTTGTATTTTTAAAATATAGTCCAAATATAATTGAAATGAATGGAAGTATAAGACAATATAAATAAACCCAATCATTACACACAAGTGTATTTCTATGCATATTATCTAAAATAACTTCCATAACAATCCCAATGCCAAAACTTAAAATCGATAATACAAACAATAGAATAGAAAGAGTAATTATTAATTTAGGATGTTTTGCTATTTTTTTGTTATCCTCTTTTGTATTTATTATTGAAGCCTTATCACTTGCTCTAATAATATCGATATTTACTTTTTCTTTTTCTAAAGCATTTAATAAATCTTTTTCATATTCTATTGGCATAGCAATAGGTAAATCTTTTATATTTTTAGAAAATATTACCATTGAATATTTGCCAATTGCTAAAGCGAATATATTATTTGTTTTAATTACATTATTATTTCCAGTTGATTTAGAAAGAACTATCTCTTGTTTGTCAATACTGAAAAAATCTTTCTCGCCTCTATTATCAGATTTTATAGTTGCCCTTTTTACTTGTATTACAAGGAATAGTGAATATAACATTAATATAATAACCATAAGATAAGGCACAATAAATAAATGCCAACTAATAATAGATGAAAAAATAATAAAAGTTTGAGCTAAAAATAGAATAATTAATAGACAAGTTCTTTTTACTTCCAAAGCATATGTAGATCTTAAATAAAAACGTTTTTCTTTAAATAACGAAGTTTTTCTTTGTGAAATAATCTTTACCAATTCATAACAATATTCACTGCGATTTTCAATCGACTTATCATTTTTAATTTTAACCATATACTCACCAACTTTATTTATCTATATTATATCATTAATTATAATAAAAAACTTCAGTTATGAAGAAAAAATTATGTTTATTAGATACATAATTAGATACCTTTTATTTTTTAAAAAGAGAAGTATAATTCATAAAAAGTGATATTTATTGCACAATATACGAAGAATACAGCATTAATTATGAAAATTATCGCAAATAATATGAAAAGTGATTCCTTGTGGCTCAGGAAAAAAGTATAAAAATTGCTGTGGTAAGTAGTTTTAAGCTCGTATTTACGAGCTTTTTTTAGTACCAGTTTTTAATTAGATAAGTTTTTAGGTAAGTTATCAGTTTATCTAAAACTTATCTAGAATTCACCATGTTGTAGAAAAGTATTTAAAAATAAGGCTTTTTTATAAAAATGTACACTGCCCCAATGATATGTGTATTTTAGGCTGACTGGAAAATTTAATAAAAATATGTTACAATAAAAAAAATTTGAAAGTGGAGTTGTTATGAAAAGGAATAATTTAATAAAAGTATTGAAGAAAATATATAAATTGTTAGATACAAAACAGAAATTAAGATTTATTTTAATAATTATTATAATGATAGTTTCTGCTGCACTTGCTCAAATGACACCAAAAGCAATAGGATGGCTTACAGATGATATATTAACTAAGAATGAAATATCATTTAATAAAGTAATTCCTTTTTTAGTTTTTATATTAATAGTAAATGTAGCAAATGAAGTAATAAAAATATTTAGAAGAGTATTAGTTGAAGATACAGCAACAAGAACAGAAAAGAAAGCAAGAGGAATGGTAATAAAGTCATTATTAATGGCTCCACTTTCTTATTTTAGAAAGAATATGACTGGAAATATTCATGGAAGACTTAATAGGTGTTTAGATGGAACTATTAAATTAGAAAAATTGTTGTTTATGGATTTTGCTCCAGCAATATTTAATGCAATTGCTGCAATTATAACTATATTTTTAACATTACCAATAACATTAGCTATGCCTATGTTGTTAGTTATACCTATCGGAGTATTTATTGTATTAAAACAAATAAAAAGTCAAAAAGGTATTAGGGTTGAACTATTAGAAAGTAAATCAGGAATGGATGGAACTATAGTTGAACTTATAAATGGAATTGAAGTTATAAGAATTTGTGATAGTTTAGACTTTGAAACTAAAAGATTTGATGATAAGGGTGAGTTTTTAAGAGCAAAAGAAATGAAACATCATAAAGCAATGGCAATGTATGATTGTTTAAAATTTATTAATCAAGCTGTATTTACAGTGTTAGTAATTGGAATTTCTACTTATCTAGCAACTAAAAATATAATTTCAGTAGGTGCTGTATTAACTGCATACTTATGTTTTAATCAATTACTAAGACCGTTAGAGGAATTGCATAGAATATTTGATGAAGTTTCTGAATGTACAGTTTTAGCAACTGATTTCTTTAAAATGGTAGAAATAGAAAATGATTTCTCATATTTACCTATAAAAACCAAATCAGAAAATAAATCAACAAATGAGATTATAAACATGGAAAATATTACTTTCTATTATTCTGAAAATGAAGATAAAATCATTTTGAATAACTTTAATATAGATATAGAAAAAGGAATGTATCTTGGAATTGCTGGACCTTCGGGCTGTGGTAAATCTTCATTAATAAAATCTATTTGCAAGTTAGAAAAAGCAGAAGGAACAATAATTGTTGATGATAAGAATATTGACAATTTAACAAGAAAAGAATTGTCAAAATTAATAGCATTAGTACCACAAAGTCCATTCTTAATTGCAGGAACAATATTTGAAAATATAACATATGGAATAGATAGAGAAGTTTCAATTGATGAAGTAGAAGAAGCAGCTAAAAGAGCATATATTTATGATTATATAAACGGACTTCCAGATAAATTTGACTCATTAATTTCTGAAGGAGGAAACAATTTATCAGGTGGGCAAAGACAAAGAATAGCAATTGCAAGAATATTCTTAAGAAAGCCTAAAATATTAATTTTGGATGAAGCAACTTCAGCTCTTGATAATACATCTGAAAAACATATTCAGGCTGAAATAGAAAAAATGAAACAAGAAAATAATACAACAATTATTGCAATAGCACATAGATTAACTACACTAAAAAACTGTGATAGAATTATAGTACTTAATAAAGGTAAGATTGAAGAAGATGGCAAATTTGATGATCTTATAGAAAAAAAAGGAATGTTTAGCGATATGTATTATGGAAAATTAAATTAAAATTTAGATAAGTTTTTAGATAAGTTCCACTACTTATGACGAAGTGAACTACATACAGTTTTAGCAGAAAAAACAAGAGCAAAATGCTACTAACAATAGCCAAATTGAATGAAAATAATATCCTTGTGGTTCTGGTAAGAAATATAAACAATGTTGTGGTAAATAAAAAGAACTAAGTATCATCAAAATATGAACTTGTAAGATAAATGTAGACACAAAAAAACAGTCTACATTTTTTGTTATAATAAAATTGGAGGAAGAATATGACAAGAATTAGAAAAGAACCA